>Ga0065712_10000226_pt1 | contig 25280 bp, 22 predicted proteins | sample MisRhiReplicate1_FD_59099 | JGI IMG/M metagenome (GOLD analysis project Ga0065712, IMG submission 59099) | Miscanthus rhizosphere microbial communities from Kellogg Biological Station, MSU, sample Rhizosphere Soil Replicate 1: eDNA_1 v3... | ecosystem: Host-associated > Plants > Roots >...
CCGCCAAGACGGGAGCGGCTTCGCCCGTCGTCTCCTCGACGAGGCGCTCGAGCGGCAAACTGGATCGCGATGCGACCGTGAACCCGCGTCTTCGCGACAGCCAGTGGCCCACACCGTTAAGGACCAACTGCTTCGCGATGCGGGCGGATCGTGTGTATGGGGTGTAAATGGCGAAAGCCTTCGTGAGCGAGAGGCCCGGCTGAATCGGCAGCAGCCACCTCGGCTCAACCGACGACGGCAGCGCGACGTAGCGTCGAAGCCGGGTGTATCCGACTCGTGAGAGTGTCGCTGCCGCCCCCGAGGAAGGATCGGGCAGGAACCGTACGTCATCGGAACCGGGGATTCGAAACCGGACTCCAGCCCCTGCCGTCGCCGGATCGAACAGGCATCTGATCCACTCGGGAACGTGCGCACTCTTGTCGTCGAGGCTCAACGCAACATGCGTCGCCGTGTTTGTCAGAACCATTCCGCGTGCCGCCGTTCGTATCGCCTCGCCAAATACGCAGTGACGTGGGTCATCGTTGCCGCATAGACTGCTTCGGGCGAGCGCGATGCATCGATCACACGCGCCCCGATTCCCAGCGCGCGATAGGCCGCCTCCTGTCGATCGGACTCGTCGTCGGAGACCTCCCGTTTCCGAGATCGGACGAGTGAGGCTGGAGCATCCAGGACGAGCAACAGATCGGGACGGGGAATCAGCCGTCGTACGGCCTCGATCATCCAGCCTGGTGCGCGACAGCGATAGCGTTTCTGATCGACCAACAGGTCATCGAAATAGCGATCGAAGACGACGAGTCCCGAGCGAACCACCAGCGGCCTCACGAACCGCACGTAACCGAGCCAATAATCGAGCAATTGAAAAGCCAGCCACGCCATCGAACGGATCATCGAGTGTTGCACGCGGCTGTGCGGGTCGGTCACGGGTCCGCTCTCCTGCCGATGGCGCAACACGGCCGCACGCCAGTGAAATAACGTCGAGCGTCGGAAGGCGGCCGTCGGGTGCTCGACGAGAGCGCGACCGAGAGTGCTCTTGCCGCTCCCATCCGGGCCGAGCAGGACTACGAATACGCCAGTTGGCCGTACCCAGCGGCGGACACGACGCAAGCACTCGCCAACGGCGACACGGACCTGACTGAATGGCCTCCTGAGCAAGGCATTGCGGCGCAAGCTGTTCCGTAACTGCACGAGCAGTGGCGCGAAGGCGCCGGCGCGACACGACTCGACAATTTCACGGCGGCGGCGGCGCCCGAAGAGACGCGCCACGGCGTCGTCAGCCTCCGGGCCGAGCGCCGCTGCCAGCGTCTGCAGCTGCACACCCTGGCGCGCGGGAAGACTGCCTTTGAGGACTTTCTTGATCAGGAGATAGCGGAATTGCGTGGCTGGTGACGACACCCAAAACATCTTCTCGCGTCTGCGGCCGACGACCAGCGTGTCGGATCGATCGAATGAGAGCCCGCAGCGACAGTGCTCGAAGATAATGTCTACCGCCTGCGATTGCCAGGACTCAGCATTCTTCCATGCAAAGACGAAGTAGTGACCGCCATACGCGTAATTGAGGTACTGGACGAGGCGAAAGTCCTGGGACATGAGCACGGCAAAGACGGAGGGCAACTTGTGTTTGTCCCCTGGATGAACCGCGAGATCGACGTCACCGCCGATCGATTCCGGCAACGCTTCCCAGCCGTGGAGCACGCAATACCGCACGCGCCATTGGTCCAGCGCCTCGAACAGCGAGGTGAGCAGCGGCGCGGCGCGCGGGATTGCTACAATCGACGCGACACGTAGCTGGTCCTCGACGGCACGTGGGGCTATGCCGGCGGCGGCGCCCGATTCCGGAAGTCCCTTCAATCGAAGCGGTAGTGCCGCACCCGACATCGTCCGTCCTTGTGATGGCCGTTCACTGCGGTTTTGCGCTGACGATTCCCGATGCCGCACTCCTGTTCTGGGCACCGTCGACAGCCGTGACGTAGTACCAATATGTCGTGTTCTTGCTCAGTCCGGAATTGACGACACTAAGCGCAGAGGTCGTCGTGATGCGAGTAAAGGCGCCCTGCGATCCGGTCGTGCTGCGCCAGATCTCATACCCACTGAGACCGCTGCCACCCTGGTCCGTCGACGCTATCCACGCCAGCGTGACCTTGCGCTGTCCCGGCGTTGCGGTCAGCTGCTGCGGTGCACTCGGCGCAATCGTGTCGGGGAGCGTAGTGGCCGATGCTGTCATTGACGGTCCCGATTCGGCGCTGGCGATGATCGACATCATCGGATACTGATAAGTCGTATTCGCCTGCAAGCCGGTATCGCTAAGCGATGTCGCCGTGGTGGTGGCGACTGTGGACCACGTCGTTTGAGCCGTAGAGTGCTCGACTCTGTAGGCGCTCGAACCATCGACGGATTGCCACGACACGTCAATTTGCGTAGACGAAACAGCCGTCGCGGACACGCCGGTCGGCGGCGGGGTGGAAGCCGTGAAGACCACGTCTGAGGTAGAGAGACAGAGGGTCTGACCGTGGCGACCTTTCGCGCACCAAGGCCTGCGTAGTAGCCGAGTCGGTAAATGTCGATTCGGTAAGCGGCTGCGCTCCTGTTCACTTTGAAGTGCACGGTCTCGCCGGCGGTGACGCTGAGCTCGGCGACAACCCCCAGGATGTTCAAGTCGCCGTACTGCGGCCAGGCGCCCGGAAGATCCCACTCGCCCTTCGGATTTCCCGGTTTCGAGTTCTCGCAGACGATGGCGTTCACCGGCGCCGCGCACGGATCCACGACGGTCCCGACCACCTGGTCGAAGCGGTGCAACGTCGTCAGGAGCACCGCAGCCGTGAGTGCAACGACGATTGAGCCGACCCTGTACTTCGTGACAGCTGGCACAAGACGGATCTTCCTCGTGGCGCCGCTCCGCGACTACTGACGCACGAAGACAACGTCGACCCAGTAATTCGATGACGAATAGCTCGACGTCGGGACCCCGCTCGAGCCATTTCGATACACGCCGTTCGCTCCATCAACGCCATTCTGCAATGCCGTCAGCGGAGAGTTGGTGACGCCTGTGGTCGCGAAGTACGACACGTTTTGCGAGTAATGGCCGTTGGGCGCGTAATAAGACACGATGTAGGTCGTTCCGGCAGTCACCTGAATTGGTGTCGCGAAATTCGCCTGCTGCCAGCCCGAGGCGGTCTCCCCAGAAAACGTCACGGTCCCCAGCAACGTGCCGGTGCGCGTCCAGAGATGGCCGACGTGCGTGCCCGTATTGGTCGATCCCTTGTAGAAACGAATGCCCGTCACCAATCCCGCGGTGTCGGCTCGGAACTTCAGCCCCAATTCATTGCTGGCCGTGTCGCTGGTGGACGCGACGGCAGGAATGGCCGACGCACTCCAGATTGTGCATGGGCATTGACCGGCCGACAGCGTGGTCGCATTCACTGATGCCGAGGGCGCTGAATCGCCGCCCGCATTGGTGGCAAACACTCGGTAGAAGTACGTGGATGCGGGCCCCAGTCCGGTATCGCTGAAGGCGGTCGACGTGGTGGTGCTGGCATTTACCCAGCTGCTTCCGCCATCGCTCGATCGCTGCAGCCGATACCCGGACGCACCCGAGGTCACCTGCCACGCGACGTTGATTTGCGTCGACGACACGGGCGTTGCGGTCAGTCCAGTAGGTGCCGTCGTGGTCGTCGTGGCGGCAACGACTGTCGAGGGCGCCGACCCTCCTCCGGCGTTCGTTGCGACGACACGATAGCTATAGGTGGTCGCCGGCGAGAGTCCCGAGTCGGTGAAACTCAGCGTCGATGTCGTTCCGGCAACCGTCCAGCTGGATCCGCCGTTCGACGATCGCTCCACACGGTATCCGGTTGCCCCTGAACTCGACTGCCAGGAGACAGCAATTTGAGTGGCGCTGACGGTTCCCGCCGTGACCCCGGTCGGCGTGGACGGAGGCGCGACAAGCGTCGTGGCGCTCGACGTCGCTGACGGTGACGACTCGCCGCCGGCGTTCGTCGCGACGACGCGATACGTATATGTCGTCGCGGCGGTTAGCCCCGTGTCATCGAACGTCGTGGCGCCGGTCGTTCCCGCGGTCGCCCAGCTGGCCCCGCCATTGACCGACCGCTCGATTCGGTAGCCGGTCGCGCCAACGCTCGCTTGCCAGGTCACGTTGATCTGGGTAGAGGACACAGGCGTGGCGACCAGCCCCGTCGGTGCCGACGGAGGTGCAACTGGTGTGGTCGCGGTCGCCGTTCCCGATGGCGTCGAACTACCACCTGCGTTCGTTGCCCGGACTCGGTATGAGTACGTAGTCCCGCCGCTCAGACCGGTATCGGAAAAGCTTGTCGTGGTGCTCGTCCCGGCCGTGTTCCAACTGCCGCCACCGTTCAACGAGCGCTCCACATCGTAGGCGGTTGCGCCGGCACTCGGCTGCCATGCCAAATCGATTTGAACGGGGGAAACTGGCGTTGCGGTGAGGCCACTCGGCGCTGGCGGGGGCGAAAGCGTCGTTGCCGAGGCCGTCGCCGATGGGACCGAGTCACCGCCGGCGTTGGTTGCGATCACGCGGTACGCGTACGTGGTCGCTGACGTCAACCCGGTATCCTGGTACGCCATCGCGGCCGTGGTCACGAGGGGTGTCCAGGTGGCGCCGCCGTTGACCGACCGTTCCACACGGTAACCGGTCGCCCCCGCGGCTGCTGCCCAGGCGACGTCGATCTGCGTCGACGAGACCGCGGTGGCGGTTACGCCGGTCGGCGCGGGCGGCGGCGCCACGGTCGTCGTTGCGTTTGCCGTAGCCGAAGGGGCCGACTCACCACCGGTGTTCGTCGCGATGACTCGATAGCCATATGTGGTGGCTGGTGTGAGCCCGACATCGCTCAATGTGGTGGCCGCGGTCGTTCCCGCCACTGCCCAAGAGGCGCCGCCATCGGCCGTCCGTTCGACACGATAGCCGGTCGCGCCACCGCTCGCCGTCCAACTCACATCGATCTGCGTCGACGATACCGCCGTCGCCGCTACGCCACTGGGCACACCCGGAGCTCCTGGCGGGGTCGTCGCTGACGCGATCGTCGACGGAGTAGAATCGCCTCCAGCGTTCGTCGCAATGATGCGGTACTGGTANGTGGTCTCAGGAGTCAAGGCCGTGTCATTGAAGGACGTCGTCGCCGTAGTCCCGNCGACACTCCACGNCGCGCCACCATTCGCCGATCGCTCGACGCGATATCCGGTCGCACCGCTGCTGGCGGCCCATCCGACCCTGATCTCGGTCGATGAAACGACGGAGGCTGTTACTGATGTCGGGGCAGCTGGCGGCGCCACCAGCGTCGTTGCCGACGCGGTCGCCGAGGGTAGTGAGTCGCCCCCTGCATTCGTGGCGATAACTCGATACGTGTAGGTCGTCGACGCCGTCAGCCCGATGTCATGAAGCGGGCTCGCAGTCAGCGTCGCAGCCGGGCTCCAGCTCGCGCCACCGTTGCTCGATTGCTCGACGCGATATCCGGTCGCGCCGCTACTGGCCGACCATATGACGTCGATTTGACTCGAAGAGACTGCGGTCGCGGTGACTCCGGTCGGCGCATTCGGCGGCGCCACAAGCGTCGTTGCAGACGCCGTCGCAGAAGGCGCTGAGTCGCCTCCGGCATTTGTCGCGATCACCCTGTACGCGTAGGTTGTGTTGGCGGTCAGGCCCGCATCGTGGAATGCCGGTGTCGCAGACCTGCCCGCGGTCGTCCAGCTGTCACCGCCATTGATCGAGCGTTCGATTCGGTAATCAGAGGCCCCATCGCTTGCGGTCCACGAGAGTTGAATCTCCGTTGACGAAACGGGTGTCGCCGAAAGGCCCATCGGTGCAGCCGGCGGAGCGACCAAGGTCGTCGCGGTAACCGTGGCCGAAGGCGCCGACTCGCCGATCGCATTCGTGGCGACGACGCGATACTGGTATGAGGTGTCGGGCGTCAGGCCCGTATCGTTGAGACTGGTACTCGCCGTCGTGCCGATCGCCAGCCAGTTCGCGCCACTGTCGATCGAGTGCTCCACTCGATACGCAGTCGCGCTGCTGCTCGCCGTCCACATCACCGTAATCTGGGTGGAAGACAGCGGAGTTGCCGAGACGTTGGTCGGTGTCCCTGGCAGACCCGCCGGTGTGGTGGCGGTCGTGGTCGGTGAGGCCGGCGAATCGCCTGCCGCATTCGTCGCGAAGACTCGGTAGGCGTACGTTGTTGCGGGTTGCAAGCCCGTGTCGCTGTAACTGGCGGCTCCCAAGGTGGTCGCGGCGAGGGTCCACGTGCTCCCGCCATCGACCGATCGCTCGAGACGGTAGCCGGTTGCACCAACGCTCGTCTGCCACGTGGCGTCGATTTGCGTCGACGAGACCGGAGTCGCAACGAGACTGGTCGGCGCGGCCGGCGGTGCCTGTAGAGTCGTCGCCGTCGCAGTCGCGGAGGGCGTCGAATCGCCGGAGGCATTGGTAGCCACGACATGGTAGGAATAGAGGGTGTCCGGCTGCAACGCTGCGTCGCTGAAGGTGACCGCCGTCGTAGTGCCCGCGGCTGACCAGTTCGAGCCGTCCTGTGAGCGCTCCACGCGATATGCCGTCGCCCCACTGCTCGCCGTCCACATCAAATCGATTCGCGAGGACGAGATCGCGGTGGCAGTGACATTCTGCGGAGGCGATGGCGGCGCCACACTGGTGGTGTAGACGACATCGACCCAGTAGTTTGACGACTGAAAACCCGCCTGATTGGGGAATCCGCTGGCGCCGGGCTTGTACACTCCGTTCGCGCCGTCCACTCCCGCCGCCAACGCGGTCAGGGGCGCGTGGGTGACACCTGATGTGGCGAAGAACGACACGTTCTGGGCATAGCGACCGTTCGGCGCGTAGTACGAGACGATGTAGGTCTGCCCCGCCGCGACGGCGACTGGCGCGCTCAGGCTCGCCTGTTGCCACCCTGACGCGGTTTCGCTGCTGAATGTGGCCGTGCCAAGCAGGGTGCCGGTGCGCGACCACAAGTGGCCGACGTGCGTACCTGTGTTTGTCGCGCCCTTGTAGAACCGTATGCCGGTAATGTAGCCAGCCGTGTCGGTGCGGAACTTGAGCCCCAATTCGGTCTTGGTGCTATCGGAGCTCGCTGTCACTGCCGGGACGACGCTATTGTCCCAAACCGAGCAAGGGCATTGGAAGAACGCCGGCGTCGTGGCGCTGGCCGGCGCCGAGGGGGCTGATGCGCCGCCTGCGTTCGTCGCCCGCACCCGATAGAGGTATGCCGTCGCCGGCGTCAGATTGAGATCGCTGAACGCGGCGCCAGTTGCGGTTCCGGTCATGTTCCATGTCGTCCCGCCGTTCGTGGATCGCTCCACCTGGTAGCCGGCGGCTCCAGCGACCGCCTGCCATACAAGATTGACTTGTGTCGGCGATACCGCAGTAGCAGTGAGCCCCGCTGGCGCCAGCGGGGGCGTCGTCACTGTTGCCAACGCTGAGGGCGCAGACGAACCCCCGGCGTTGCTCGCCACGACCCGGTAGCTGTAAGTGGCGGCAGCTGCGACGCTGGTATCCACGATGCTGGTTGCCGATGTGGCGCCCACGGTCGGCCAGCTGGCGCCGCCGTCGGACGACCGCTGCACCGTGTAGCTGGTTGCTCCTGCGCTCGCCTGCCACGCCACGTTGACTTGCGTAGAAGCCGCCGCCGCAGCCGTCACGCCGGTTGGCGGGCTGGGAGTGGACGGCAACGTCGTGGCGGCGGCGGTCGCCGATGGCGCCGAATCGCCGCTCGCGTTGCTTGCAATGACTCGATACGCATAGGTTGTCGCCGCAGTCAAACCCATATCGGCGAACGCCGTTGCACCTGTGGTGGTTGTGGCGGGAGCCCACGTTGCGCCACCGTTCGTTGACCGCTCTAGCCGATAGCTGGTCGCGCCGGCACTGGCATTCCAACTGAGACTGATCTGTGTCGAAGAAATCGCGGTTGCGCTCAGGCCACTGGGCGAGCTTGGCGCACCGACAACTGTTGCCGCGGTGATCACCGCCGATGGCGCTGACTCGCCTCCGGCGTTGGTAGCAATGACGCGATAGCTGAACGTTGTCGCGGGTGGCAACCCGACGTCGTTGTAAGTGGTCGTGGACACCGTAGCGATTCGTGTCCAGTACCCTTGATCGGCTCCTGCTCGCTCAACGTAGTAAGCAGTCGCTGTGGCGCTTGCGTTCCAGCTCAAATTGATCTGCGTGGAAGAGGCGATTGTCGCCGTGAGCCCGGTCGGAGCTGCGGGCGGCGCGACGAGGGTCGTGGCGCTCACTACCGTGGAAGGCGCTGAGTCCCCCCCTCCACTCGTGGCGATCACGCGATACAGATACGTAGTGGCCGCGGTGAGACCAGAATCGTTCAGCGATGTTGCCGTCGTGGTGCCGATCGCCGCCCAGCTGCTACCGCCATCGGCAGAGCGCTCGACACGGTAGCTGAAGGCGCCCGGTGTGGCGTTCCACGTCAAGTAGATGTCTGACGAGGACAGCGGCGTCGCGGTCAATCCAGTGGGGGCAGCCGGCGGTTGGATCGCGAACACCACATCGATCCAATAGTTGGACGATTGGTACGCGGCGACCGAAGGGAACCCACTGGTGCCCTGTTTGTAGACGCCATTGACGCCGTCGACGCCAGTCGCCAATGCAAACAGCGGCGACGCGTTCACCCCCGACGTCGCAAAGTAGGAAATCGACTGGGCATAGTGTCCATTTGGCGCGTAGTAGGACACGACGTACGTCTGGCCGGCGGTGACGGCAACGGGCGCCGAAAAACTCGCCTGCTGCCAGCCAGTCGCGCTTTCGCCGCTGAACGTCGCCGTTGCCAGCAGGGTCCCAGTCCTGGTCCACAAATGGCCGACGTGGGTGCCCGTGTTCGTTGTGCCCTTGTAGAAGCGCACGCCGGTAACGTAGCCGGCCGTGTCGGTACGAAATTTCAGACCCAGCTCGTTGGCCGTGGCATCGGAGCCGGCGGGCACGCTGGGAGTAACGCTGTTGTCCCAAACGGAGCAAGGGCATGTGCGCGACATGATCGAGACCGTCAGGCCGGCGCCGGGCGTCTCGATGTTTGCGCTGTCATCAACTGCACGGCTCCGCAGCGTGACCGTGCCGGTCGCGCTTGGCATCCACGTATGACTCCACGTCGTGCTGCCGGGAGTCCATCCCGACGCCGGATGCCATGTCGTGCCGCCATCGACGGAGACTTCAACGCCGGCAACAAGTCCGCCACCGGTATCCGATGCCGAGCCGGTGATGGTCGCGTTCGTCTGGGTGACGAATACGGTGCCCGGAGGCAGTGGGTTGATCACCGACGTGGGCGGCGTGGTGTCGGTAGAGGGATCTGCGGTCACGAGGCCAGTCTGCAAGGATGCCGGCTGGACTTGCATATCGGCTAGCAGGTTGACTGTGGCCTGCTGCATACGCACATCCGCCGTCGAGACCTGGGAATCGTGAGTGCTGTCGAGGCCGAACGCCCACCGGATGGTGCCCGCTCCGAACACCAGTGACCCGCTGCTGTGACGATAGAGCACGAGATTATGCGTGGCGGTCCCGGCGGCGAACGTGTTGCCGTAATCGAGCAGCAATGCGGGCACATTCTTTGTCGTCGCGGAGAGGCGTGCCAGGCCCGGCGGCCTGACCCCGTTGTCCACATCTTCGTCCCATTCGTAGCCAAGCGTGCCGGCTGGAAAAACGGCGGTCTCGCCGGTCGCGAGCGTCGCAACACTGGTGTTCCGCCACAACCGGAGCTTGCCGTAAGGCTCCGGAACGGTGATTGAATAGGTGGTATCCACGGCAGCGGTGCAGCAATTCACCATGAACAGCGTGCCGCTCAGCGCATTCTCCGGGCGACCACCGTCAGCTGGTGGGCTGAAACGAGGATCCCGCCAGGTGCCCGTCCACAAAGGGCTCGGATCGATTTTGGCGTTGGCCTGCGTCTCCTTGTATGTCACCAGCGTGCGAAAGGGCGTCGCCAGCCCATCGGTGCTGCTTTCCCATCGCGTCTTCCAGAAGCCTTCGTTGCCGGTGAAGAATGCGAGATGGACACCTGCCGCCCGCGCCGCCTCGATGTTGGTCCGTTGATCGCCAGACCAGTATTCGTCGTGCCCGGAAGACATGAAGACGCGATGCTGCTGCAACAGCGCCCCGCGGCGTGCCGTGTCCACGCCGCTGAAATAGCTGACGTCGAAGCCGTTGGCCTCGAGCCAGCGCAGCATCGGGTACTCAGCTGAGAAAAAGAACGTTTCGTCGCAGCAGTCGCGAGTGATGAATGGACGGTTGTAGCTGACCTTGAAAGCGCGCGACCCGGATGGATAGTACAAGCTGTAGCCGCCGTAGCGGTTGTAGGCCTGCCACGTGAGGTCGGACGTCTGCACCAGGATGTCCGACGTTCTGGCATCGTCACGGACGACGAAAATGATGTGATTGACGCCGGATGATCCGTCCTCTCGAACCAGCTTTGCGATGTACACGCCAGAGACTGCGTCCGCCGGCACATTCCACGATGCGGACTCGAGCCAGTTGCCGCAGTCGACCAGGCGTGTGGCCGAGGTGAACAGGCACCCGGGTTGCGCCTGCGGCAACGCGACGTCGGGTTGAATGGTCGCGACCTTGCGGGCGCCCAGACCTCCGTAGTAGCCGAGGCGATAGATATCCACTCGATACGCGGTCGCATCGGTGTTCACCTTGAAATAGACCGTTTCGCCGACATTGATACTGATATCCGTCGCAAATCCTTGGATACTTGCATCGCCATACTGCGGAAAGCTTCCGGGCAGGTCCCATTCGCTCTTTGGATTCCCGGGCTTCGCGTTCTCGCAGACAATGGGCTGTACTGCGCCGGCACAGGGATCACCAGTCTGCGCCGACAGCGTACTCTCGATCATCCTGGTCGAGGACGGCACGAGCAGCAGCCATGCGATGGCTCCGAGTACCGGTACCTGACGCAGCAGGACGCGCCACATGGATCGGCTCGTCGGATTGTCGTGGATCAGCGTACGGCTGGCGTTCATGTTCTTCCACACGGCGCATTTCACATTCGATTGGGCGACAACCGGGTCGTCGCGCGGGACGACGCACCATCGGCGGCGCGCGCGAGGCGAATAGCACCCTGGTAGATGGTCATCAGGCGTTCATAGTTACGATCGGCCGAGAACGCCGTGTCGAACGCCGAACGAGCGGCCTGGCGCATCTGGGCCGCCGGCTGTCCAAACAGTCTCGTCACCACTGCGGCCAGATGGCCGGAATCGCCTGGGCGGAATCGAAACCCCGTCTTTCCGTCGGCGACGATTTCGCTGAGCGCCCCGATGTCGGCGCCAATTACGGGAGTGCCTTTGGCAAACGCCTCGATCGCGACCCGCCCAAATGTTTCGTAGCATTCCGAGGGCACGATGGCGCATCGCGCGCTTCCAATCAGCTCGTATACGCGAGATGGGTCCGTCCTCCCCAGCCACCGTACGTTTGTCACGTCTGCCGCGAATCGCGTGACGCCCGCGACAAGCGGACCGTCCCCGACGAGCACGAGTGGCACCGCTCCATTCAGCTGCTGCCATGCCCGGATTAGCGTCAGGATGCCCTTCTCTTGCGACAGTCGACCGACATAGATGGCGTAGCCGCCCGCTCCGGTGCCGATGCCGGGATCCGGCGAGACGAAATGTGGCTTGACGTGGATTCGATCCCCATCGAGTCCCGCCTGCACGAACTTCCTGCGGGTGAACTCCGAAGGAGCGACATAGGCGTCGACCTGCGTCCGCCAAGTGCCCAACGCCCCATGCGTCGCGGCCATCGTCGCGACCGCCGCGCTAGCGACGCGACTATTGCGATAGCAGGCGTGACGCACGGCCCGCCAGGGAACCCGAGACCCGACACAGTCTTCGCACGGCACGCCGCCCCGCAACAGCAATCCGTTGGCACACACAGGACGATAGTTGTGCAGTGTCTGCACGACTGCGACGCCGGCAGCGCGCCCTGCGTAGTAGACAGAGGGGGAAAGCAACGGAAGGGTGTTGTGAACGTGAAGCACATCGACTCGTCGCCGTCGCAACGTGTTGGCAAGATCGTCGCGGACGGAGCGGTTCCAGATCGTGGCGCGAGCCATCGCGATCCGGCCCATTGCGGCCAGATCGCGGTTGTGCGCCGTATACGTGGTCACGTCGTGGCCACGCGCGCGAAGCAGGTCCTGTTCCAGCCGGAACACCATGTCTTCGCCGCCAGGCTGTTGGTAATACTCGTGGGCGAGAACGATTCTCATTGGCCTGGTAGCAATCCCCTCGGTGCGGGCTGTCGCGCCGGGCCGCACCTCCTGCGAGTTCTATGCGCAGAGTTTCAACTGAAGGCTGGCGTCGTCACTAGCTCGGCGGCTCGTCGCTGCTCGTCCCTTGACTGGAGGAACCACTCATAGGTGCTTTCGATGCCCGCCCGCAGAGTGACGCGATGGCGCCATCCAAGGTGGTGCAGCCGACCGACGTCAAGGAGCTTTCTCGGGGTGCCATCCGGCTTGGTCGAATCGAATGCCAGCTCCGCATGAGGGCAAACGATATCGCGCACGAGGTTGGCCAGTTCCCGGATCGTCACATCTACGCCTGTTCCGACGTTGATGTGGTCGGGGTCGTCGTAGTGATGCATCAGGTATACGCACGCATCGGCCAGGTCATCGACGTGCAGGAATTCGCGCCGGGGCGTGCCGCTGCCCCAGATGATCACGCGCGGCTCTGGAGTCTGTCGTGCATCATCGAATTTGCGGATCAGTGCCGGAAGGACATGGGAGCTCGTGAGATCGAAGTTGTCGTTCGGCCCGTAGAGATTCGTGGGCATCGCGGAAATGAAGTGGCTGCCATACTGCCGGCGATATGCCTGGCACAATTTGATGCCTGCAATCTTTGCGATGGCATACGATTCGTTCGTCGGTTCGAGTGGACCGGTCAGAAGCTCCTCTTCATGTATTGGCTGCCGGCATTCACGCGGGTAAATGCAGGAGCTGCCCAGATACAACAGCTTCGTGGCGCCATACACGTGGGCCGCGTGGACGACCGTCGCGTGAATGAGCAGGTTGTCGTAGATAAATTCCGCCGGCCTGGTCGAGTTTGCGAGAATGCCGCCGACAGTACCCGCGACTAGAAACACGTACTCAGGCCGATTGGCACGAAACCAGTAGTTGACAGCCGCTTGATCGCGGAGATCCAGCTGATCGCGAGTCGCCGTGAGCAACTGCGAACAGCCCTCGGCGCGCAGGCGGCGAAGGATTGCCGAGCCGACCAGGCCGCCGTGACCCGCCACATAAATTCGTGAGTCGAGCGTCAACATAGGAGATTCCTTTGCGGTAGTGAATGGATCTAACCGGCGGCCCTACCGACTGACCGTCTACCGCGCCACGGCCGCAGGGCGCCTAACATCAGCAGCACAAATCTCGGGTTGTGGTAGCAGTAGCGCCAAAACAGCCGGCGCGGCTCCGTTGCAAAGCGAAACATCCACTCCAAGCCGACCTCTCGCATCCAGCGAGGCGCCTGGGGCTTTGTTCCGGCAATAAAGTCGAATGCAGCCCCGACGCCGATCATCACGGCTGAAACATCGGGCCTGTGGCGAGCCATCCAGACTTCCTGCTTCGGGCAGCCAAGCGACACGAACAGAATGCGGGCGCCAGAGGTGTTGAGATCGCGGACGACATGTTGGTCCTCGGCGTCGGTCAGGGGCCGGAACGGAGGGCTAACGCGGGCGGCTATCTCGAGAGCCGGCCACGTGCGGAGAAGGCGTGCCGTGAGGCGCGCGAGGGTTTCAGTCGAGCCCCCGTACAACCCAATCGGAATACGAGCCTGGGCAGCATGTTGGCAGAGCCGAAGCATCAACTCTGGCCCGTATACGCGCTGTGCCGACGGATGTCCGCATCGTCGTTGGACCCACACGACCGGCATACCATCTGCGGTGATCAGGTCCGCAGACGTGAGCACCGTGTGGAACGCGGGATCGTCATGGGCTTCCATTAGCATGTGGACGTTGCTGGCGCACACATAGCGGGAGGCGCCCTCCCGAGCCCACGAGCCGATCAGTGCCACGGCGCCGTCATAGTTCAGCGGCCGGACGGGAACTCCCAACACGCTCGCGACCGTGCCGCTGTCGGCGGCGGAAACGCTCGGCGACGTATATCCGTCTTCGCGACGCGAATGGTTCAACATGTCGTCTACGCGGCACCGACACGCTGGAACACGGCCGGTACGGTCTTCAGAAGAATTCGAAGGTCGAGCAGCAGCGACCAGCCATCGATGTATTGCAAATCCAGCTCGATCCAGCGATCAAAGCTCAGGCTCGAACGTCCACTCACTTGCCAGAGGCCGGTGAGTCCCGGCAGCACACTGAACCGGCGCATGTCGGTCGGGCGAGTAAACCGGGAGACGTCGCGCAGCGGCAGCGGCCTCGGGCCAACGAGCGACATCTGGCCGCGCAGGACGTGCCACAACTGAGGCAGTTCGTCGAGCGACGACCTGCGCAAGAAGCGACCAAGCGGCGTGACTCGCGGATCACGCGCGATCTTGAACACTGGGCCGGTCGCTTCGTTGTGCTGTTCGAGTTGCGCTTGCAACTCCTCCGCGTTCGGCACCATCGTGCGAAACTTCCACATCGCAAAGCGCCGCTTGTTCAAGCCATAGCGTTGCTGTGCGAACACAATGGGTCCGGGGCCGGACAGGGTGATGGCGATGGCGATCACCAGCATGAGTGGTGCCAGCAGCACGAGAAGAACCGCTGCGCCGATGATGTCGATCATCCGCTTGATCTTGACCCGCAGCCCGTGTGGAACGACGTGCATGGCCATGACATGGCTGCCGTCCCACGATTCATAGTTCGGCCGTGCAAATGTCGGCGCGAAGATGTCGGCACGGTACTTGGCGTGCACGCCCGATTGCTCGCAGATGCGGATCGTTTCCTGGATCTGGTGGTAATGCGATCTGACTGGCAGCGCGATGAACACCTCATCGATCGGCTGGCGCATCAGAATGGCTTCGAGTTCGGCAATCGTTCCCAGCACCGGCGGTGGCAGGCGGAATGTCACGCTTCGAGGGGACGCGCTGTCCACGAGACCAGCAACCTCATAACGGGTCTCGGGATCGGTCACGAGCGAGCGATAGATTTCGGCGGCGCGGGGGCCGGCCCCCACGATGATGACGTGACGGGCGTCGCGGCGGCGCTGGCGCTCACAAAGCGGTCGCCACAGCCCTCGCACCATCAGTCCCACGACCGCGTTCGCGGCCCAGAAGTACAGGGTCTGACGAAGTCCGAACGCCCCACTGACGCTCACCAGCGCGAAGGTTACTGTCAGGAGTGCCCCGATTGTTCCAGCCAATAGGAGGCGTGCCGATTCGCCGCGAAACGACCCAAGGCGCCTCTCGTCGTAGAGGTCGAGCGAGTGAAACACCGCCGGCCAGATCGTGGCAAACGCGACCAGGAGGAGCAGGTTCTTCAACGAGATTCGCAGCGCCAGAAACTCGGCCAGCCCGTTAGGCATACTCTGCAGGTTTGTCGCCAGTACCACCGCGACGAGAACTGTCAGAGCGGTGAGCGTCTCTGCCGCGCCGAGCGCTCGCGGGTGTGCGAGTCGCCGCGGGCGCGGTGCAGGCGGAGCATTGCCGCTCTGGCCCATCCATTGCGGCGGCCCTGCGGGAAGGGCAACGACGTCGTCTAGCGCAACGGCGCTGTCACTTCGGCTGGAGAGGGGAGTCATGATTTCGGGAGCACGGGCTGGTCAGAACCAGCGGTCAATGGCGTCGAGAAATTCGTTTCCCGGTGCGTGCAGGACCGCGCCAACGATTCGCACTCCAGCGGATTCGAGTTGCCCGGCAACAGCGGCGAGGCGACGCGTCCGCATCGAGGGTTCGTTGACCACGAGGACCACACCATCAGCCAACGAGCCCAGCAATGCCGCGTCGCTACCGGCCACGGGTGGTGGAGCGGAGATCACGGTGTAAGCAAATCGCCGAATCAGCCGGTGCAGTTGTCCACGTCCGCGCCTGGTGGCGAACAGCCGTACCGCCTCGAGACAGCGCGTACCGGCGGGCATGAGCGACCAGTTGCCGCGGAGGGGCACGGGAATGGGCATCAAGCGGTGCACCAACAGATCGGACACTCCCGGCGCGCGCCGTATCCCAAAGCGATGGTGGAGCGAAGGAGCGCGGAGATCGGCGTCTACCAGACACACCGGCTCGGACACCTGGGCGGCAAGCGCCTCCGCCGCTACTGCCGCCGGCAGATGGGCATCGGCGCATCGTCTGGTGGGAACGAATACCAGGGAACGAGGGAGGAGGTCCTGGGACCCGCGAAGACATACCTGGCGCATCAGATCGCTCAGCGCCTGCGATAGTTGGCCTTCGCCGTCATGCGCGGTGTGGATCTGAACCCGAACTTGCTCGAACGCGGACAGCCGCCGTCCGTGGTCCCACTCGATTGCCAGATCGACCGCACTACGCGGCAGGGCGACCGGTCCATCACCAGACGCGCCCGAACCGGCGCCGGTTGCGAGCCGCTCGAGGTCAAGCGGATGTTCCTGCAGCGCCGGCGTCGCCTCGCCCGCGATCGTCTGCCAGGAGCTCAAGCGCCCCGACTCAATCAATGTACGTGCGGCTCGACCCATTGGAGACAGTAGGCTTCGAGATTCATTTGGGTGATCAGGACTGCTGGGCGCTGGTCGATACGGCGACGACAGCCGGCAGATTCAGGACCGATCGGAGCTCCTGTGCCGTCCGTACCCGCGCCGGCACGAACTCGACTGTGATTGCGGCGCCGACGCCGAGCAGAAACGAGAGTGTCGCGCCGAGCACAATCAGCATGCCGCGCCGCCGATCGTCACTTGGAAGCGACGGCACGTTCGGCGCCTCGGCAACCACGACGTTCGCGATTCGCTGGTGATCGAGGGCGTTTGCAATACGCGTCTCCTCCTGCTTCCGCTGATACAGCAGGTAATTGTCTTCGGCGCTCTTCACCTCCCTCGCGAGGCGCTGCTGCACCACGTCCTTCGCGTCCAAGGTGGCGGCGCGGGACCGGTAGGCCGCGATGGTTCGCTTCAGTGAAGCGGCCCGTGCGACGACCGCTTCGTGTTCGACGCGAACGCGCGCGGCCTCGCTCTCCAGCCATTGATAGGTAGGGTCGCGGTCCGTCGTTTCGTCGGTAATCGGTTCGTGCTCGGCGGCGGCCAACGCGCTTCTCGTCTGATCCAGCTGCTTCTGCAGCGCGACGACGGGTGTGTACGTCGGTGCGAACCGTCCCGACAGGTCGGCGAGCTTCACCTCGAGCGCGAGCACGTTGGCGCGCAGGTCATGGACATATTGGGCGTTCTCCGACGTCCGAATCGACGTGGTCACGCGTGGGGGCAGCGCCGCCATCTGGTGCTGGATCTCGTCCAGACGTCTTCTCGTCTCGACGATGCCACCTTCGGCCTGCTGCAGCGCCGCTTCGAAATCGGCAAGGCGTTGAAGTGTCGTTGCGCCTTCGGCGGTCGCGGAAACGATGTGTTCGCGCCTCCCGAAATCCCTGAGGCGCTCTTCGGCAAACTGAAGCTTGGTACGGAAGTCGTCGACCTGAGTCGTAAAGAATTCGTAGGCTCCCGAAGGTCGGTTGACGGTCAGGTGCTTGTCCAAGTACAGCCGCGCCAGATTGGCGAGGACTCGAGCGGCAAGTTGGGGATCGCTGGAGGTGTATTGCGCTTCGATCAGTGTGGTGCGTTTGACGATCTCAATAGAGAGCTGGCGCTCCAGCAGTTTTACCGCGCGGGCGACTGCGTCAGGAGACGGCGCCGATCCGCCAGTCGGCATCGAGGCATCGCGGGTGACCAGTCCCGAAGCGATGACCACGCCTTCGAGCAGATCCCGGCTTCGCAGCAGCTCGGCTTCGGAATTCAACTCGGTCTCGGTGACGTCCATGCGGACTTGTTGTGCCGACCCGTTCTGGGCGCTGAGCAGCGGATCGAGCCGCTCGCGTTTGATGAGCAGCTTCATTTCAGACGAGTAACGTCGCGGTAGCATCGAAAGCGCCAGCGTCATTCCCAGTAACGTCGCGAAAAAGGTCAGCGCGGCGGCCTTCCACTGTCGGTTCAGCGCAAGAAGGACGGCGTGCGTGAGTCGCCGAACTCTGTCCCAGTCCGACCGGTCTTCAGGCGTGACGGTTTCGACCATGGTCACCACTAAAAAGGATTGATATACAGGCCGAGGGTTGGGCGGGGCAGGAACGGCGAGACCTTCGACCAACCCGTTTGTGGCACGAACACCGTGTCCCCAGGACGCAGCAGATAGTCTTCGGCAAGATCGTGGCGCTCATACATCCGCTTGACGTTGACTTCTTTGACCGAGACCCAGGCAGCGCCGTAGCGCCTGAACAGCAGTACCTGAGACGTTTGCCCGGCGCGAGTCTGTCCACCGGAGATTGCCAGGGCCTGCGTCACGGTGGTCGCGCCTCTCAAGTCGTACTTGCCCGGCTTGGCCACCTCGCCGGCGGCGATGAAGTAGGGCTTCTCGAATTCTTTCAGGACCACCGTGATTCGTGGCTCCAGCAGCACCGCCTGGTAAGCTTCGATCAACGCGGCGTGCAATTCTCGAGTGGTGCGTCCCTGCGCCCGGAGGTCGCCGACATTCAGCAGGCTGATATAGCCATCGGGCTGCACCGTGAGCGTTTGATCGAACTCGGGTACCAGGGGGAACGCCAAGCTGAGAACGTCCCCTGGGGTGATGCGATAGCGTCCGTCCACCGACAGTGCTCCGTTCGCGTCGTCGCTCGTGCCGCCAGGCAGTGGCGCCGCGGGCGTCTCCGGTTGCCCTGGTTCGAGTGCATCGGTTCGCGGCCGTGGCTCCTGGGCACTCAGCGCGGTTCCGAACGCAGATACCGCGACGAGCACCAGAAGAAGCGGGTGCCATCTGTTGCGCATCGGGTTTCTCCGACAGTGACTTGTTCGAACTTGGATCGGTGCGGGAGGGCTGCGCCAAGGCGTAGCTTCGCCCCGTCACTTACATCCGTCGCTACGAAACAAGGCGGAGCCGACAGGCTCCGTCATCGCTCCAGGGTGGGCAGGCGATACTGCTTGATCGCCTTCACTGGGGAGCGGACGTAAAGCATATGGACAGGGCCACCGCGAGCCAATGGCTAGTAGGGGGGATCAACCGGCACCTTTGTGCCAGAGGGCCTTACCGGATCGCTGTCAGTTTGCAGTGAGGAGACCGCAATGCGTCGCAAACAGCGCCAATTCGACGCGACTGGATTGGCCAGTCTTCGCAAATATGTTTGTGACGTGATGTTTGACGGTCTCCTCGCTCAAGCAGAGCTGCGACGCGATGAATTTGTTCGACGCTCCCGTCGCGATGAGGGCGAGGACCTCGAGCTCTCGCGCGGTGAGACCAAACGGGCGGGCCCGCGATGCCGCGGACCGCGTCTGGAGTTTTGCGAGGGCCTCGACCAGCGATCCGACAGTGTCGCGTCCCACCCAGTATTCGCCCGCGAGCACCGCGCGCAGGCACTTGAACAGCAATTCGGTGGCCGCTGTCTTCATCAGGATTCCAGCCGCCCCCAGGCGCAGCGCCATGATCATGTCGGCGGGTTCAATGGACGCGGTCACCAGGACGGTGCGAGGGGCTGCTTGATCACCTACGAGGTCACGCAGTACGTCCAGTCCGCTGATGCCCGGTAGGGCGACGTCCAACAACAGCAGCTCAGGGTGAAGTGATCGCGCCAGTGGGGCCACATCCCGGCCGTCACCAGTCTCCGCGACGACTGTGAAATCCGGATCCGTCTCCAGAAGCTTGCACAGCCCTGCTCGAAAGATGGGATGATCGTCCGCCACGAGCACGCGAACCGATGGCCGACTAGGCATGCGTCACCTGTGGCCATTCGATTTCGATGCTCGCGCCGGAGCCTGCCGTGGACTCGATGATGAGCTGCGAGCGCATGGCACGCACCCGCTCCTTGATCCCCGTCGGCCCCAGATCGCGGGCGTCGAGCTGTGCCAGCGTGAAGCGGCCTTTGAAGCGGAATCCTTGTCCGTCATCGGTAATCTTGATCCTACCGCGATCCTCCGTGGACGTCACCTCTATCGTCACCGACCGCGCGCGACTGTGCTTACGAACGTTGGTGAGCGCTTCCTGAACAATGCGCGCCAGGTGTTCACAGTTCCGGGGCGTACAGGAAATGACCGACCCGCCTGCTGTCACACGCACATCGATCCCTGTCTCTCGTCGCAGCCGGCCCGCGAGCTCCGCAATCACTCGCAGGACGTCCACGCCGGTCATGTCGACGAGGCGTAGGCGAAGCGTCAAGTCGCGGACGTCTGCGATGTCATGTCGAAGTTGATCCCGAATTTGTCGCAGCCGCGCTTCCTCATCGGCGTGTCGATCGGGGCTGCGACGTAGAACTTCGATTTCGATCTCGAGGGCGATCAGCGACTGGAGCAGGCCGTCGTGCAGCTCGCCCGCAAGGCGAGCACGCTCGGCAACGACGACACGGGATCGGACGCGGTGGAACGAGTACTCGTTGTAAAGAGCCGGACCGACCTGACGGGCGAGGTGGCGGATGAAATAACACTCATCGAGCCCGCCACGCTTCGGGTCGAGAAGGAGAAGCCGCACCCGCCAGTCCGGCCCGAGTATGATGTCGGCCGTCAACGCCGAAGACGCGCTGTGACGATCGAGCGCCGCACGCATGAACGCGCCATCATCGCGGATCCACGTATCGATCGTCGTCGGGTCCAGGCCACCGACTGACAGTTGCCCCGTTCTGACACGTCGCACCGTCCACACCACCATGTCGCGCGGTGGAGGCGCGAAATAGATGTCTCGATCAGCCGGCATCAGATCCTCGAGAACGAGCGTCGCGCGTTTGCCAGCTCCGCGGCTTGCCCGCCAGAGATACAATTGTTGCGTTGACCGGTTTTCGGCAGCAAGCAGGGCCGTCCGGGATTCGGTTCGCTGCAGACATTCTTCCATCGATACAGTCAACGCTTCTGAAAACGATGCTGCGCCGCAAGCACCGGCAAGAGCGCGGAGGACGGCATCCGCCTCGGCGTGAAACGCGTGAGCCTTCGTCGTGGCGAATCCCAGCATCAGGGTCAAGACCAGGAGATACGCGGCTCGCATGATCGTGAGCGTGGTTTGGATGACCGTAGGGCTGGCACCCACGATTGGGAAGAACATTGGGAGGAACTGCGTGGCCGCTAGGAACAGTACGACCGCGCTGACGCCGGTGGCGACGGTCACGAAAACGCCGCCGCGAGGCGGCGCGGCGATGAGCACGAACACAAAGAAGCCGAAGAAGGGGCTGCTCATACCCCGCGTCACAAACATGATGGCCGCGGCGAACAGAACGTCGACAATCGGAATCGCCAGACCGGCCTGGAGTAGGTACCGAGGCGCCAATTGGCTGACGATGACAATGACGGCGCTGAAGAAGACAAATGCACTCAGCAGCAGGTATACCACCGATGCGTTCGGACTGAGTTCGTCGGGGGCCACGAGGATCGCGCCGAGCGTGAGGATGGCAAACACGACGCGCGCTACCGACAGCACTCGTTCGACACGCGTTCGTGTCTCGATGTCCGAGTTCAGCGGCTGTGACCAACCCGTCCGCGCCAGGGTGCTCATACCGCTACCCAATCCTCTCGGCCGATGACTGGTCTGCGGTCCTGCGCATGAGGATCGACACGACGCACACATCCGCCGCGTGGACAATTCTTCGCGACAGTTCACCGCGCTCAGTCAGCGATATTCGCTCGGAAGGAGTGGTCGTACCTCTGGCTTGGACCTGTAGCCAGGTCGTACAGGAAGTCTGGAGGGACCGCGCTGGGGAGTCGGCAGCCACCATTTCGCCAAAAACCCATCTACAGCTGGGCGAGCGATCCTACGCTCTGCCGATCGAGAAGGCAACCGAAATCGGGCGGTTTCATGCTCTCGCCAACTCGCTCGAGGATCTCAACCTGCCCCTCGAGGATCACGTCCAGTTTGGCGTGCAGTGCGCGCTGCTCGTCGCTGTAACTTCGTCTCAGATCGTTACGAGGTTGGCGACGGCCGCCTGCGCCATCAGTCCCCGTCCCATTCGCGGGTCACCCAACACCCCATCGGGAATGGCTTGTACGTCGTCGGATCAGGCAGGCTCAGCGAACGACGCCGCACCTCTCGCCTGACGGCCGCTTCGTGCTGGCGCCAGAGCGTCAGGAAGTCCGCGACTGACAGGTGGTTCAGGACGAACATTGCGAATTCGTCATACGCCGCGCCGGTGGCCTGCAACCGGTCGATTGAAGCCACGGAGCGACTGCACCCGAGCAGGAAGTCGAGCAGGTGTAGGGACAGGCCACCAGTGGCGGTATCACGCCGAACTGCCATCGCGCCTCCCAAGTCTTAAGCCAGCCCACAACGACGCGAAGACTCGCGCCTCGCGCGCCACTGCGACGAGCAACGCGTGCGGCACCCCGTCAGTCGCCACGCCGGCCGTTGACACGGTCTGCTCGAGTTGATCGAGCCGGCCTAGGCGGCGAAGCGCCAGGAGCAAGTGCGCGCCCTCCACGGCATCGAAGCGGTAGATCGTGACCGTGGCGTCCAGCCAATCGAGCGCCCGCTGTCCCAGGCCGGTCACGTCTGATTTCGCCGGTCTCCAGTCAGCGGTCGGCGTCGGCATTGGCATCACGTTGGATGGCCGTGGGCTGTGTGTTTGGGGCGCGAGCGAGACATACCAAAGGGGTGCGCTCTGCACCCACGCCGGCAGCGTGGTCCGCACGGGACACGTCCGTCGGCGTCCGCCCTGGCACTGATCCGAATACGTGGAACTGGCTGTGAAACGAGGCGCCGATGGCCGCGACCGGAAGGACACACGATGACACGCGAACATTGCACGAAGTCGGTCTCGTTAAGAGACTGCCGCACCGTTGAGGCCGCACTGGCGCGCGTGGAAGCAGCAACACACGAAGTGCTCCGCCGGCGGCGTGAAGTTCTTGAGGCCCATGGGAAGGCTAACGGCCTGGACGCGGAAGACATCGCGGCATTCGTGCGGTTTCTGCACGGCGCTGATGATCAGTGGATCATCAGCGAGATGCTCCCGAAGACGCGTGAGATTTTGTCCTCCGAGCTAACGACTTAAGAAATGTCCTCGCGCCGACGTTCTTTGACAACTGAATAGCCCGTACATGCGAAGGGCTGCCCGAAAGCAGCCCTCGCAGCGTTCTAACGTGGATGCTAGAGGCGTGTGTGGGTGCGTNAGCAGCAGAAGCCAAAATACTGACAGGCGGNGGCCAACACGGCCGACGGGACNTTCGCNCAAATGTGCCCAGCGGCCGTGGANTTTGGACCTTGGCCGGCAGCGAACAACGTCGTGCCGCTACTGGCTGCAATCGTAAAAGCCATTCGCCTGGGGATGTCCCAGTAGAACGCCAGCGCCCGAGCGACTACACGATGCAGCATGGCGATGGACAAACGCTCCGAATCAATCACGTACCACAAACTGATAGCAGTCGCTTTGCAACGGCACATTCGTGGTGCCGTTTTGAATGACGCGAAAGTGGATATCGAATGTGGTGCCCGGAGCGAGGGACGAGAGATCCCGCCACAGCGCTGCGCGACCCGTCCCCGTGTCGTCGGTGACAATCGGCTGCGGCGTGGAGCCCTTGCCGAGCGTCAGCCAGTTCGTGCCTGTGCATACGCCGTCCAGAGTCGTGTCGGTCGCCCGCTGCAAGCTGTAACTGGTGTTCGGCGACAGATCCCGAACCCAGACGTCGAGGTCGATAATGTTTTGAGTCGGATCTTTCGTCTGGCGAAACTTCACGAGTCCGAACCCATCGCCTCGCAGAATCGCCTCCAGATCGAAGGACGGCTGCGCGGCGTTTGTGGCCGACAACGGCTGACTCGATCCGCTCGATCCCACGTGCAAACCAGCCGACGCCGGAGCCGCAGAGCTGGGCGCGGTTGGACTGCCGTCACGGCTACTGCAAGCGAGCGCAAGGAAAGACATGCCGATGCCAATCACAAATCCGAGGCGCAGGCGAGACATGTGAACCTCCCCTCGCTCACCCGGGCGTGCGCTCCTGCTCGCCGAGGGTGTGCGTGCTGAGATGGTTTAGAGGACTCCGTACCGCGTGCCTGTATACGTCCGTACTGTGCGACGCGCAAGTACCAGAAATGTGATCGGGTGTGGTGTGTATCACCTTTTCGCCACACATGATGTCAACGGAATGGCGCGTGGCATGCGATCGGCGAGAGCGTAAGCGTCGGACCACTGCGGAGGTGCTGTGGCCGTTCCTGACCCCGGTTGCGGACAGCCGCCCGCTTACGAAGGGCTGCCCGAAAGCAGCCCTTGCAGTACTTCGCGTTATGTTGCGTTATGCGCCTTTGCGCTGTCGCCAGCGCCGTGCGCCCATGCTGGCGAGGCCGAGGCCTAGCAACGTGATGGTAGCTGGCTCGGGCACGGTCGGAGTCAATTCGAGCGACCCTCCGCCGTCTTGCGACGCAATAAAAGTCTGATTCTGAAAGCTTGAACTCGTATAGCCGAAAATGAAGAAAGTCGGCGACGCCGTCGAAGCGGAGCCAATTGCCATAAAGAAGTCGTCAGGCGTACTTACGGAGCCGAAAATGTACAGCACGTCAATCGGACTTGGAACGTAGTTGAACGCCGGAGCGGAGCCGACCGAAATGTTCAGATTCGACACGACTATCCCTGACGTCTCGTTGGTGTAAGTTACCGTGTCGTCGAATGTCACTGAAAGGAACCAGTGACTGGGTCTACGGGCGCACCGATCGGAAACCCCGAGGCCGAAAAGTCGTAATTGAGTGTGATCGTGCTGGCCTTTGCGGTCACAGAGCTGATGGCGAGCGCAAAGAAAAGCAGCGCGAAGTGACGAACCATGAGATGTCCGCTCGAATTAGTAAGTGAATGGCCGGTCCAGCGGCGGGTAGGGTAGAGGCCCTGGAGGCGGCATGGGGCTGATCCCGAACCCGCAGTGGAGCGGGCCATGCGGATTCAAGAAGTGGTGTCGCGGGCGATGAGTGGGCAGCTGTCCTGGCTGCAAGCGGCCGAGATTATCGGGGTGACGCCGCGGCAGATGCGGCGGTGGCGGGCGCGGAATGCCGCGTACGGCTACGACGGCCTGTTGGATCTGCGCTGCCGCCGCCCCAGCGACAAGAAAGTGCCGGGCGCTGTCGTCGAGCAGGTGTTGCAGCTCTATCGCGAGCAGTACTTCGACTTCAATGTGCGCCACTTCCAAGAGGTCCTGGTGCGCGAGCATGCCATCACACTGAGCTACAGCTGGGTGAAGGCGGCGCTGCAGACGGCGGGCCTGGTGGCGCGCGCGCGG
>Ga0065712_10067855_pt1 | contig 25220 bp, 20 predicted proteins | sample MisRhiReplicate1_FD_59099 | JGI IMG/M metagenome (GOLD analysis project Ga0065712, IMG submission 59099) | Miscanthus rhizosphere microbial communities from Kellogg Biological Station, MSU, sample Rhizosphere Soil Replicate 1: eDNA_1 v3... | ecosystem: Host-associated > Plants > Roots >...
CCACCTGAGTCGGCACCCGAACCACATGCGACGTCAGCGGCGGGGGTTTGTCAAATCCAGGTCCGATCGCTCGAGCGCGTTGTCTGGCCCGCCAACCCGATACCAACGCCACGCGTGCGGGTCCATCGCCACACGATGCAGGCCATCGTTCTGGGCTTTGCTGTGATGGCCGTCGAACACTTCAACGAGCAGGCCGTCGTGGTCCGTATCCACCTTCACTTTGACTGTCTGCTTTGCGCTACTGAAGTTGTGCAGGGTCAGAAGTGAGGTCTTGCGCCAGTCGTAGCGGATGGCCAGCACCTCAGGCACGTTGGTGCGCAGCACCATGAAATTGCCCCAGCTGATCTCGGGACATTCCTTGCGCACCCGAATCATGCGCTCCGTCCAGTTCAGTAACGACTCCGGGTCGCGGCGCTGATCGGCCACGTTCAGTTTCTTGTAGCCGTACACCCCATCGCTGATGACGGGCCGGACCACCTTCTTCGCGCGCGAAAACCCGGCGTGGCGGTCGGAGGTCCACTGCATCGGCGTGCGCGCGCACTCGCGCTCGGGCAGACGCAAATCGTCGCCGATCCCGATCTCGTCGCCGTACTGCATCATTGGCGTGCCGGGTAATGAGAACAACAGGCTGAAGGCGAGTTCCAGCTTCCTCCGATCGTTGCCCAGCATCGGCGTCAGCCGTCGTCTGATGCCACGGTTGTACAACTGCATCCGTTTCTCAGGGCCAAACGCCTCGAACACTTTCTGCCGCTGATCCGGTGTGAGACGTCCGAGGTCGAGTTCGTCGTGGCTGCGCAGGAACTGCACCCACTGGGCGTTCGGCGGGCGACGTTTCGTGTCTTCGAGCGCGCGCACCAACGGATCGATGTCGCCGGTCGCGAGCGCATAGAACAGGCGCTGATTCACCGGAAAGTTGAGCATCATCTGCAGCCGGTCGCCTTCGGCGCCGAAGTACTCGAGGCTCTCGTCGGGAGGGACGTTGGCCTCGGCGAGCATGACGGCTTCCGATGAACGCCACTGCAGGAAGTCGCGCATCTCCTTCAGCAGGTTGAAGTCCATCTGATGCTCGACACCCGGGCCCTTCTTTTCGATCAGAAACGGCACGGCATCCATACGAAAGCCCGATACACCCAACTGCAGCCAGAACCCCATGATCTTCTGGATCTCGGCGCGAACGTAGGGATGCCAGGTGTTCAGATCCGGCTGATGGTTGTAGAAGCGATGGAAGTAGAACTGCTTCGCCGTGCGATCCCACGTCCAGGTCGTCGTCTGCTGACCGGGAAACACGATGCCGTCTTTGTGGTTCTTCGGGCGTATGTCTGACCACACATACCACTCGCGAAAGAAATCGTCAGGGCTGGTGCGGGCACGCTTGAACCACGGCGAATCGGTCGAGGTGTGGTTGACGACGAGATCGATGATGACGCGGACGCCAAGCGCCTCGGCGTGACGCATGAAGGCGACGAAGTCGCCCAGCGACCCGTGCTTGTCATGGACGCCGTAGAAATCAGCGACGTCATAGCCGTTGTCACGATTGGGCGAAGGATAGAACGGCTGGAGCCATACACAGGTCACCCCGAGCCCCTGCAGGTAATCGAGCCGGCGCATCAAGCCCTCGAAGTCGCCGACGCCATCTCCATTGGCGTCTTGGTACTTCTCGACATCGAGGCAGTAGATGACGGCGTTCTTGTACCACAGGTCGGAAATGGCCATGGCCTTCCGGCGTGCAAGAGGCGTGACGCAATTCCCGACGCGCAGTTACACGATTGAAAAGAAACGCGTCAGGGTCCATTTGGCGATCGCCAGCTCAGCTCGTCTTTTTGGCGAGAGCTCATCGGCGCGATTCCTGCACATCGCCGCGGCGCACCCATAACCCAAGGTAACGGGAGACCGTCTTGAGAACGACGTTTCGAACCCTGTCTGCGATAGCTCTGTCTTGGATCGTCATCGTGCTCGCCGCTGGCATCGACGAGCGCTCGCTGTTCGCGCAGTCCGCTTCTCCGGATGGCGCCGAACTGCCACCCGCAACGCGAATCGTAGACACATCGGGCGCCGTGTGGACGATCGCCAGCGATCTGCGCATCCTGCGGAACGGCGTGCAGGCCTCAACAGGTTGGGGCACGCGCATTCTCCTTTCTCAAAGCACGATCTATGTGTTCGGCACCGACTCGCAGTGGTGGCGCTGGACCGGCAGCAGTTGGGTCCGCTACGGCCCGACCAAGCCTGCGCCCACCTCGCCGTCGGGGACTCAGGTCCCACCCTCGACGCAGATCGTCGATACCGGCGGCAACGTCTGGACACTCGCCTCGGACTACCGCGTGCTCCGCAACGGCGTGCAGGCGGCAGGCGGATCAAGCAGGCAGATGCAGTGGCTGAATCAAACCCTCTACGTGTTGGGCATGGACAACGTGTGGTGGTATCAGTGGAACGGAACCGGGTGGACGCCCTACGGGAAGACCGCACCAGGAACGACGACGAGCCCGAGCCCAACCCCCGCACCTGCACCTGCACCTGCACCCGCGCCTTCGCCTTCGCCCTCGCCGTCAGGCACTCAACTTCCACCAGCGAGTCAGATTGTCGATGCTGGCGGCGCGGTCTGGACGCTCGCCAGTGATCTTCGCGTCCTGCGAAATGGCGTTCACGCCGCGGACGGCTATGCGCGTTCGATCCTCTGGCTGAATCAGACGCTCTACGTGCTCGGCCTCGAAGGAGGCTGGTGGTATCGGTGGAACGGAACTGGGTGGACGGCCTACGGCCAGACGTCACCGGCAGGAGGCTCTCCCGCTCCCCCGCCGACGGTAACGGGTGACTACTATGTTTCGCCGGGACAGAGCATCCAGTCGGTGATCGACACGGCGACCTCAGGGCAGACGATCGTCCTGCGTGCTGGTGTGCACCGCCTCCAGACGCTGCAGCCGAAGAGCGGCTTGATCATCGTCGGCGAGCAGGGCGCGATCTTGTCCGGCGCACGGCTGCTCACCTCGTTCACGTGGACAGGCTCGTACTGGACGATCGGCGGTCAGACCCAGCAAGGTTCCGTCGTCGGCCTCGGCAGCGTCTGCTCCACATCGGCTCCGCTCTGTGCCTACCCCGAGGACCTCTTCATCGACGACCGTGTCCTCGTGCCAGTCGCGAGGCTCTCAGAGGTGACCACAGGGAAGTGGTACTTCGATTACGCCAACGATCGCATCTACATGGCCGACAATCCGACCGGACACAAGGTCGAAATCGGTGTCACGCCCATCGCCTTCACCGGATATTCAGAAAACGTGACGCTGCGCGGCGTGACGATCGAGAAGTTCGCGACGCCAACGGCATACGCGGCGATCAACGGCGCGACTGTCGGGTGGACCATCGAAGACTGCGAAGTTCGCTGGAACCATTTCGCCGGTATCCGAACGGCGGACTACACGATCGCTCGGCGGAACAATGTCCACCACAACGGCGCCTTCGGATTCATCGGCGCCGGTAACGGCGCCAATGTTGACGGCAACGAGATCGCCTACAACAACACGCTCAACTACGACGCGTATTGGGGGGCCGGCGGCACGAAGTTCGTCAAGACAACCAATCTGGTGGTGCAAAACAATTTCGTCCACCACAACAACGGTCCCGGGCTATGGACCGACATCGACAACATCTACGTGCGCATCGAGCGCAACCGCGTTGAGGACAATAGCCTGAGCGGAATTTTTCACGAGGTCAGTTATCAGGCTGTTATCCGCTATAACACCGTCTCTCGAAACGGACGCTCGCAGCCTTTCCCGTATTGGGTGGATGGCGCCGGCATCCTCGTCTCCGCGTCACCCGACGTCGAGGTCTATGGCAACACGCTGACCGACAACTTCCAGGGCATCGCCGGATTGGCGCAGAATCGCGGCACCGGCGCGTATGGTCCCCTGGTGCTCAGGAACCTGTACGTGCACGACAACTCCATTTATCAACAGGCGCCGCAGCGGGCGGGTGCGGGGCGAACCGGGGTTATCGACAACGACGGAACGGCAGCGTTCTCCGCGAACAACCGGTTCGTGCGCAACAGCTATTGGCTGGGCACCAACGTGAACTACTTCATGTGGATGAACACGGAGATCAACGAAAACACATGGCGCAGTTACGGCCAGGATACGAGCGGTACGTTCACGCGGTGAGTCAATCAACGCCGTGATTTCGTGGGCTGATGAGCTTGCGCGTGAGTGGACGAGGCAGCATCGAGAATGCGCGGCGTATCATGGACCGTGAGCGTTCACATGGCAGCGCGCCACCTCGTTCCGCGAGCGATCGCGCTGCTCGTGTTCACCGGTCTCGTCAGTCTGTGCGCGGCCGCGTCGGATCAAGGTGGGACATCGGGCACACCCTCGACGAACGCCGACTCTGGCGAAGTCGTGTTGCGTCCGCAACACGATCTTCAGCAACAGCTGGAGTCGCATCCTCCGGGCACGCGGTTCAGACTGACAGCCGGGACGTATCGCCTCGCCGCTCCGCTCACACCGAAGGCGAATCAAACACTCGTGGGCGATGCGCAAGTCGTGCTGTCCGGCGCACGGCTTCTTACCGGCTTCGTTCGCGATGGAGGTGTCTGGTTCGTCGACGATCAGCCGCAAGCGGGCACCGTCATCGGCGAGGGCTCCGTCTGCCTGCCTGTTGCGCCGCGGTGTGCGCGACCTGAAGACCTCTTCTTCGACGATGTGATGCTGCGGCACGCAGCCGATCGATCGGACCTGCAACCCGGCTCGTGGTACTTCGACTACCCGAGACGCCGTATCTACATTGCCGACGATCCGGCAGGCCATCGCGTCGAAACCAGCGTGACAGGGGTCGCATTCCGCGGTTACGCCGAGCGGGTGACTCTGCGCGGGTTCGTCGTGGAGAAGTTCGCGACGCCGACCAACGAAGCCGCGGTCAACGGAGTCGGGCGCGGATGGACGATCGAGGGTCTGGAGGTGCGACTCAATCACTTCGCCGGCATCCGGACCGTGGACGCCGCCCAGGCGCGCGGCAATAACGTTCATCACAATGGCGCCCTCGGATTCATCGGCGCCGGCGACAACGTCATCGTCGAGGAGAACGAGATCGCGCACAACAACACCGCCGGCTACGATCCGTACTGGGGCGCTGGCGGAGCCAAGTGGGTGCTGACAACTCGATTGCTCGTGCGCGGCAATTACTCACACGACAACCACGGACCTGGCCTCTGGACCGACATTGACAATATCGACGTGGTGTTCGAATCGAACCGCGTCGAAGATAACGATCTCAGCGGCATCTTTCATGAGATCGGTTATCGCGCGGTCATCCGCTACAACGTCGTGAGCCGGAATGGACGCGTCAAGCCGTACCCGGGTTGGGTCGACGGCGCAGGCATTCTCGTCAACTCCTCGTCCGACGTCGAGGTGCACAACAACACGGTGACCGACAACTGGCAAGGCATTACTGCGCTCGAAGGCGATCGCGGATCCGGCAAGCGCGGCCCATGGGTCCTCGCGCGGCTGTACGTCCACGATAACGTCATCAACCAGTCAGGGCCCCCACAGCCTGGCTCCGGCCGGACCGGGATTCTGCAGGTGCAGAACAAGACGACCGCGTTTACCACGGCCGGCAATCGATTCGACCAGAACACGTACTACGTCGGCGGCATCGGACGTCCATTCGTGTGGATGAACCGTGACGTCACTGAAGACGAGTGGAGACGCTTCGGTCAGGATGTGAACGGCACGGTCGTGCACTGAGCCGGCTGTTTGTGGTCTGCAACGACGTTACGCCCGAACCGGCGAGGGCGTGATCACACGGTCGATCGCTGCGGCAATCTCGCGGGCAATTCTCGCGGGCGTCAGCGCGCTTGCGTGCGCGCGGGCGGCGCGTGCCATGCACGCCCGGTCGCATCCGGACGTATTGAGTGCCGCGTCGAGCGCCGCATGTGCGCTGCCCTGGTCGTCAGGCACGAAGGTCCAACCGGTTTTTCCGTCGATCACCAACTCCTCGACCGCCTGGCTATAGACGCTTCCGAGGATCGGGAGCCCTGCCGCCATCGCCTCGTTGACGACGACGCCCCATTCATCTTCGAGCGTGGGCAACACGAGAATCGAGGAGCGCCCGTACACGCGCGGCAACTCGTCATAGGCGACGTTCCCGAGAAACGTCACGACGAGATTCGACGGCCGCGGCACCGCGTCGAGCGCCGCACGTTGCGGGCCGTCGCCGGCGATTTGAAACTCGATCCGTCGGTGCGGGTGACGCTGCGCCCACGCCGACAGGAGCGTCAGAAACTCGAGGATGCCTTTGCGCGGAATCAGGAGTCCCGCGTAGACGAGCGAGAGTGTCTCGGCATCCGGTCTCTCGACCGGCATGGCCGAAAACGCCGCGACATCGGTCGTATATGGCACTCGCGTGACCCGCATCGGCGGGATCCCTTGTGACGTGATGTAGCGCGCACCGCTGGCGCCATTCACCAGAACGCCATCGGCCTGCCGCAACAGTGCCGGCCGCAGTTGCTCGCGCGCGAATCCCCTTCGCTGTTCGGTACGCTCGGAGAGCGTCGCCCACAGGAGCAAGCGCACGTCCCGATGCCATTGCTTATAGGCCGCCGCCAGCCAGGAACGCACGCCGAGCTCTCCAGACAGGATGACGTCAGGCTGAAACCGTCGGAGCTGCGCAATCGTGTCATACGGCACGTGGACGAAGCCGTCTTCGGGAAACCCGCCTGGGCGCTTCCATCGCTTTCGAACGGACAGACTCCGCTGCACGATCACAGGCAGGTCGGCCCACTCCGCGGGCCAGGACCGGTTGGCTTCCACGGGGGTCGAGACCAGGACCTGCAACTCCCGCACTTCTGCGCGCAGCGCACGAAACACCGACACTCTGTACGGCGGGATGAAGTTCACGAGCAACGCCACGCGGCAGTCGCGACTCGTCATCAATGGTTCCCCATCTGCGCAAGGCGCGAGCGGAGTGACCAGCGGGCGCCAGGCGAATTCGACGCGAAGAGTCGAGCGGCGCTGCGATTCAGGCGATGCGTGAGCCGGTGGTCGACGATGGCCTGGACTGCGGGATGGTGTCGCATCCGCATGGCCACACGGTCTCGAAATCGGGTGGTCCCGAGCGCGTCATCCATCAGATGGTCTATCTCCTCGTCGCTGACGTGCGACACGCAATCGTCCATGTCAGCGAGGCGGCGGCGTAGCGCCTCGCGGTTGTCCGTCTGCAGCGCAGCAAGTCCAATGCGTGTGGCGAGCTGCGCCACGCTGTGCACGTCAAAGCGGGATACGACGTGGTCGCGCAGCGTCGAGCGGCACTGATGCCAGGCCCTGCAGTCAGCGTGCATGCGACAGAGGGCATTCGGCAAACCATCGAGCGACGCCGCCACGATTCCGCCTTTCAAATGACCGACGACTTCCACCTGGCTGTTGTTGACGTGCGGCGTGCTCACCGTGACGACCGGACACTCGCACAACATCGACTCGGTCAGCACGTAACCGAAACTTTCACCGACGCGTGCCGCGTGCACGAAACAGTCGAGCGACGAATACACGGCCGCGAGCGTTCCGTCGTCATCAGTGAGTGGCAGCTCGACGATCAGGCGCTGCACGCGCCGCGGAAGTCCCTCGATATGGCAGCGTAGGGTGTCTGGCAGTCCGACGAGCAGGAGTCGAGTCTGCGGGACCAGACGCGCGAGGGATGCGAACGCCTCAAACAGAATCGGATGCCAGCTGGCCGCATTCGGTTGACCGACGCGTCCGCACACGAAATCGTCTTCGCCGATCCCGAGACGGGATCGGAGCTGGAGTCGCTGATCGTTGTCGACGCGCCGGAATGAGTCAGGGTCGACGGGATTGGGGACAACGACTCCGATCTGAGAGGCATCTCGCCAACGGAGCCATCGGCGCCACCGCCACAGGCACCACCTGCTCAGATGCATGTGCACATCGATGTAGCGACTGGCCTCTGATGTATCCACACGACCGAACACGTTGGTCTCGATGACGCGTCGGTTGGGTGTGCGCAGGCGCCGCAACATCGCGGTCTCGACCGCGGAGGCCACCCCCACTCGATGGATGTGAATCAGATCGGGATTGAACGCCTCGGCCGCGTCCAACGCACCAGGCAGATCGGCGCCACCGATGAACACCTCGATCCCGTGCTCCTCGAGACGCGCCTGGCGGAGACCGCCGTCCTGCCACGCCAGCACCGCAACATCGTGGCCAAGCCGCTGAAAGCCGAGCGAGAACGTCTCCACCGCGCGCTCGGTCCCGCCCCTGCCCAGGCTCGCGCCGATCGACAGAATGCGCATCGATCACTCCCGCGAGAAGATCTCGACACTTCCGCCGTCATAACGGCGCAGGATCTTGTGGTTGACCAGCCCAGCATCGCCGAGGAGGTCTCGGCACCGGTCTTCATCGGTGATCTGAGGATGCAACTCGATGACGAGAGTCGCCACACGCCGGAGCAGGTCGGGATACGACTCACAGAACATTTCCTCCGCACCCTCGACGTCGCATTTCAACAACGAAATCGGTCGGCTCGGTAACAGACGCTCCAGATCGACGAAGGGCACCTCGGTCCGGGAGAACGACTGGCGCGTGCGGATCGAATTCATGCCGGTCAGCGCGGAAGTGCAGATCCACGCCGACCCGGTGCGCTGTCCGACCAGTCCATGTCGTGCCACACATCGGCCGGCGATCGCCGGCTGATCGAGATGCCGCTGGAGTTGCGCATACGTGTGTGCGGCGCCCTCAACGGAGATCAACTCGAATGGCTCGCTTGCCCGCTCGCGGCACCACAGGTCAGCGAAGCGCAACGCGAAGTAGCCGACGTTCGCACCCAGATCAACAACGAGCGGTCTGGCAACAGACGCGGCGACGACGGTGTGAATCGCGCGGTCGTATTCCCCATCGACGAAGACCTCGTTGTAGACAGCCCAGTCGGACGCACTCGTAATCGACACGCGGATCCCGCAGGTCAGCGTGTGAGTGAGCTCGCGTCCCGACCAGCGCACCAGCTGCCGCGAACGTGCGCGCGCCTGCCGTATCGCGCCGAGCAGCGGCTCAGGCAATCGCCGCTTCAAAGACACTGTCATCCTTGTAACCACTGCGCGGCCAGTCGTCGTCTGATTGCCAGCGACGTGGCCGATGTGAGCACGAGGGTGATGGCAGCACCGGTGATGCCCCACAACGACATGCACACCAGCGCGGCAATCAGCGTCACCGGAACAGTAAGTGCGACGCTCGCCAGATGCAGTCGGGGACGTTGTACGGCGCTCAGCAGCATCGTGTACGTTGCGGAGGTCCCATCGAGGAGTGTGGCTGCCCCCACGATCGGAATCAGGAACGCGTACTCGGCGAACTTCTGCCCGTACGCAAGGCGCTCGAGGGGCGTATGCAGGAGCGCAAGCGCCACCTCGGACAGCACGGCACACGCCACTACCGTCGCGATGACGCGATTCGTCTTGGTCCGGAGCGAACCCAATCGACCGCGCTGGAAGTCGCGCGAGAGTGAGGGCAGCGCGAGCGCAGACACTGCCGCCACAATGTGACCGGCAGGCAGCGCAAACACCTGCATCGCCCGCAACACGCCGACGGCGCCGAGGCCGAGCAGCAACGTCGTCGCGAGTGTGAGCCCGGGAACGATCGCTGATTCGATGCAGACCGCACCAATCAGCCATCGCCCGTAGGCCCATCGCTCGATGGCCAGTTCGCGCAATGACAGCCGCTCGGTCCCAGCGTCGCGCGGTCCGAACACGCCGGCACGTGTCAGGAGAAAGATGGTTGCAGTGGCACCAGCGATTGCCAGGATCACGAAGCCGGCTGGCGCCGACAACCTGCCGCTGGCGCGCGCCGCGAGGGTCACCGTCGTCAGCGTGACAAAGTAGACGATGCCGCCGGCCAAGGCCGTCGTGGGCCTCTGCCGCACATAGACGAATCGTCGGCCCAGCCAGTACAGAAGGATCACGGGCGAGGCGACTCCCGCAGCCAGCAGTGTTCGGCCTATCGACTGGGCGGCGCCACTCGCGAACAGCGCGACTCCGACAACCGCCAGCGCACCGCCGAGGATGGCCATCACCGCCGCGTGCAGGATCAACTGTGCGCGACAGTACCTCGCAGGCTGCGTGTCGTATAACGTCGTTCGCAGTACTGTCGCGGGCTCGAGAATCACCGCATTGTGCAGTCCGGCGACGATCATGAATATCGTGAAGGCCAACACGAACGCTCCGTACTCGACGGCGGGCAGGGTGGCCGCCATCGTCACGTTCAGGACGAAATTGCCACCAGCGAACAACCCCTGCTCGGAGACAGCGGTGGTGAGACGACTGACCAATCGAATCAGCGGCGCTGCCACTGGGCGTTGATCGCCTGCGGTTCGTACCGAGGCACCAACCGGAGCGAGTGCCGAGTCGTGTGCGCGTGCGACGCTCACGCAGCCGCCCGTCTTCTCTGCAGCGCGGACTCGTACACCCGAGACAGCTGCTCGTAGTTGAGTTCGGCCGTATACGTGCGTTCGAACGTCGTGCGTGCGGCTTCGCCGAGCGCCACCCGTTTCACCCGATCATCGGCGAGCGCAAGAACCGCATCGATCAACTGAGCGACGTCGCCGGGCGGAAAATGTCGACCGGTGACGCCGTCGCGCACGATCTCGCCGATTGACCCGTGCCCGCTCGCGATGACAGGAAGACCGGCGGCGAAGGCTTCGATCAATGTCATCGGACAGTTCTCGTACACCTCCGATGGAAAGACCAGCAACGAAGCGTCTCGCATCAACTCCATCACCCGGGCTCGCGACTGCGGTCCCAGCCACTCGATGTCACCGCTGGCGCTGCGCACGAGTCCTTCCAGCGGTCCGGACCCGACGACCTTCAACGGCAGCCTGGTGCCGACGACCGCCCAGGCGCGCATCAACAGAGCAATGCCCTTCTCAGGCGACAAACGACCGACGTACAGCGCGTAGTTTCCGGCGTGTGCGCCGGCGCCAGGGTCGTCAACGAGGAAGTTGGGTTTCACAACGAGGCGCACAGATGGAATGCCGCCCGCAAGAAATCTGGAGCGCGCGAATTCACTGAGCGCGATGTAGGTGTCAACGTGTGAGGTCCAGGTTCCCGCGATCGCGTGCAGCGACAGCATCGCCGCCGTCACCCCGCTGGCCGATCGACTGTTGCGATAGCACTTGTGAGCGATGCCGGGCCACGGAAGCGACTTCGTGATGCACTCTTCGCACGTCTGCCCGTCGCGAAAACACAAGGCATTCAGGCAGACCAACCGAAAGTTGTGCAGGGTCTGCACGACCACGGCCCCTTCGGCATGTGCGGCGTAGTAACCGGCCGGCGAGATGATCGGAAAAGTGTTGTGAAAGTGAACGACGTCGGCGCGGACCTCGCGGCAACGGTCGCGAAGGTGACGGTACGACGTCCGATTCCATACCGTTGCGGCGGCGATCGCGAGCGGGTTGTGGCGTGACAGGTCGCGGTTGTCCACCGTGATCCGTTCAACGCGATGCCCGTGCGATTCGAGCAACCGCCCCTCGGCTTCGAAGACATCATCCTCGCCTCCGGGGTGCCGATAGCGGTTGTGCACGAGCACCACGGTTGGTCTGTCCACTCGAGATCTCCGTTACAGGCGAGCCGGTGCGGAGCCGTATCCACGCGCGCCGAGGCCGGCGCCGACCAACACCGCGACGGGTGTCATCACGAAGGGGTAGATGATGGCGTTATCAGTCGTGCAGGCGATCAGCAACCCGGTCAGCGCGAGCAGACCCGCGAGGTGCGTGGGCGCGATGGGATCGCGGCGCCGTTCGGATCGCTGCAGATTGCGCAGCATGACGCCGAACATCGCGACGAACGCGAGCCCGAACAATCCGAGACCGATGAACCCATGGTCGTGCCAGACGCGAAGGTAGTCGTTATGGGGATGACCGATACCTGCGATTCTGCTCGCCGCATCTATGCTCGACCCAACACCCTGCCCCACAATCGGCGCCTTCATCGCGGAGTCCGCGACTTCAGCCCAGATTCTGCTGCGCCCGGACGCATTCACCGCGATGCCGGCGATCTCGATACTGGTGTCGCCCGTGAACATCCGATCGGCGATCGGAGTCTCGTAGGCCAACACGAGGAGCACGGTCGCGGTCGCGGCCGCAATCGCAGGAGCCCTTGCCACTAACGTCCGCGCGCTTCTGCGGAACTGCAACAGGAGTGCGATCCCCATGTACAAGAGCCCTATCGCGGTGGCCATTCGCGACAGGCTCAACCCGATCGCCATGAGCCAGAGCCACGCAAAGACCATGCTGCGACGGCTGCCCGCATGGGCCTGCGCCACGTGCCAACTCAGAAGCGGCAATCCGAGGAGACCCAACGATCGCGCCCCGAGGATCCACGTGGTCTGATCGTGGGGCAAGCCTTGAAATACCAGGCACAACGCGACCAGCGTCAACGTCACTCCGTCGATCCAGCGTATCCCGCGCTCGATCGCTCTGTCGGTAGTCGAAGGCGTGCGTGCGGCCAGTGCGCCGCACAGCAGCACGATCAGTCCGAACAAGACGTAGACCGCCAGATTCTGCAGGCCCGCGATCGTATTCGGCGCCCAGAGAGCGCCAATTGCGGCCCAGAGGAGAAACCCGAAGTACGGCACGAGCACATAGACGAGACGGCGGGGATAGGTTCGGCACGCGGCCACCGCCAGCAAGGTCATCGCGACCTGAACGATGGTCAGCACGCCCATCCCGCTCACCCGTCCTGTACTGATCAGCCCCGGGACATCGCCGAACGCCGTCACCACGAGCAGGAGCACGATCACATGGTGCAAACCACTGCCCGTGCGTATACCGACGGACATCGCAGGCTCGAGTGTGTCAACGCGCATGCGAGGCCGCTCCCGCGCGTTCACCCTTGACGATGATCGCGACCATCATGTTGCCGAACCCGGCGAAGACGGTGTCGAGCGTGAAATAGATCGCTCGCGCCACCATCACTCCCGCCTCACCTCGACCGGCCAACTGCGCCACGCGACGCACGATCACGTTGTGATCCCACAGGCGAATGACGCGCGTCGCCACCGCCGGCGCACGAAGGAAGCTGCGGACAACATCACGTACGAGCCGCCGGTTCCACCGAAACACGTAGTTGATGACGCCGCCGTGCGCTTCCCACCGCGTCCCGAACAGCCGTCCGACGATGCCGTCGTACGGCTCGATCACGATCGTGATCACGCGCGACAGGCGAAGCATCTCCGTCAATCCGATCGTCGGCCTGCGCAGTTCATGCAGCCCATCCTGAACGAGCACGATGTCGAAGGACTCATCTGGCAGGTCGTGGTGTTCGGCATCCTCCAGGCGTGTCTCGAGCCGAGGGTCTCGTTCACGGCAGATCTCGAGGGCATGCTGCGAAAAATCGGTCACGGTCACTGACCGGCACCCGAGATTTTTGAGATACGTTCCCTCGCCCCCCACGCCTCCACACACAACCAGGGCGGTGAGATCCTGAGGCGAACGTCGTGTGATGGCCAGCGCGTGTGTCAGCGCAATCCTGATGCGCCGATCGCGGAGGTATCGCATGAGGGGCTCTTGGGTATCGTGGAAGGCCCAATCTGCGCGCGTCGAGCGATGGTACGAGGCCTCGTACGCTTGACGCACGCTATCGAGCGATGCAGTCGCCGTCGCGTCGTGCGGAACGGTCGGCACGTGTCTCCTGCGCCTTCACCGATATCCCGGAACCGCCGTCGCCGGAGTGCGCAACGGCACTCTCGGTCTCTGTATCGTTGACGCCACCTCCAGCGTCGGGGTGAACACAAGCCGGTCCGCCTGAGCCAGGTAGTCGCGCATGACGTCCGCGAACGTGGTGCGAAGATCGAAATGCGGCTCCCATCCAAGCGCGCGTATCCGCGAGATATCGGGCGGGAGTCGATCGCCATCCTCGTATCCGACGCCATAGAACTCTTCACCGTCGATCTCCTCAACGCGCGAAGCCGGTTCCTCGCCAGTCAGTTCGCGATACAGATCGATCATCACGAACGCCAACTCGCGAATCGTCAGGTTGTTCGCCGGATTGCCGATGTTGAACACGCGGTTCCGCGTCTCGTTGGGATGATCGAGCAACGTCTGGAAGGCGTCGTTCGCGTCGTCGATGTGGAGGAAGGCGCGGTGAACGCTGCCACCATTCACTAATCGAATGGGTCCCCGTGTCAGCAGCGCGGACATGAAATGCGGGAAGACGCGCGGTCCGCCAGTCGCCCCAGCCGGCACGAGATAGTCGATGCGTGTCCCGATGAAGTTGAATGGCCGCACGATCGTGTATTCGAGATCGCCCGCCTCTCCGTAGGCGTGGAGAACGCGCTCGAGCAGCAGCTTGGCGGTCGCGTAGATCCAGCGAGACTTCGTCACCGGACCGAAGATCGAATCGGTCTCCTCTTCGCGGCACGCGGTGTCCGCTCCGGCCTTGCCGTACACCTCCGCAGACGAATACTGGATGAGACGTTTGTGGTGTTTGATGCACAACCGGGCGATGCCGAGATTGACATCGAAATTGAGCTCGAAGACCTCCAACGGCGAGCTGACATACATGCTCGGGTTGGCGTACGCGACGAGGTCGACGACCAGATCAGATTTCGCAATCAGTCGTTCGATCGCGCGATCCGGAGAGCGAATGTCGGATTGGTGAAATGTGAACCGGCGGCTCGAGATACCCGCCAGCTTCTCATCTGTGATGTCGACTCCGGTCGCGGTGTGCTCGCCGCGCGCCACGAGGTGTTCGACGAGGTGGGAGCCAATGAAGCCGCCAGCGCCCAAGAGCAGGATATGCATCACGCCCCCCCGGACACGCGTCGCCCCGCCAGCTGGAGGGCAATCTTGTAGACAAATAATGGATTGTTCACGAGGTACCTCCGCCCAAGCCGCCGCGGTTCACTCAGCAGCCGAAATGACCATTCCAAACCGCTGCGCTGCATCCAGCGCGGCGCCTGACGCTTAATCCCCGCGTGAAAGTCGAAAGCCGCTCCCACACCGATGAGCGCGGGAGCGTCGAGGCGGCCGACGTGCGCCGCCATCCAGCGCTCCTGTTTCGGCGTGCTCAACCCCACCCACACGATGTCGGGATGCGCCGCGTTGATGCGTTCGACGAGTGCGCGATCCTCGTCTTCGCTGAGCGCGCGAAACGGAGGCGAGTAGGCGCCGCATACCTGCAGCCGCGGGAATCGGGCAACAAGGCGTCGCGCGAGAAGTTCGGGAACCCCAGCGGCACCGCCGAAGAGGAAGTGTCGCCAGCCGCGCTTCTGCGATTCCGCGCAGCACGCGATCATCAGATCGGGTCCATACACACGTTCGACCTGACGCTCGCCGTAGAGATGCGCCAGCCACACCAATGGCATGCCGTCAGGCGTGACCAGTCCGGCGCCGGAATGGATCCGGCTCAGTTCCTCGTCGCGGCCGCTCTCGATGACCCCGTGCACGCCCGTCACACACACGTAGTTGCGGGTCCTCGCCCCAATCCATTCACCGATCGTGCTGACCGCGTCGGCCATCGTGATCGCGCTGATCGGCACACCAAGCACCGTGAACCGCCGAATCGCTGCGTGGTGATCACCGGGCATGGGCGTATTCGACCACCGGGCGTATGAGACCCGAGACGCTGACCTGTTGCTCGATCCACTCGTAGGTGCGCGCGAGACCGTCCTCGAGGGCTATGCGCGGCTCCCATTCGAGCACCTGCCGGAGCCGCGTGTTATCCGAATTGCGACCCCGCACACCCTGCGGACCAGGGACGTGTCGCAGCCTGACGACGATGCCGGCACATCTCGCGATGATCTCGGCCAACTCGTTGATGGTGACCATACGGTCCTGCCCGAGGTTGAGCGGTTCGGCGTAATCCGATCGCATCAGTCGGTAGAGGCCCTCGAGACAATCGTCGATGTAGCAGAACGAACGCGTCTGCTCGCCGTCACCCCAGACATCGATTTCGTGATGGCCGGTCAGCTTGGCGATCGCGATCTTGCGACACAGCGCCGCCGGCGATTTCTCCCGCCCTCCCTGCCAGGTGCCGAGCGGACCGAAGATGTTGTGAAACCGCACGATGCGAGTCTTCATTCCGCACTGCTCTCCGTAATGCAGGCAGAGGCGCTCGGAGACGAGCTTCTCCCAACCGTAGGCATCCTGTGGCGCCGCGGGGTAGGCCTCCTCCTCGCGCAAAGGGACCACGTGAGTGTCCGTCTGTCGGTACTCGGGATAGACACATGCAGACGACGTATAGAGGTACCGTTGGACACCGTTGAACCGCGCCGCTTCGATCGTGTGGGTGCTGATCAGGATGTTGTTGTGGAGGATCTCGGCGTGGTAGCGCGAAATGAAACCCATACCGCCCATATCAGCGGCGAGTGCATACACTTCATCGACATCTCGTGTCGCGCTCAGGCAATCGGGCCATCGGCGCAGGTCACGAATCTCGAACTCATCGGCCTGCGTCGGCGCGAACTCGGGACGTTTGAGATCCGCGCCGCGCACCCAGTAGCCCCTCTCCTTGAGGAATGCCACGAGGTGATGGCCGATGAATCCGCCCGCGCCGGTTACGAGCACCTTCGTCTTCGGCACTGTTCTCTACCCTTTCTCGCCCGCACGAGTTGATGTCGCGCTCGCTGTCCTTCGTCAATGCGCTCCATCGCCCCGCACGACGGCTGGCAGTGTGCGAACCAGAATCGAGAGGTCGAGCGCCAGCGACCAGCTGTCGATGTACTGGAGATCGAGCCTGACCCAGTCCACAAACGAAAGGCTGCTGCGACCGCTGATCTGCCACAGGCACGTGATGCCGGGGCGAACGCTGAAGCGGCGCAAATCTGAGGCGCACGTGAACCGCCCGACGTCGCGCAGCGGCAACGGTCTTGGGCCGACGAGCGACATCTCGCCGCGCAGCACGTTGATCAACTGCGGGAGTTCGTCGAGCGACGTGCGGCGGAGAAACTTGCCGATTGGAGTGATGCGCGGGTCAACGGCGATCTTGAAGACCGGGCCGTCTGCCTCGTTCGCGTCCTCGAGCGCCGGTTGCAACGCCTCGGCGTTGACCACCATCGTGCGGAACTTCAGCATCCGGAAATGCCGCCGGTTCAGTCCACACCGCTCCTGCCAATAGAGCACCGGACCGGGACTCGTGAGCTTGACGGCGACCGCCACCGCGATCAGGAGCGGCGACAGCACGATCAACGCCGCGATGGCGCCCGCGACGTCCAGACACCGCTTGATGGCAAGCCGATGATCGTCGGGCACAACGTGCAGGGTCACCGTGGGCACGTCCGATTCGTCATATCGCGGCCACGCCACCTTTGTCTGAAACAGGTCCGCACCGTACTTCGTGCAGACGCCCACGCGTTCACACACATGAAGGGCTTGCTGAATCTGCGGGTAATGCGATTTGACGGGCAGCGCAATCCACACTTCATCGACCGGCTCGCGCATCAGCGTCGACTCCAGGTCGTCGAGCGACCCGACCAACTGTTCGGCCGCCGAGGCACTGAGAGATGCGTTGTCGGGAGTGTCGACGAAGCCGGCCAATGCATATCTCGTCGTGGTGGTGTCGCTCGAAAGCGTGGCCCACATCTGCACCGCGCGGGCGCTGCTCCCGACGACGAGCACTCGCGTCAGCCGCTTGCGGAGCGTGCGCGCGGCAAGCGCACGCCGCGTCAGCCGCACGATCACCGTTGCCGTCGTCGTTCCCAGCCAGAACCAGAGGTAATACGAGACGAGCAGACCGCCAGAGACGGTCAGCGTGCCGATGCCGGCCACCAGCAACGTGCCGGTGGTACACGCGGCACAGACCGTGCGGATTTCGTCTCCGCGTACGCGGAGACGCGACACGTGGTACAGCCCCCACGCCCAGAACATGGCCGGCCATGCACCCGCGATGGCTGCCAGTAGCAGCAGATTCCGCACCGTGATGCGCATCGACAGCGCCGCTTCGAGGCCATCAGGCATCGCCTCGAAGTGCGGGGCCAGGGTGACGCCCCCCAGCACCGCGATCGCGACCGCGGTGTCCATCACGGCGACCTTCAGAGCGCCTCGCATGGGCCGGCCTGCAGCGAGAGCCTTGCGCCCGGTACCGACCACCGTGGCGTGCGGAGCCAACGATGCAGCGGCTGGAGAGAGTTCGTTGAAGACCGCCATGCTGAACCCGTTCCCTGACTACAGCCGCTGATAGATCGAACCGGGGACCGGATACCGGCGGTTCGTGAGTACGGCGCCGAGAATCGTGACGCCCGCAGACCGCAACACGCCCACGACGGGCTGAGCGATGCTCGGACGCGTGACTGCCGCGTCGATGATGAGAATCACGCCGTCGACCAGGCGAATGACCGCGTTGCTCAACACGTCGTCACCCACGGGTTCCAGATCGAACAGCACGTAATCGAAACTGCCGATCAAGCGGGCCAGCCGGACACCCGTCGGATCGGTCGCCAGTGCGGGCCGCAAGTGCGTCTGCACCATCGAGAACACGCAGACGTTGTGCCGCAGTTCACGTGGGCCGCCTTCGAGCTCGCTCCCGAGCGCCACGGGCTGGCGAAGACCGAATTGCTCGTGCAGCGAGGGACGCGCGTAGTTCGCGTCGATCGCGCACACGCGACCGTGCGTCTCCTGCGCGAGCAGTTCTGTCAACGCCGCCGTAATTGGCCCCGACTTGACGCCCTGCCCGACCGCCGCCAGACCCACCGAGCGGATGGTTTCCCCTGACACCGGCAGGAACACGCGATCGATGAGACCGCGCAACTGCTGTTGCGCGCGCGGTTGTAACCGCTGCACCGACGACGCGGTCAACACCGGTCCAGCACCGAACGGCCTGATGTCGGCGTGATCGCGTGGAGACACATCGCCACGTTCGAGATCCGCGGCCCACGGATGATCGTGGGAGTCCAGCGCTTCGCGGTGGTCCGAACGCGCGCGGCGAATCGCTTCTGTCAGATGAGTCATAACAGTTACCGAGTCGCGCGCGAGGAGCTACGTATGACGGCATCGCGGAATGCCCCCACACGTGGCGGCGACGACGGGAACGGATGAACGTTTGGCGATGGCGGCGCGGCCGCGTGGAAGATCGGAGCTCCACCGAGCTCGAAATCAGCCGCCACCTCCTGGACAATGCGGCGATCGACACACGTGCGCCCGAGGCCGAAGCAGGTGAGCAGGGCGTTGTCGCAGATGACGCTGATCGTGCGCGGCAGACCACCGGATACCTCGTGAATCTCAATGACCGCCTCGCGCGAGAACAAGCGACTGGCGTCACCGCCGGCAAGGCGGATACGACCGGCGATAAACGAGGCCGTCTCGTGCACAGTGAGTCGCGTCAAGACATACCGAAGGCTGACGCGCTGCCGCAGTGGCTGAAGCGCGGGATCGGAGAGGCGCTGGGCAAACTCCGGCTGGCCGGCGAGCACGAAGGCGAGCAATTTCTCTGTGTCGGATTCCATGTTGCCGAGCAGCCGCACTTCTTCGAGGAGCGGCATCGGAAGGCTCTGCGCTTCGTCGATGACGACGATGGAGTTCTCGCCCTGACTGCGGCGCTTGGTTACGCAACGGCGCAGTTCGCGCAAGAACGTCGCCTTCGAGCGCGCGACCTCAGGATCCAGGCCAAATGCCTCGGCCAGAATCTCGAAGAACTCGCCGCGCCGGAGTGCCGGGTTATCAATGAGCGCACAGGCGATCCGCGGGCTGGCGCCATCAGCCTCGGTCGCAAACGCTTTCCGCAGGAGTGTGGTCTTGCCCGTTCCCGCCTCGCCAATCAGCAGCGTGACGCCGCGCATGGCCGCAGCGGCGTACTCGAGATGACTGAGCGCTTCAAGATGCGTTCGAGTCAGCAGGAGAAACCGTGCGTTCGATGTCAGCTCGAACGGTCGCTCACGGAGGCCGAAAAATGCTTCGTACATTGGCGCTGCATCCGACGGGCCACTCAGTCGTTCGAAGGCGTTGTCGCCAGCACCGGTATGTCGAGCAGACGCGTCACTTCGTCTCCGGTGTGGAACGCGGGCGCGAGCACTTCCAACAGGTGGGCCATGCAGACACTCAGGAATGCCGCCAGCAGCAGCGCCGCAACGAACAGCAATCCGCGGTGCGACCCGCTTGGCATGTGCGGGGCCACCGGTGATTCCGCGATAGCCACATTCGCGATACGCGTGCGATCGAGCGCATCGGACACGCGGGCTTCTTCCTGCTTGCGGCGGTAGAGCGTCTGGTTCTCCTCAGCGACCTTCACGGCGCGCTGCAGTTCGCCCTCCTCGACGCTCTGTCGGTCGAGGCGAGCGGCACGGGCGGTGTAGTCCGCGACCGTTCGCTTCAACGACGCGGCTTTGGCGATCAGCGCCGCCCGTTCCGTACGCACGCGCGCCGCTTCGTTGCGGAGCCACTGCCACGTCGGATTCTGGTCGGTCGTCTCGTCACGCAACGGCGTCTGCTCGGCCCTCGCCTGAGCCTCGCGCAGCTGCGCGAGCTGCTCTTCCAGCCGGACGACCGGCGGATAGGCGGACGTGAACTTGGTGAGCATTTCGCTGCGCGCGATCTCGAGCTTCAAGATGTCGTTCTTCAGCCCGCGCAGCATTTCGATGTTGCCGACGTCGCGCACCTGCGTGATCTGGCGGTCGGGAGTGCTGCGGATCTGCTGGTCGATATCGCCGAGACGTCGACTCAAGTCCGCGATGGTCGCCTCGGTGCGATCGAGATCGCTCTCGAACTCATTCTGCTTGCGCAGCATGATCTCCTTCCCGGTCGTCGCCGCGACGACCTGCTCGCGATCGGCGAAGGCGGCCAGCGCCTGCTGTGCCGTTTCGAGCTCCTCGGTGTAGCGCCGCGCCTGTTGCGTGAAGAAGTCATAGGCGCCCGCCGGGCGGCGCACGGCCAGATGCTTCTCGAGATAGACGGTCGACAGCTGCTTGAGTACCTGTGCCGCGAGTTGCGGGTCCTGCGATTCGTACGCCACGCGAATCATCGTCGTCTTGCGGAGTGGTTCCACGGTGAGGTCGTCGTGCACAGCCTTGACTGCGGCAGCCATTCGCGCTGCCGCTGGTTCGGATGCATGCTGGTCCGTCGACAGGAAACGATCGATCCCGATCGCGCCGACGACGCGCTCGAGCACTTCGCGGCTCTGGATCAATTCGACCTCTCCGTATAACTCGCCTTCAGAGATTTCAGCGGGAACGGCTCCTGCCGTCTGCGCATTCGCGGTCATGATGGTGTCGGCGCGCTCGCGATTGACGAGCAGCTTCATTTCCGCTTTGTACACGCGCGGCATCAGCACAATGGCGAGGGCTGCCGCCGCCGCCACGACGGCAAACGTTATGACGACTGCCAGTCGGTGGCGAAACAGTGGGATCACCAGTTGCCGGAGTGTCGGCAAGTGGAAAGTGGGTTCGACTTCGTCTCTCATAAACCAGACCTTGGAAAAGCGTCAGTGGAACGGGTTCATGTAGATACCGATCCCGGCCGTCGGGAGATACGGAGCGAGCTTTGAGATCGTGGTTCGCGGCACCCAGACGGTGTCACCAGGGCGCAGCACGTAGTCTTCGTCGAGCTTTTTGTCGGCGAGCATCTTCTTGACGTCAATCTGTTTCACTTCGAGGAGTCCCTCGGCGTATCGGCGAAACAGCACGACCTGCGACACCTTCGCTTTGTCGGTGAATCCGCCGGCGACAGCGAGCGCCTCGGTCAGCGTCGTGGCGCCGCGCAGCTCGAACTTGCCTGGCGTCTTCACTTCACCCGCCGCAACGAAGTACGGCTTTTCGAATTCTTTGAGCACGATCGTGATGACCGGCTCTCGCAGAATCGGCTCGTAGGCCTCTCGCATCATCACATTGAGCTCGGGAAGCGTGCGGCCTTGCACGCGCAGGTCGCCAACGGACCGCAGCGTCACATAGCCGTCCGGCTGCACGGTGACGATCTGATTGAACTCGGTCACGTACGGAAACGTCAGTTCCAGGACGTCGCTCGGCGTCACTCGATAGCGTCCGTTCGACCAGCCCTGAGGCACCGGCGTTGTGTCCTCGACCGGGATCCGTCCAGTCGACGCCACCTCGATGCTGGTGCTCTTGGTCGACGTCGTGTCGCTTTTCGCTGACTGGCCGCCGCCCGCAGTTCGCGTCGAAGGCGTCGGGGTGCTCTGCGCAGCAGCGACGCTGGCGAAGAGCCACACGGCGATTGGAAGCGTTCTGAGAATTCGAGATGAAGACATGAGCTCGCTCTCGTCCTCTCTGTCGGCGTCGCGTGCCGACCCATTCGGTCGCGATCGCGAAGGGGTAACGCTAACGCGTCGCCACTGAGCGCGAAACAGATCGCGGTCACGAATTGGTGAAGGAGCACTGTCCTACGGGATTCGGCGTACACGCCTCTCTCAGCATGACCGCGGTCAGGCGGCAATGAAGTTGCACTGCCGCGAGCAACCATCAAGGTGGGTAACAGTTGTGTTCAGCGCTGAGATTCCCCGCATCAAACTCGTCGTCGTCGATCCGCAGAGTCTTCTCCGGGAAGCACTCAGTGCGCTGCTGCACGGGGCGGAGGGAATTGACGTGGTGGAGGTGGTGGGGGCCGCTCCAGAGTTGATTTCTGCGCTCAACAAGACGCGCGCTGACCTCGTGTTATTTCGGTTCGATCCCGCGTCATCAGAATCGGCTGCGCTCCTGCAAGAGTTGCCGCGCGTTGTCGAACACTGCCGCGTGATCGTGCTGACCGCCGCGACCGATCTGGCGGTCCACACACGAGCAGTTGAACTCGGCGCGATGGGCGTGTTGTCCTGCGACGAAACAGGAGCGGTCCTGCTCAAAGCCATCCAAAAAGTTCATGCGGGCGAGCTCTGGCTGGACCGGGCGCGCACCGCCGGGATTGTCACGCAGCTCGCACGCGGCGCCCACAAGGACCCTGACACCGTCAAGATCGAGAGCCTCACGACTCGACAGCGCGAGATCGTCACGCTCGTCGCCGAAGGCCTCACCAACAGACAACTCGCCGAGCGGTTGTTCATCTCGGAAGCCACAGTGCGCAATCACATCACGGCCATCTTGGACAAGCTCGAGCTGCGTGACAGATTTCAGCTCGCGGTCTATGCATTTCGCCAGGGCCTGGTCACGTACCCGCAGAAGTTGTCCCATCTGTTGTCCACCAGCCAAGCTCGGACCTGAACGGTGCTCAACCACTCGTGTAGGACGCAGGTTGGAGACGAATCTAGGACCGCGTGAGAACAGCATCATGACGGAGGATCGACGCTCAGTCGTGCCGACCCCGCGCTCCATCGTGGGAACAGCGCGCAAACGGCTCCTCGTGTTTGCCTATGCGTGCGAGCCCGGCCGGGGCTCTGAACCAGGCGCCGGCTGGGGCCTCGTTCGCGCGCTGCATGCATTCGCCGATTGCGTCGTGCTCGTCGGGCCCGAGCACATACCCGCAATCAGACGATGGGAACGGCAGCACAGGGAGTGCGGCCTCTCGTTTGTCGAAGTGCCCGAATGGCGGTGGACGACATCCGAGCCTCGACATCGATTTACGCGTTTCGTCGTGTATCTGGACTGGCTGCGACGTGCACATGCGCTCGGGAAGACTCTCCACCGACAGCAGCGGTTCGATCTCGTCTATCACGCCACCTACTCCGCATACTGGTTGCCGACGCCGGCGGTGCGCTATGGCGTCCCCAGCATCTGGGGGCCTGTCGGAGGAGCGGTGGTCACTCCGCGTGCACTGTGGAACTTCCTGGGTTGGCGAGGAGTGGTCGTCGAACTGATCGACCGCATCGCCGTGCGCGTATTTAGCGCATTGCCAGCGAGCAGACGTGCCTGCCGCCTGGCCACGGTGCGTGTGGTTCAGAACGAAGCGACGCGCGATCGGCTCCCGGTCTCGGTGCGCCGCTCCGCGGTGGTGCTCAATCACGCGTTGTTCGCCGAGGTGCCCGAGGTGACCAGCGGTGGGCGTGCTCGCGCGCATCGCGGACAACATTGCGTGTTCGTGGGCGCGCTCGATACACGCAAGGGCGCACGTTTGGCAGTGCACGCCCTGCGTCACGCCGCGCAGACCGTTCATCTCGACATCATCGGCAGCGGCACCGAGCGTCAGTCTCTCGAACGTCTTGCCCGCCAGCTTGGCGTTGCGGAACGCACACACTTTCGCGGTCCGCAGCCACGTGAAGAGGTCTTGAGAGCCGTGCGCAACGCGGCAGCCGCCGTGTTCACCGGATTGCGCGAGGAAGGCGGTCTGGCGTTGGCCGAATCGATGCTGATCGGCACACCAGTCGTGGTGCTCGCCCATGGCGGCGCCGAAGCGATCGCCGCCTGCACGATCGATCCTGATCGCGTCGTCCTCGTTCGGCCGACAGACTCGACATCGACCGCGATGCGCATCGGCAGGGCGATGTCGCACTTCTGCGACTCCCCGTCCGATCGTCAGGATTCGATGCTCGACACCGCCGCCGCAGCCCGCGTGTTGAAAGCGGCTGTAGAGGAGGCCTGCGATGGCGCGGCAGCCCGATGCGCATAAGCAGACGGACGCGGTTGACGTTGCGGTCGTCATCGCCGCTTACCAGGCGGAGCCGTTCCTTGCTGAATGCGTGGCATCCGTGCTTGCCCAGTCGCTCGAGTCCTTCCACCTCGTCATCGTCGACGACGGGTCGACGGACGGCACACTGCGGATTGCGCGGTCGTGTACTGACGCCCGCGTTCTGGTCATCACCGGGCCGAATCGAGGCCCGGCGCACGCGCGAAACGCCGGTGTGCGTGCAGCGCTCCCATCGCGATACATCGCCTTTCTTGACGCTGACGACGTGTGGGATCCGCCAAAGCTCGCAGTGCAGAGCCGTTTCCTGGACGAGCACCCAGAGGTGGTCGGCGTCGGCTGTCGCATGCGCTACATCTCGAGCAAGGGCCGCGTCCTCGGGACGACGGGCGAACTGATCGACACCGAGAAGCAACGCGCGATCGCTCGCGGCGAACTGTTCCCGTTCCCGACTCCGAGTCTGATGACGACGCACGCGGCGTTCGCCGCTGTCGGCGGATTCGAAGAGTTTCTCGGGACGCAAGGATCCGAAGATCTCGATCTGTATGCGCGACTTGCCAGGTACGGACAGCTGGCATGTCTCCCGTCGACGCTCGGATCAGTCCGCATTCATCGACGCAGTCTGATGTCACAGCGACGGCGCGAGATCAACAGGGCCGCGCGTTTCGTGCGGCAGCGATTGATCGCGCGGGATCAGGGACGCGACCTGACATGGGAAGAGTTCCTGCGCCAGCACCCGCCCACCTGGCAGGAGC
>Ga0065712_10067856_pt1 | contig 25219 bp, 23 predicted proteins | sample MisRhiReplicate1_FD_59099 | JGI IMG/M metagenome (GOLD analysis project Ga0065712, IMG submission 59099) | Miscanthus rhizosphere microbial communities from Kellogg Biological Station, MSU, sample Rhizosphere Soil Replicate 1: eDNA_1 v3... | ecosystem: Host-associated > Plants > Roots >...
AGCCGGTGACGATTGATCCCCTCGTCGTGGACGCACCCGACGTGCATCTCGAGATTGTGGCGCAGGCGGAAGCCATCCACGCGGAATTGATCGTGATTGGCAGTCACGGCCGCTCCGGCTTCCGGCGCCTGCTGCTTGGGTCGATCGCTGAACAGGTGCTTCGCATGGCACGGTGTCCGGTGATCGTCGTGCCGCGTAATGCGATGCAGCTGGACACAGCGAGGGCGCGAGCGTTCTCACGAATCCTGTGTCCAGTGGACTTCTCGTGCGACGCGATCGCGGCGCTGTGTCACGCGACCAGGCTTGCGCGCCGCGTCCGGGGCAGCGTCACCGTTGTGCATGTCATCGACATCCCTGCCGCGCTGTACGAGATGCCGGGGTTCGATATCGCCACCTACCGTCGCGATGCGGTCGCCAAGAGCCGCAATCGGCTGTCTGAACTGATTCCCGAACACACCGCACGAGCGCTCGACGTCGTCGTTGCGGAGGGGAAGCCAGACCAGGAAATCCTGCGGGTCGCCGCCGAGCGTGATCTCGACCTCATTGTCATGGGCGTCAGCGCTCGTCGTGCAGTTGATCTCGCCGTGTTTGGGTCGACGACGCACCGCGTCCTGCGTGGCGCGTCGTGTCCGGTGCTGACCGTTCGACATGAGGAGCGTGCGTCATGACTACCTTCACTTCGTCAGGGAAGCGCGACGCGCGCCACATCATCCTATGGGTCGCAACCATCGCGATGATAGCCGCGGCGGCCGAGGCGTGGGGGCAGACCTCAAAGGCGACCCAGTGGCAGCGTGGCACCACGCTCGGCGGCTTTGGCGGTGTCGCTTCACTCGACAGCACGACGCCAGCCTTGGGCACCGCGCTCGGATGGGAACTCCACCGGCACGTAACGGTTGAGGGCCGCGGCATCTGGATGACGAAGGATCCGGGCCGCACCGACTTCCTTGTCGCGCTCAACGCAATCGTTCCGCTCCAGCCGCTCCGTCACGTCGTGCCCTTTGCATTGGCCGGCGTTGGAATGTATCAGGCGAGCGTAGATGCCACGACCGGTGATGTGCCGGCCTTCTATCAGCAACGTCTGAACGGCCACCCACGCGCCACTTTTGAGGACCTGGCGCTGCCGTTTGGCGGCGGCGCCACCGTGTTCGTCACGTCCCATATCGCCATCAGGCCCGAAGCGAGTCTGATCCTGATCATGAATGGCGGAGAAACCAGAACCGTCGGTTTGTATGGCGTGCACGTGGCGTATCACTTCGCGCCGCACAAGACACCCTAAGGGAGAAGGGAAATTTTCAGCGGCGCGGCGAAATTCCCTCATCGTCCACTGGTTGTGGCGCCATGTACGTGCGGCGCCGGTGCGCCTGCACCGCCGCCTCGACGTGATCACCACGCCGCGCCACCCCGATGCTGCTTCCGGTGCGGCGCACGATGCTGGAGAAGGCGTCTCGGTACCGCTGGAGGCGCAACGGTGCGCTCCATACCGCGGCCAAGCAGTTCCAACAGATCGGACACCGTCACAATCCCCAGCATACGAGTTCTCTCCGCGACGAGTAGGCATCCAATCGATTGCCCGCGCATGACGTTGGCCGCCTTGCGGATGGTGGTCGTCGGCGGGACCGTCACCACATCGGGAGTCATCAGGTCGCGCACAGTGCGGTTCTTTCGGAGCGAAGCGCCTCTCGTTCCGCCCGCGTCACGGTCGGACAAGATACCGACAGGCCGCCGCCCATCAGTGACGACCAGGTGGTGAACGCTCTGCGTACGCATCAGATTCCAGGCATCGTCGGCGGATGCGTCCGCAGAAACCGTCTGTAGGTGTCGTGTCATCACGTCCGCTACGCGCATGGGAGTCTCTCCTTGTCAGGCTTGTTGATTCATGTCGAGCCAACAACGACGGGAGAAGCACAGAGCGGACCACAGCAGGATTCTCACTGCGTCGCCGCCGTCGTGCGATCACGAGCCGCTACGGCGCAAAGAATTCGCGTCACTGCGGAATCTTCCTGAGCAGCGACTGCGCTTCGAGCGTGTTTTTCGAGTGCTTCGCGTGGCGTCGTCCTTGCAACAACGTCGTGTGTCGACGCTCGAAGCGTGAGGACGGAGGCGACCATGCTGACACTACAGCGCATCCTGTGCCCGATCGATCTTTCCGAGTCCTCCCGACTGGCGCTGACGTATGCCAGGGCACTGAGCTCGTGGTACGAGGCACCGCTCACGGTGATGCATGTATGCGCGGATTTGCCTGTCTTCGAGATGGCATCTCCATTCGGGCATACCGCGTCGAGCGGTGGGGTCATCGAGGAAGCGCAGCTTGCCGAGAGGCGTGCCGCCGTTCGCGCGTTCGTGTGGTCCACGATTGGCGCCGAAGGCGTCGACATCATCGTGCGTGAGGCGACCGATGCGAAGGCTGAGATCGTGAACGAAGCTGGAACGGACGGTGCGAGCCTGCTGGTGATGGGCACCCATGGGCGAACTGGCATCGATCACATGCTGCTCGGGTCGACAACTGAGAAAGTGCTGCACAAAGCTCCGTGTCCAATCCTGGTTGTACCGCCGCATGCAGCACCCGCGGAATCAGGCACGCCGATAATCTTCAGGCGGATCCTCTGTGCGATCGATTTTTCCACCAGCTCGTTGCTCGCGCTGAGTCATGCCCTCGAGTTGGCGCAGGAGGCCGATGCCCGACTCACGCTGTTGCACGCGATCGAGTTTCCACCGGCGCTGCGCGAGATCGTGTTCTCGACTGACGCCGATGTCGATCGGGTGCACGCCGCGGCCGAAGCCGAATATTTGCGTCGGTTGCGAGCGTTGGTTCCGGCACGCGCGCGAATCTACTGCACGGTCGCGACCCAGGTGAACGAAGGGAAGCCCGCCCGCGAGATTGAGCGAGTCGCTGCCGAGGAAAAGGCCGACCTCATCGTCATGGGCGTGCACGGGCGTGGCGCCGTCGATCTGATGGTATTTGGATCGAACACGAATGCCGTGGTGCGCCGCGCCGCGTGCCCCGTTCTCGTCGTGCCGACACCGCGCGGATGAATGGATGGCGTCGGGCTCAGGCCCGACGCCGTCGTCAGCAGACCTCGTCCTGTATTCGACCGTCCTCGTCTTCGGCGGAACACTCCACCGCGATCAGGTTTTCGACATGAGTAATGCCAGGCGCATGCGTGGCGGCGCGCTCGGCTGACTCACGCTCGTGCCACGAGCGGACCGTACCTGTAAGCGTTACTGTGTTGCCCGAGACCACGACGCTTAGACTGTGTGCGTCGATATCGGCGTCCTCGTGCAGCGCGCGAACAATACGCGGCCGGATGTCATCGGCCGCCGGGGCAGGCACCACCATCACGCGATTGACCAGGCCCTTGACTCCCTTGACGTAACGGAGTGCCTTTTCGGCGACGACACGCTGGAAGAGCGTGCGGACGGTGCCGGTCAATACGACGTGGGCGTTGCGAACCACGACTTGGACGGTCGGTGGCACGATGAGATGTATCTCGAGTGCACGCGCCGCGTCATACGCGATATCGGTATCCGATCGCGGTTGGCATAGCGTGACTTGTAGAGTGTTGGCAACGGCTCGCACGCCTCGGGCGCGCTTGGCGGCGCGTTCGGCCGCCAGCTTGCCGGCGTAGCTGTCGATAGACCCGCTGAGCGTGACCACGCCGCTGCGGACCGCCACGCCGATGCCGGCGGCGTTAACCTGCGAGTCCCAATCGAGCTGTTGCAGCACGAGCTCGCGAAGGCGGAGATCGGTGAGGGCGAGAGCGGAGGTGGCCATAAATCCATCCTTTAGTGCTTGCATCACAGACGTACAGCCAACACAACCAGACGTCCGGCAGCGTACGCCGCGCCGGCGACAAAGGTGCCCAGTGCAAAAGTCTCGAGCCCGGTCTGCCACCAGCGGTCTCTCGTCACCAGCGCTCGCAAGGCCCCGAGCACAAACAACGTGGTGAAGGTCATGATCGTCGAGATGGCAAGCGGCGATTGGCGCAGGAACAAATAGGGGATCAGTGGCACCGCGCCCGCCACGACAAACGCAACCAGTGTCGCAAGCCCGTGCTTCCATGGATGCCGCTCGAGTTCGGGCAAGCCTTCGGCTTCACGCGCTCGCTCATCGGCGCGGATGGCAAGGAAGTTCCCTACGCCCATCGACACCCCATCTGCGGCGAGGTTGGCCGCACCGACGACCAGCACGGCCAGCTGCGACAGCTGGCCACCAGCCACGCCGCTCACCACTGCAAAGGTCGTGATGATGCCGTCGTTCGCGCCATACACCAGATCGCGGATGTAATGACGTGCAGTAGCCGCAGCGCCGATCGGTTCGATGTGCAGTGACGTCCTCATGGGCGCTCTTCCGCGAGGCAGTAGACCAGTACCGGAACTTTCGCCAGGCCGAGCACGCGATACGCCGTGGATCCGGGAGCGCCGCGGCGGCCGCCGCGGACGTGACGGCCGAGCACGAGAATCGGGTGTTGGCCTGACCACGTGAACGTCGTCGCTGCGAGCCGTTCCGGCACCGGCCCGCTCTCGACGAGCAGCGGGATCTCGTGATGTGGAGTCATGCCCGTGAGCGCCGCCGTAATCTCCTGTCGTGCGGCGGTGATCTGCTGTTCGACCACAGCGTCCGCATGCGGCTGCCATCGCTCGATCACGTTGAGTGCCGGCACCACGTGTACGGCATGAACGGTAGTGTGCAGCACGTGCGCGAGGCGCGCGGCCGCTGCGGCGCTGGCCATCGCCGTGCAAGAGCACTCGACCGCCGCGATCACGGGACCCATGCCGGTGAGATCTGCGGCCGATGGGAGTGGAGGCGTCCACGTATCGGGCACGACGAACACCGGCGTATCGGAGTGCAGGAGGACGCCCTCTGTGGTCGAACCAAACAACGCGTGAGCTGCACCAGACATGCCGTGCACGCCGAGGACAATCAGATCGACACTCTCGCGCTCAGCGATGTCGCAGATGGTGCGCGGAGCCTCGCCTGTGACGACGTGCTGATGCGGCGGTGTTGGCAGTCCCTTGGTCGCGTGCGCCGTAAAGCGGGTGAGTTCCTCGCGTGTCTCGCGCGTCAGGTCGATGCCCTCGGCCTTCGCCGCCGCGCTCAGCAATCGGTTTTCGACGTGCAGCACGTGGAGCGTGGCCTGACACTGCCGCGCCAGCCGTGCCGCGAAGTCCAGCGCGACACGTGAGGGCTCGGAGAAGTCCACAGCAGCGAGGATCGAACGGGGCGGCATCATGCCTATCGATCAATCAGGAGCTGTGCCAGCAAATCCCGCGTAGAAATGCCCATCTCGGTGGGGTGCGCCGATGGTGGGGCGCGGGATGTGGGGGATCTTTCGCAGAGACGAGGAGTATTCCGTGGTACGCTGACATGCCTTGCTGGGCATCGATTTCGTCGGGATCTTCATCCAGTTCACTCTCCTCGTCGTTTCCCTCTCGGTTCACGAGGCGGCGCACGCGTGGTCGGCGGACAAGCTCGGCGATCCGACCGCACGAACACTTGGACGGGTATCGCTGAACCCCGCCGCGCATGTCGATCCGATCGGCACGATCCTGTTTCCACTGCTGGCGATGGCATCGAATCTTCCGCTCATCGGCTGGGCCAAACCGGTGCCGGTGGGCATTCAATATCTGCGAGGCAACTGGCGCCAGAAGTTCATGGTGATCGCGGCCGCCGGTCCGGCGAGCAATGTGGTGATGGCGCTCATCGGTGCCGCCGCGCTGTGGATTGTCTCGGGTGGTCCGCCGCTCGAGGTCGCCCAGGGCGTCGTCGGTCAGATTCTGTTCGCGTTCGTGCAGTTGAACCTTCTGCTGGCGGTGTTCAACATGGTTCCCGTGCCGCCGCTCGATGGCGGCAACGTGTTGGCGGGGCTGGTCAGCGGTCCGATGGCCGACGCGTTGGACCGGATTCGGCCATACGGCATTCTGATTCTGTACGCCCTCATGTTCCTGGGCGTCTTCTCGCGAATCATTTTTCCAGTGGTATTGGCATTGGAGGACCTTCTGCTCTAATGGCGAGCGCTCGAGTCGTCTCAGGTATGCGGCCAACGGGGAAGCTGCACATTGGTCACCTCGTCGGCGCCTTGAAGAATTGGGTCGCACTTCAGGAACAGCACGAGTGCTTCTACTTCGTCGCCGACTGGCACGCGCTCACGAGTGAGTTCGCCAACACGGCAGCGCTTCCGGCAAACGGTCTCGACAACGTCGCCGACTGGATCGCCGCCGGCGTAGATCCAGAGCGCAGCACGATCTTTGTGCAGTCGATGGTGCCTGAGCACGCCGAGCTCGCCACGCTCCTTTCCATGGTTGTTCCGGTCAGTTGGCTCGAGCGTGTCCCGACTTACAAAGAGCAGCGCGAACAGATCACCGACAAGGACTTATCCAATCTCGGGTTTCTGGCCTACCCGCTGCTCCAGACAGCCGATGTCGCGATGTATGACGCGAAATTGGTCCCGGTCGGCGAGGATCAGGTGGCACATCTCGAGCTGTCGCGCGAGGCCGTGCGGCGTTTCAACCAGTTTTACGGCGAGGTGCTCGTCGAGCCGCAGCCGGTGCTCACGCCGACGTCACGTCTTCCAGGGCTCGACAATCGGAAGATGAGCAAGAGCTATGGCAATACCATCGACCTGAGCGACGACGCCGAAGCGGTAGTGAAGAAAGTGCGGCAGATGTATACCGACCCGAAGCGCATTCGGGCCGACATCCCTGGGACGGTCGAAGGCAATCCGGTCTTCATGTACCATGACGCTTTCAACGCGAACACCGCCGAGGTCGAGGATCTCAAGACACGGTACCGGGCAGGCAAGGTGGGCGATGTCGAGGTCAAGACGAAGCTGGCGAAAGCGGTGAACGACGTTCTGGAGCCGCTGCGCGAGCGGCGGCGCGAGATGCTGAGCAAGCCCGGCCAGATTCGCGAGATCGTGCACGAGGGCTCGCGGAAGGCACGTGTCATCGCGCAAGCGACGATGGAGCGCGTGCGCGACGCGGTGAAATTGCGGTACTAAAGTCCGGTTGAAACCGGACACTACGAACGTGACGCAACAGACTGATTTCGAATCGTCGCCCGACGCTTACCAGGTCAAGCTCGATACGTTCGAGGGCCCGCTCGATCTGCTCCTGCACCTCATTCGCACCAATGAGGTGAACATCTACGACATCCCGATCGCGATGATCACGGAGCAGTACCTGAAGTACATCGAGTTGATGCAGGAGCTGAACCTCGATCTCGCAGGTGAGTTCCTGGTCATGGCGGCGACGTTGATCCACATCAAGTCGCGCACGCTGCTTCCGCGTCCCGATCCGAGTCAGGAGGACAGCGGACCCGAAGAGGACCCACGCGAAGCCCTCGTGCGTCGGCTGCTCGAGCACCAGAAGTTCAAGGCCGCCGCCGAGCTCCTGCACGATCGCGAGACGCTGCGCAGCGCGCAGTACATGCGTCCGGATTCGCGCGTCGCCGATGCGGCGGGAGACGAGTACGAGCCGGAGCTCGAGGTCGATCTGTTTGGACTGCTGGCCGCGTTCCGCGGCGTGCTCGAGCGCGCGACGCGCCGGCCGCGGATGGTCATCCCGCCCGAGCAGATGTCGATCGAGGACCGCATGCGGCAGGTGCTCGGCCGGCTGTCGGAAACCGAGGCCCTCGGCTTCGAGGATTTGTTCGGCGACGGCGACGGTTCGCGGCCGTTCATGATCGTCACGTTCCTCGCGATTCTCGAGATGATCAGGCTGAAGCTGATTCGTGTGTTCCAGTCGGGCGGTGTCGGGCCGATTCGTGTCTACAAACGCGCGCGGCCAACCGATGCGCCGCATCCGATTGACGATCCCCAATCATGACCAACGAGACCGAAACCGAAACGGTTCACGAAGAGACTGCTGCCACTCCACCTGAGCCGCAGGGATCCGTGGTCAGCGCAGAGGTCAAGGCCGTCGTCGAGGCGCTGATCTTCGCATCGCCGGAACCGATCACGCCGAAGATGCTCTTCAAGCTGCTGTCCGAAGAGCCGAAGGAAGACGTCACGGCGGCGATCGCCGCGCTGAAGACCGACTACGAGAACCGTCCGGGCCTGCAGATGGTCGAAGTTGCGGGTGGTTATCAGATCGTCACGCGTCCCGACCTGCACGAGTGGGTGCGCCGTCTTTTTCACGAGCGCTCGTCGCAGAAGCTCACCGTGCAGGGTCTCGAGACGCTGGCGGTGATTGCCTACAAACAGCCGATCACGTCGCTCGAGATCGCCGAGATTCGTGGCGTCAACACCAGCGGTGTCCTCTCGACGCTGCTCGAACGCCACTTGATCAAGATCGTTGGCCGCAAGAACGTCGTCGGTCGTCCATTCCTCTACGCCACGACGAAGGAGTTCCTGATTCGCTTCGGTCTGAAGGACCTCAACGATCTGCCGAAGATCGAGGACATGGCCGAAGCGCTCGGATTCGATCCACCGGCGGGCCTGATGGAGCAGTCGCCTCGCGAGGACGTGCTGCCGCTGACGGAAGAAGACTTTGAAAGTGGAAAAGTGGAAAAAGTGGAAGAAGTGGAATAAGTAAGTTCGAAAGTTACTTTTCCGCTTTTCTACGTCTCGACCTTTCCACTTGAGCCGCGGCGGCTTTCTTCAGCGCCGCGATTTCGTCCTCTTTTAGTTCCCGCCAATCACCTGGTTTCAATCTCCGGTCGGAAATCGGGCCGACACGTGTACGCCTCAGCGTCTGTACAGGATGTCCGACCGCTTCGCACATGCGGCGGACCTGGCGATTGCGCCCCTCTCGAATCGTCATCAGCAGCACAGCATCCTCGTCGCGACGTCGTGGCGGCACGAGGACGACGGTCGCTGGCTGCGTGCGATGGCCATCGAGCGGAATGCCTTTGCGCAAGCGGGTGAGCGCCTCGTCGTCTGGAGTGCCGGCGACGCGCGCCTCGTAGGTGCGTTCGACGCCGTGGCGCGGGTGCGTGAGCCGCGCGGCGAGGTCGCCGTCGTTGGTGAGGAGCAGCAGTCCTTCGCTGTCGTAGTCGAGCCGGCCGACGGGATACACGTATTCGCGCACACCGCTCAAGAGATCCATTACCGTGCGGCGGCGCTGCGGATCCGATCGCGTCGTGACGTAGCCCTTCGGCTTGTTCAGCAGGATGTAGCGTAGACGCTCGGCCGCGCGAATGCGCCGGCCGTCGACGCGAATGTCGTCGGCCGCGGGGTCGGCTTTGACGCCCATCTCGTGAATCGTGTGGCTATTCACGGTGACGCGGCCTTCGGCGATCAGCTTTTCAGCAGCGCGTCGCGAGGCGACGCCGGCCTGAGACAGGATCTTTTGGAGTCGAATCACAACACGCTCGCGCGCGATTGACGAAGGACGATGTGCGATTTACGGATTGATGGTCGATTGGGTCGGTTGTTTCTTCTCAATCAGTCAATCGTACTTCGTCAATCGTCAATTTCATTGTCGCAACAGGCTCGCCCAGAAGGAGATGAGCTTCCAGGCATCCGACGCCGTCGCCGCGCGGTTCACTTCGGCATGCGTGATCAGATTGCTCAACAGCAGATGCACGTTCGCACCTTTGCTGCGCAGATAGTCGTTGAGCAGCGCGGATTCGGCGGCAGGGATCACGGTGTCATCGTCGCCGTGCAGCAGATAGATCGCCGCTGAGGGCGGATCGGGCGCGCGTTGCGGCGACAGCGCTGGATCGCTCGCGCCCAACTGATCGAGATACGGCACGAGCGCCGGCCCCAGCTTGCCGACGGCGCGATCGTTCACGTAGTTCATGAACGTGCGTGAGGGCTCGGGCATTGCCTTGGCCATCTCTCGCGCCTTCGTAAACATCGCATTCGCCTGGTCCATGCTCACCAACGTCAACTGCGACGCCAGGAGAAATGTCTTGATGCCGTCGCGCAATCCCGCGACTTGGTCGGACGGCACGACGCCGTTGTCAGCCAACCCGTAGAGGATCACCGCGACACCGTAGTCGTGCGGCGGATGCGCCGCCAAACCTGGGACCTGCGGAGCCTGGCCTGTGGCCAGATAGCGCATGACGCGCGGCAGATCGCCATGCCCGCCGAAGGAGAGGATGAACGCGACCCGATCGCGTATCGCCGGACGGCCGGACGCCGCGATCGACAAGCCTCCCGCGAAGCTGATGCCGACGATGCCGATCTTGCCGTCAGGTGCCAAGTTGGGCCGCTGCGCCATCCACGACACGGCATCCTCGATGACGTCGGTCGCGCGTGGCGTGATCATGTAGGCCTGCAGATCGGGCAGCGCCATCGTCATCACGATCACGCCGGTGCCGGCGAGGTCCTTGGCCAGCGCCGTCAATCGCGGCTCCTCGATGCCCATCGAGTGAATGCCCGGAATGAGCAGCACCGAGCGGCTGGTCTCACCGTCGGGCATGTAGAACTTCGCTGGCACAATGCCGTAGCGCGTCGGCACCATGTGCGTCGGTTCGATGGTGACCGGTCGCGCGTACTCATCGGCGTACGCTTCGGCGCGGCCACCGAGGTTCGCGGCACGTACGACTAGCGAAGCGGCTCGCACGTAAGGGGTGGCGACGAAGATCAGTACGAGTCCAACGATCAGGGCGATCGTCGCGATTGTCAGGAGACGGCGTGACATCGGGACGGAATCTTACTGCCTGAATTTTCCGGGCGGAAATATTTGGCGCCTGAAGGCGATCTCACGATTAGAATTGTCGTGTAACCTGTCGAAAGGTCATACGACTATGGTCAATCGTTCCTTGAAGGCACTGGCTGTTGTAGCCGTCTCGCTGGCGACGGCGCAGTTTGCCTTCGCCCAGGACAAGGCGCAGATCGAGCGCGGCATGAAAGCCTACACTGAGCAGAAGTGTTCGGTCTGCCACTCGATCGCTGGAAAAGGCAACGCCAAGGGAGCGCTCGACGATGTCGGGAGCAAGCTGATGCCTGAAGAGATCCGGGCCTGGCTGGTGAACCCGGTGGAGATGACCAAGAAGACCAAGGCCGATCGCAAGCCGCCCATGCGAGCGTACCCGAATCTGTCGAAAGACGACGTCGACGGGTTGGTGGCTTATCTGAGCAGCTTGAAGAAGAAGTAGCCCGCGCGATTTTCCACAGGCCTGCTGAAAAGTTCGCAGGTCTCCAGGACCGTAGGTTCGTCGCGCTCGAATCCTGAGGGATTTGGAGCGGTACCGTAATTGCCGCGTGTTCTTCCGACGGAAGAACACGCTATGCCGCCTTTCCGCTCCTACGAACACCTGCTTCGCCTCGCGGCATTGTTTGCCGTCGGGGCCGTACTGTTCCTGGGACTCCGCTCGGTGCTTGTGCCGAGCGACTACGGCCGGCTGGGGCCCTACCGGGCAGGTGCGCTTGCTGCCAATCAGGCCCGGCCAATCGTGTATGCCGGACAGGCGGCATGCGTCGATTGTCACAGCGACGTCGCCGACATTCGTAAGGCGAACGCGCACGCTCGCATCAGTTGTGAGACGTGCCATGGTCCACTCGCGGGTCACGCGATGGACCCTGCGGTGGCGGCAGTTCGCCCGGATCCGCGCGCCGTCTGCGCGGTGTGCCATCTCCCCTCCGCTGCGAAGCCACGCGATTTCAAGACCGTGAACTTTACCGAACACGCTGGCGACGCAGCCTGTACGACTTGTCACGCGGCGCATGCGCCGAAGCTTTGATCGAGGGGGCCAAATGCCATTCGATCGCCGAGCGTTCCTCCAGCAGACCGGCAAGTTGCTCGTGCTGACTGCACCGGCTGCAGCGGCCTGGGACTACCTGATCGCCGGCGAGGCCGAGAAGGCGCCGGGCTATGACGCAGCCGCGCATTGGTGGGCGATGATCATCGATATCGAGCGATGCATCGGCTGCGGACGATGTGTGCAGGCATGCAAGGCCGAAAACGGCGTCTCGCTCGAGCCGCACTACTTCCGCACGTGGGTGGAGCGCTACCAAATCGATCCTGACGATCCCGAACATCCTCAGGTCGACTCGCCGAATGGCGGATACGACGGATTCCCGACGGCGACGAAGGCCGGCGTTAAGACGTTCTTCGTCCCCAAGCTGTGCAACCAGTGCGCAGACTCGCCTTGCGTTCAGGTGTGTCCGGTCGGCGCAACCTTCCAGACGCCCGACGGCGTTGTGCTCGTCGACAAGGATTACTGCCTTGGATGCCGCTACTGTGTGCAGGCGTGTCCCTACGGATGCCGGTACATCAATCCGGAGACACACACGGCGGACAAGTGCACGCTCTGTTACCACCGCATCACGAAAGGCCTCCAGACGGCGTGCGTCGAGGTGTGTCCGACCGGTGCGCGATACCTGGGCGACCTCAAGAACCCCAACGATCCGATCCACGAGTTCCTGCGGACCCACAAGGTACAGGTGCTGAAGCCACAGATGGCGACGCACCCAAAGACCTTCTACAACGGCCTCGACGGTGCGGTGCGGTAGGAGACGGCCATGGACGGCATACAAGGGTTCATGTATCCGAACGAGATGGAACTCCAGTGGAGCATCCTGATCGTGCTCTATCCGTTCATCACGGGTCTCGTGGCCGGCGCTTTCATCCTGGCCTCGCTGGAGCGGGTATTCGACGTGGAGGCAGTAAAGCCGACGTACCGCCTGGCACTGCTGACCGCGCTGGCATTCATGCTGGTGGCGCCGTTGCCGCTGCAGTTGCACCTGGGCCACCCCGAGCGTTCTTTCGAGATGTATCTGACGCCGCACACGACGTCGGCGATGGCGATGTTCGGGTTTGTCTATCTCTGGTACTTGATGGCCGTACTCGTCGTTGAAATCTGGCTCGAGTACCGGAGAGAGATTGTTGTCGCTTGGCAGCAGTCGTCCGGCCTCAAGCGAATGGCATACCGGGTACTGGCCCTCGGATCGAGCAACATCAGCGCCGAGGCGTTGCGTGTGGACGATCGCGTGGGCCGTCTGGTGACGATCGTGGGCATCCCGTCGGCCTTTCTGCTGCACGGATACGTCGGATTCATCTTCGGATCGGTCAAAGCGAATCCGTGGTGGTCGACACCGATGATGCCCATCGTGTTCCTGTTTTCCGCGATCGTGTCAGGAATAGCACTGGTGATGCTGATGTACCTGGTGATGACCTGGTATCGCAAGGTTCCTGTCGACATGCAGTGCCTCGATACGGTCGCTCGCTATCTGCTCTATGCGTTCGTGATCGACCTGTCCCTCGAGTTGCTGGACCTGGCGCATCGGATCTACGAGGCCGACGAATCGTTCAAGACACTTGACTTCATGGTCCATACCCGACTGTTTCTGTCTCAAATTGTTCTGCAAATCGTCGTCGGAACTCTGGTTCCAATAGCGCTACTGGTGTCTGCGCGCATGGCTCGGAATGCGCGATTGCGACGAGCGGTCTACATCGCCACGGGGATGCTGACGCTCGTGGGAATCTTTGCGATGCGATGGAACGTCGTGATTGGCGGGCAACTGTTCTCGAAGAGTTTTCTCGGTTACACGACGTACAAGCTCGAGTTTGCCACTCGCGAAGGCCTGGCGATATCGATCGTGTTGCTGGTTCTGCCGTTCGTGCTCCTTGCGGGGCTGGTTCGCCTGCTGCCGCCCTGGCCCATGACCCCGGTCGATCATCCTCGTCACGTGGCACCCCCTGCATGATGTTTTGACTGACTGGGAAATTCTTCGCCTTTACTTAGGCGACGCTCGCGCTAGAATCGATGCCTCCTGGTTCACTCATAGCTTGGGTGCACCGTGGTGCCTCTCACTGCGTCGCCGTTGTTTCACATGCGCCCCACCATCGTTGAAGCGCTCCGCAACCCCATATCACGGATCGGCGTTGCGCTTACGACCGCCAGCGGGCTGCTGTTTCTATTCCTCCTGGCGCTCGATTTAGCCGGCTTCCTCAACAATCCTTACGCTGGCCTCGTCGTGTTCGTGATGGTGCCCGCGCTGTTCGTCGTTGGCCTGCTGCTCATCCCGATCGGAGTGGCGAACGAACGCCGGCGCGAAGCGCGAGGTCTGGCGCCGGCGGCCTGGCCGCGCATCGATCTGAACGACCCGCGCATCCGTCGTACCGTCTTCCTGCTGATCACGGCCACCTTCATCAACCTCGCGATCGTGTCGTTCGCCAGTTATGGGGCGGTCCAGTACACAGAGTCACAACAGTTTTGCGGCCAGGCCTGTCACACGGTCATGGAACCGGAGTTCGTGGCCCACCAGGACGGCCCGCACGGGCGCGTGCACTGCGTGGCGTGCCACGTCGGATCGGGGCCCGAAGGATTCCTGGCGGCGAAGCTGAACGGCACACGGCAGCTGGCGCTGGCGATCACCGGCGGCTACTCGCGCCCGATTCCCACGCCGATCCAGAACTTTCCGAGTGTCACCAACTCGTGTGAGAACTGCCATCACCCGAATCGATTTGTCGGCGATGTCATAAAAGTCCTGTATGAACACGCGGACGACGAGGCGAACACACAGACAAAAACCACGTTGCGGATTCACGTGGGCGGACCGATTGGCGGCACCGGCACAGGGTCCGGCATCCACTGGCACATGAACCGGAGCAACGAAGTTGAATTCGTGGCGCTCGACGACAAGCGTGAGCAGATTCCCTACGTACGAGTGTCCACACCCGACGGGCGGGTCCGTGAATACTTCGCCGAAGGCGTCACTCCCGCTGCGATTGAAGGCAAGCCACGCCGCCGGATGGATTGCCTGGACTGTCACAGCCGCCCGGCGCACAGGTTCGGCGCCTCGCCTGAACGCGAGGTGGACGCGGCGATCGGGGCCGGACAAATCAGTCAGAAGATTCCGTTCATTCGCCGGGAAGCGGTGCGTGCACTGAAAGGCGCGTACACGACACGGGAGGCCGCCTTCGGCGACATCGATCGGTCGATTCGCCAGGCGATGAACGCTCGTCTTCCGCACACCTTCGAGGAAGCCGATCTGAGTCAGGCGATCGGCGTGACGCAGGCGATTTACGGAAGGAGCGTGTTCCCGTCCATGAAGGTCGGATGGGGTACGTATCCGAATCAGCTCGGACACACGATATCGACAGGTTGTTTCAGGTGCCATGACGAAAGCCATAAGACCAAGGACGGCGTCGCCATCCGGCAGGAGTGCGAGCTGTGCCACACCATTGAGTAGCCGGGGGCCGGCTCGTTGCGGGGAACTGCTATGAACCGACGCGTTTTCTATTTCCTGACAGCGGGTGTTACCTATCTGCTCGCGTTGACGATGGCTGCCGCCGCCGGGAACGACACGCGAGCCTCGGGCGCTCCGCATCGTTCAGTCATCAAGGCGGGCGCGGCGGCGCCTCTCGCGATGGCGCAGAACTCGACTGCGCAGGCGGGTTACGTCGGCGAGGCGACATGCCTGACCTGTCATCAGGATCAGTCCTACGCGGGCACGCGGCACGGACATGCATTCGAAGCGCGCACGCCCGCTGCGACTCGAGGATGCGAGAGCTGCCATGGTCCCGGGCAGAAGCATGCGGAGAGTGGTGACCCGGCGCTCATCAGGAACTTCAAGAACCTGGCGCCGTCGGAAGCGAGCGAGACGTGCACGTCATGCCACAGTCGCGCTTCGCATGCGCTCTGGGACGGCAGTCAGCACGATCAGCGGAACCTTGGCTGTACCACGTGCCATAGCGTCCACTCTCCCAAGGGGCCATCGCAGCTCAAAGCCAAAACGGTGTCCGAGCAGTGCGCGTCGTGCCACCGCAACGTGGTGAACAAGACGTTCCGGTTCAACCATATGCCGGTGCGGGAAGGTACGCTGACCTGTGCGTCGTGTCACAACGTCCACGGGAGCACCAACGTGAAACTGCTCAAAGTGGGAACGACGGTTGACGAGAGCTGTACGTCGTGCCATGCCGACAAGCGCGGACCCTATCTGTGGGAACACGCGCCGGTCAGCGAGAGCTGCGTCACGTGTCACGATCCCCACGGGTCCAACAACGACCGCATGCTCGTCAGCAAGGTGCCGTTCCTCTGCCAGCGGTGTCACGTCACCTCACGCCATCCTCCGACCGTCTACGAGGGATTCCTCCTGCAGAATTCACAGAACGCCAACAAGATCTTTACGCGGGGCTGTGTGGCGTGTCACCAGATGGTGCACGGCTCCAATTCGCCATCCGGCAAGACCTTGCTGCGGTAGGAAGGGAGGATGTGATGCGCGACAGACTCTTGTTCCTGATTGCGGCGCTGCTGTCGATCGTTCCGTCATCGATGGCGCAGACGCCGCAGGCGCAGCAATCTCAGGCGCCCGTTGCCGCGATGCCGTTTCGTGGCAGTGCCGACTTCGGCGGCATGTTCACCACCACCGACGGAGACCAAGCGCGCTACGAGCGCTATCGTGATGCGCGCGACGGCGTGTTCTCGAATTTCACGGCCAACCGGCAGGGCTCTTCCTATCTGTTCGATGCCAGCGCTTCGCACATCGGCTATCGCGATCAGAAATACGCCGCCAACTACCTGGGCTCGAAGTTGACGGTCGGATTCGACTGGGTATCTCTGCCGCTCAATTTCAGCTATCTCACGCGAACGGCGTACACCACGAACGGCACCACCTTGACGCTGAACAATGCCGCGCGGGCCGCAGTGCAAGGGCCGACCAACGCGACGAATGACGGCACCGCAGTTGGCGTTCCGTGCGCGCCCGGCGCTCCGCCGGCGAGCTGCTCGACAACTGCGCAAGCGGCTCAGGCCAAAGCAACCCCGTCTATCTACAGCGCGTTGGCGAACCCCTTCGATCTCCGCCACCAGCGCGATACAGCGTCGGTGGGGTTGACGTATGCGGTTTCGAAGGCCGTTGACCTCGACGCCGGTTTCCTCTCGTCGAAGCGGGACGGTCAGCAGCCCTGGGGAGCGTCATTCGCGTTCAATAACGCCGTCGAAGTACCGCTGCCCATCGACCAGCGGACCAATGACGTCCGGCTCGGTGCATCGTGGTCCAACGATAAGTCCATGTTCCGTGTCGGATGGGACGGATCGTGGTTCAACAACGCGTTCCAGAGTCTGGTGTGGGACAACCCGATTCGCATCACCGACTTCAACAACGGCATCAACACCTATACCTGCCCGGCCACCGGCACGGGTGGTCCATGGGACTGCAGCGGCTACAGCAACGGCAACGGTTCTGCGCAGGGACGCGAGGCGCTTGCTCCTGACAACCACATGAATGTCGTCAGTGCAACCGGCCTCTACCGGCTTCCGCGCCGGACGACGCTCAACGGCACTGTTCAGTTCACGTCACAGAACCAGAACGATTCCTTGATCCCTTGGACCATCAACTCGGTCATCGACACTCCGGCGACCTTCGTCAACTTTCCTCAGCTCGCGGCGTTACCACGCTCGACGGCCGAAGCTGAAGCCAAAGGGATCAACACGCTGATCAACCTGAACTCGCGGCCGTATCGTCGCGTGAACTTCACCGTGCGGTACCGGTACAACAAGCGCGACGTGCAGACGCCGATCTTCGACGCGACTGAGTACGTGCGTTTCGACGCTGTGCCCGAGGAGGTTGAAGAAGGGTTTACCCCGCAATTCGACAACTCGCGTCATCTGTTCGATGCGAATGTCTCCTTCACGCCGGCACACTACGGGACGGTGCGCGTCGGTTACGGACACGAAGCCGTCGAGCGGCACGGCCGTGGATTCAGCGACGTTGGAGAGCACATCTTTCGTGTCTCGTGGGATACATACTCCAGTCGGTACATGACGGTGCGAGCCGCCTTCGACGCCGGGCGACGCCGGGGCGAGGGTTTTGTCGAGACCGGGATCGACTATGAGGAAGGACCCGGCGGCACGCAGCCCACACTGAGGTACTTCGACGAAGCGGACCGCAACCGGAAGCGTGGCTCCGTGATCCTCACCGTGTTCCCGCGCGACACGTTCGACGTCTTCGTACAGTTTGCCGGTGGCAAGGACGAGTATCTGCCCGACAACTCGGTGCCCGTAAGCCGTCCTGGCGAGTTATTCGGCCTGCTCGAATCGACCTCGACGAGCTGGAACACCGGCGTGAACGTGCATCCAACGGACGTGGTGTCGTTCGGCGCCAGCTACGGGCGTGACACGTATGGGTCGTTCCAGCGATCGCGCAACGCCAACCCGCCGCCGGATCCGACCTGGACCGATCCGAGTCGCGACTGGACGCTCGACAACGACGACAAGATCAACACCACCAGCTTCTTCCTGGATCTGTTGCGGGCCGTCCGGAACACCGACATCCGGCTCGTCTACGACTACAGCGACTCGGGGAACTCGTTCGTCCACGGCGGCCCGCGCATCGCGGCGCTCGCCGCGATCAACCAGTTCATCCCGCTGCCGAACGTCGACAACACCTGGCAGCGGCTTAACGCCGACGTGCAGTACTACTTCAACAGCCGCACGGGCGTGGGCGTCGGCTACTACTTCGAGAAGCTGGATGTCGTGGACTTCAACACCCTGGATACGAATGGCCCTGGCGGATTTGCGCCGGAGACCGGTGATCCACGTCTCGACTGGCTGGGCGGATTGACCCTGGGCTACGGCAATCGGCCGTACACGGGTCACACGGCGTACCTACGCCTGCTCTATCGATTCTGACGTAATCGCGGGGCAGGGGAATTCTTCTCGGGGCTGGGGAAACAATCGCAGCCCCGAGTCGTGGCCACTCGCGGTAGGCAGAGTGTTCACGCGGTTTTTGTTGACGTCGGCGCCATCTCGTTCCGGCATTCTCCTTGCCGGCACGTTGGTACTCGGAGCGGCCGTATATGAGACGTCATCACGAGGAGTTCGCCGCGGCACCGTCGATCGTACCTGCGCTCTCGCTCCTCATTCCGTTCGCCGCCGTGCTGTGGGCGCGCATCAAAACGGCGCGTAAACCAGAACTGAAGCCACCGGATCTCTCTACTCGCGGAGGTGATGTGTGAGTGGACGCCGCAGCTGGTTGACCACCGAGCTCGAGCACCGGGGTGTCTCGCGCCGGGAGTTCATGGGATTCTGCGCGACGATGGCCGCGGCGCTGGCCTTGCCCGACGCGGCCGTCGCGCAAATCGCACGCGAGATCCAGAAGACCGCGAAGCCGGTGCTCGTCTGGCTCGAGTTTCAGGACTGCGCGGGAAACACCGAGTCGTTCCTTCGAGCGAGTCGCCCGTCGGCAGCCGAAGTGGTCCTCGACATGCTGTCGCTCGACTATCACGAGACGGTCATGGCCGCCGCCGGCCGGCAGTCGAGAGACAATCGCGATGGTGCGGTGAAGCGCGGCGGATATATCGCCGTCGTCGAAGGATCGATACCAACCGGCGCGAACGGCGCGTACTGCACGATTGGCGGGGAGTCGGCGCTGGACATTGCCCGCAACGTGTGCGGCAACGCCGCCGCCACCATTGCCATAGGGACGTGTGCGACCTTTGGCGGCATCCCGGCCGCTGCCCCGAACCCGACCGGCGCCCTCGGCGTGGCCGATGCGGTCCCCGGCCTCAAGAACCTGATCAACCTGTCGGCCTGTCCGGCCAACGTCGAGAACCTCACCGCGCTGCTCGTCTATTACCTGACGTTCAAACGTTGGCCCCCGCTCGACCATTTGAGACGGCCGCTGTTCGCGTATGGAAAGTCGATCCACGACAACTGCGAGCGCCGCGCTCATTACGACGCCGGCCAGTATGTCGAAGCCTGGGGTGACGAGGGGCACCGCGCGGGCTACTGCCTCTACAAGATGGGGTGCAAGGGACCGGCGACGTTCCAGAACTGCCCGAACGTCAAGTGGAACGGTGGGACGAACTGGCCCATTGGCTGCGGACATCCCTGCATCGGCTGTGCGGAGCCGGACTTTTGGGATCGCATGACGCCGTTTTATCAGCACCTGACCGGCGTGCCGGGTTTCGGGGCTGCGTCCAATGTCGACACCATCGGTGCCCTCGCGGTTCTTGGCGTTGGAGCCGCTTTCGCCGGACACGGGATCATACAGATCATGAAGCGCGTCGGCGACAAAGCGGAACCGATCACTCCCAAGAAGGAGTCCTGACCATGGCGCGTGTCGTCGTCGATCCCGTTACCCGCATCGAGGGGCACCTGCGGATCGAGGCCGAAGTCGATCGCGGCGCCGTTCAAGATGCCTGGTCATCGTCCACGATGTTCCGGGGAATCGAGATCATCCTGAAGGGGCGCGATCCGCGGGATGCATGGGCGTTCACGCAACGCATCTGCGGTGTCTGTACGACCGTTCACGCCATCGCGTCGATTCGCGCCGTGGAGAACGCGATCGGTGCGTCGCCGCCGGCCAACGCGCGGCTGCTGCGCAATCTAATCATCGGTGCGCAGGCGGTACAGGATCACGTCATCCACTTCTATCACTTGCACGCGCTGGACTGGGTCGACATCGTGTCGGCGCTCTCGGCCGATCCACGAAAGACCTCTGGGCTCGCCGAATCGATTTCCGATTGGCCGCTGTCGAGCCCGAAATACTTCACCGGCATACGCGACCGAATCAAAGGATTCGTGGATCGAGGCCAGCTGGGCCCGTTTGCCAACGGCTACTGGGGGCATCCCGCGTACCGGCTGCCTCCGGAAGCGAATTTGATGGCCGTGGCGCATTACCTCGAGGCGCTCGACTGGCAGCGTGAGTTCATCAAGATGCACGCCGTGCTCGGCGGCAAGAACCCGCATCTGCAAAGTTTTCTCGTCGGCGGTATGGCGACGCCGGTGGATCCCAACAGCCAGGCGGCGCTCAACATGGGCACGATCGCGGAGCTGAAGCAGTTCGTCGCGAAGGCCAGAGACTTCGTCACGCGCGTCTACATTCCCGACCTGCTGGCGATCGCCTCGTTCTACAAGGACTGGGCGGGGCATGGGCGCGGTGTGGGGAACTACCTGGTGTACGGCGAATACCCCGAGGACGACTCCGCCAATCCGACACTGTTCTTCCCGAGGGGCATCATCCGGGGACGTGACCTCTCGAAGGTCGAACCGTTCGATCAATCGAAGGTCACCGAGTACGTGTCCCACTCCTGGTACCAGTATCAGGCCGGTGATGGCGCGGCCCTGCATCCGTACAACGGTGAGACCACGCCAAACTACACGGGCCCGAAGCCACCCTACGACTTGCTCGGACTCGACGCGAATACCGACAAGAAGTACTCCTGGCTTAAGTCCCCGCGCTACGACGGCGAGCCGATGGAAGTCGGACCGCTGGCGCGCATGCTCGTGGCGTTCGTGTCTGGACATGCCCGTGTCAAGGAACTCGTCGGCGCCGTGTTGAAACAGCTCAACGTCGGACCGGAAGCGCTGTTCTCGACGCTCGGACGCGTCGCCGCACGCGGGATCGAGACGCAGGTACTCGCCGAGAAGATGGACTCGTGGGTGGACGCACTCGCTGCCAACATGGGATCGGGCGAGCTGCGGATTCACGACAACTCGAAGTGGGATCCGAGTACATGGCCAGCCGATGCGATGGGAGCCGGGTTTCACGAGGCGCCGCGCGGCGCGCTCGGGCACTGGGTGTCCATTCACAACGGCGAGATCAGCAACTATCAGTGCGTCGTGCCGAGCACCTGGAATGCCGGCCCTCGCGACGCCAAAGGACGACGCGGGCCGTACGAAGAAGCGCTGCTCGCAACACCGGTTGCCGATCCCGAGCGGCCGATCGAGATCCTTCGGACCGTGCATTCGTTCGATCCCTGCATGGCGTGCGGCGTGCACGTGGTAGATGCCAAGCACCGTGAAGTTGCACGGGTGAGGGCTGTATGAGCGACACCGCATCGGTGAGCGCCTCGCCGTCGAACATCGTCCGCGTCTACGTGTGGGAGGTTCCCGTCCGCATCACGCACTGGCTGATCGCCATCTCGATCGTGGTGCTCTCGGTGACCGGGTTCTACATCGGCCGGCCGTACATCAGCGTGCCGGGCCCCGCGGGCCAGTCGTTCGTCATGGGATGGATGAAGGTCATCCACGGGTATGCGGCGTACACGTTCATCGTGGCGGTGCTGGTTCGCGTCATCTGGATGTTCACCGGCAACAAATACTCGCACTGGGACAAATTCATCCCGGTCCATCGATCGCGCATTCACGGGATCTGGCCGACGATCAAGTTCTATCTGTTTGCCATGAGAAAGCCGCCGGGTTTTGTCGGCCACAACCCCGTGGCCGGCGCGACCTACACGCTCGTGTTCGGTCTCTATTTCGCCGCCATTCTCACGGGTTTGATGCTGCGCGGCGCCGACGCGGCGCCCGATTCGTTCTTGCGCTGGTTCACGTCCGTGTCGCCGCTTATCGGCGGTCTTTATGTGGCGCGCTGGATTCACCATGTCGTGATGTGGCTGCTGCTCGGCTTCGCGGTGCATCACGTCTACAGCTCGGTGTTGATGTCGACCGTCGAAGCGAACGCTACCGTCGAATCGATCTTTTCCGGATATAAGTTCGTGCCGCGCGAGGATCTGGAGTACTCCGGTTATCGATTCATCGACCGGAAGGGCGAAGTCGATGAATGAGCGCACACCGCTGCTCGTGCTCGGTCTCGGGAACGTGCTTCTCGAAGATGACGGAGTGGGGGCGGCCGCCGTCGCACTCTTGCTCGATCGATACGCTGTTCCGACCGGTGTGCGCGTCCTCGATGGCGGAACGCTGGGTCTCTCGCTGTTGCCATATCTGCAGTCGGCCGATGCGCTCATTCTCATAGACGCGGTCAGCGCCGATGCACCGGCCGGCAGCTTCGTGCGATTGAGCGGGGACGAGGTGGCGCCGGCGGTCGCCACACGGCTGTCGCCGCATCAAGTTGGCGTGGCAGATCTGCTCGACGGCGCTCGCTGGCTCGGAGGCTATCCGACCCGCGTGACACTGCTTGGCCTGGTTCCCGAGTCCATGGATCTGAACGTAGGGTTGTCCGATGCCGTTCGAGCGTCGCTGCCGGCGCTGGTCGAGAGGATTGTCGAGGAGGCTCGAACATTGGGGTTCGTTTTTCGCCGCACGAGCGCCGATGAAACGGCTGCTGGCGATCGCGTCGTTGATGTGGCTCGCCTTGCCGGGCTGCGCTGACGTCGATCGGGATCTGCCTGCAGAGTACCGGCGTGCGGAGATCCCGAGCGCGCGCCTAGCCTCAGCGGACGCGAGAACACGTGGCCGACGGCTGTTCGTCGAGAATTGCGCGCTGTGCCACGGTGAGCGCGGAGACGGGCGGGGTGCACGCCGGGAAGGGCTCACCCGGGCGCCCCGTGACTTCACGAGCGCGACGTGGCGGGAATCGACGTCGCCTCGACACGTGTTCTATGCAATTCGCGAGGGACTGCCGGGTACGCCGATGCCCAGTTGGAAGGCGTTGAGCGAGCAGGACGCCTGGGACATGACCAGCTACGTGCTGGCGTTGGGGGATGGTCAATGACGACGCGGGCTGTTGGCCCGGTCTCAGGCCGGCACATCGAAATCCACGGAATCGTGCAGGGCGTCGGCTTCCGACCGTGGATCTACAGGCTCGCCCGGGAACACAGGCTCACGGGCCAGGTGCGCAACACGGCCGAGGGCGTGACCATTGACGCGTTCGGCGCCAACGAGGCGCTCGATCGCTTCGTGCGCCGACTTGACGTGCCGGCACCTCCGGCGGCGCTCATCCGCGACATCCGCGCGTCGGTGATTCCGCCGACGATCGTCGACACGTTTACCATCGTCGACAGCGACGAGGGCGCCGACCGGCGCGTGTCGATTCCCGCTGATCTTCCGACGTGCGCGGAATGCTTGTCTGAGTTGTTCGATCCGACAGACCGCCGCTACCGCCATCCGTTCATCAACTGCACGAACTGCGGTCCGCGTTTCTCCATCGCGCGCGACGTCCCCTACGATCGGCCGGCGACGACGATGGCCGCGTTCCGGATGTGCGCGAACTGCCAGCGCGAGTACGACAGCGCCGGCGATCGCCGTTTCCATGCGCAGCCGAATGCGTGTCCTGCGTGCGGGCCGAGGCTGACGCTCCTCCAACGGGATGGCACGGTTGTCGCCGTCGCGGATCCGGTGGCGGCCGCGGTCGAAGCGCTCGTGGCTGGTCGCGTTGTCGCCATTAAAGGGCTGGGCGGGTTTCACCTCGCGTGTGACGCCACGTCGGGGGACGCCGTCCGACGGCTGCGCGCGCGCAAGCGCCGGGACGAGAAGCCCTTTGCGGTCATGGTCCGCGATCTGACCGCCGCTCGTGAGGTCGCGGTCCTCATGCTTGAGGAAACACGGCTGCTCGAGTCCGCGGCGCATCCGATTGTGCTGATGACACGACGTGAGGGCGGCGCACTCGCGGCGGAAGTGGCGCCGGGCAACCCGCTGGTCGGGTTACTGCTTCCTTACACGCCGCTGCACCACCTGATCATGCGTGATGTGCACCGACCGATCGTCATGACGTCGGGCAACCTGTCGGACGAGCCGATCGCGCATCGCAATGAAGAAGCGCTCGTTCGCCTCGGAGAAGTTGCCGATCTCTTCCTCGTCCACGATCGTGACATCGAGACACCCTGCGACGATTCTGTGGCCCGCATAATCGGCGGTCATCCGACGGTGCTCCGCCGGTCGAGAGGGTATGTGCCACACGCACGCGCGGTCCGTCCAGCCTTCGATCGCCCGGTGCTCGCATGCGGAGCGCTGCTGAAAAATACGTTTTGTCTCGGCCGTGGTGAGTCGGCCTACCTTGGCCCTCACATCGGCGACCTCGAGAACCTCGAGACGTATCAATCGTTCGAGACGTCGATCGCGAGGATGGAGCGCTTCACAGGAATCGTTCCCGAGGTGGTCGCTCACGATCTGCATCCTGACTATCTCTCGACACGGTACGCGTTGTCCCGACACGCACCGGTCACGATCGGCATCCAGCATCATCATGCCCACGTCGCCAGTGCCATGGCGGAGCACGGGCTGCCGGGCCCGGTGATCGGCGTCGCGTACGACGGCACTGGCTATGGCACGGATGGCACCGCGTGGGGTGGCGAGATACTGGTCGCGCGTTACGACGGCTTCGATCGCGTCGCCACGCTTCGTCCGATTCGATTGGCCGGCGGCGACTCCGCGATTCGCCATCCGTGGCGGATTGCGTTGTCGCTCCTCGACGATGCCTTCGAAGGAGATGTATCGCTCGACGCGATTGGTCTGTTCTCTCGGGTCGAGTCGCGGCATGTGTCGATCATCCGGCAGATGCTCGCGACAGCGGTTCGATCCCCGCTGGCCCACGGGTGCGGCCGCTATTTCGACGGCATCGGCTCGCTCGTGCTCATGAAGCCCGACTCACGTTTCGAGGGGCAGATTGCGCTCGAGTGGAACATCGCGGCCGATCCCGCCGAG
>Ga0065712_10067857_pt1 | contig 25214 bp, 31 predicted proteins | sample MisRhiReplicate1_FD_59099 | JGI IMG/M metagenome (GOLD analysis project Ga0065712, IMG submission 59099) | Miscanthus rhizosphere microbial communities from Kellogg Biological Station, MSU, sample Rhizosphere Soil Replicate 1: eDNA_1 v3... | ecosystem: Host-associated > Plants > Roots >...
TCCGAGCGCACGTCGTCACGCTCGCCCACCCAGATGCGCAGACCGTTGTGTGTGTCATTGAGCACAAAGGCTCGCCAGTGGTGCTGGTTCAGGTCGGGAAAGTCGCTGAAACCGGCCCTGTCCGGTGGATGGGTAAAGGTCGGAGCGCTGGCGGTGCGCACCAGTGAGCGGCCGTCTTTGTCCCAGACCTGAAAGGCGATCTTGCTTTCGTAAGGATGGCCATCGACGCGCGGCTCGGCCTGGGCCAGCGCCAGATTGAAGGCTTCGTAGAGCTGGGCGTGCTCCTTGCGCTCAAGCGGCATGCGCATGATGCCTTCCAGCAAGCGCGCGTTCTGCGCCAGTTGAGCGTCGTAGATCTCGGCGATTTCGTGATTGCTGTCATGCACGTTGAACAGCGTCAGGACCAGCAGACCTGCCAGCAGCAGGCCGATGATGAGCGTCAGGGTACGGCGGCGGATCGACTTCAAGAACGTTCCTCCACCAGATAACCGACGCCACGGATTGTGCGGATCAGGTCGCTGGAGAACTTCTTGCGCAAGTGATGGATATGCACTTCAAGGGTGTTGCTCTCGGCCCCTTCGTTCCAGCCGTAAAGCAACTGCATCAACCGCTCGCGGGTCATGACCCGGCCCGGTGGCGACAGCAGTTCGTACAGCAACTGGTATTCCTTGGGCGTGAGGGCCACCGGTTCGTGGTGATAGCTGACCTGCTGGGTGCCGGGGTCCAGGCTGATGCCAGCATGCTCGATCAGTACCTTGGCGCGTCCGGCACTGCGACGCAGCAGGGCACGCAGGCGGGCCTTGAGTTCCGAGACGTCGAAAGGCTTGACCAGGTAATCGTCAGCGCCGGTGTCCAGCCCTGTGATGCGGTCTTCGGTGGAATCGCGTGCGGTCAGGATCATCACTGGCACAGCAGAGCCGCTGTGACGCAGCCGCCGCAACACCTCGAAACCGTCCAGCCTCGGCAGGCCGAGGTCGAGAATCGCCAGATCAAACGTTTCACTGAGCAGTGCATGCAGCGCGCTGCTGCCGTCACGAATCCAGTCGACGGTATAACCTTCACGGCTCAATGCCTGATGGATACCTTCGCCCAGGGCGGCGTCGTCTTCGATAAGCAGCAGGCGCATGGTCGCTCCGTCAGTCGAGCTTCTTGTTTACATCGACCAACAGGGTCTGGATGTCTTTTCTGCGTGACGCGTCTGCCAGCTCCCGGCCGGGGCGGGGTGGAGCCTTCAACGCCTTGTTGAGGGCATCGCGGGCTTCGGCGTACTTGCCCTGACGGTACTGGTGATCGCCCCAGAAGTAGAGCGGGTCGATGCCGTCCGGGTTGATTTTCAGCGCCTTCTGCAACAATTCGCCGGCCTTGTCCGAATCACCGAAAGCCAGCGGCCAGCCCGGCACGCGATCGTAAAGCACAGCGAGGCTGGTGTAGGCCGAGCCCTGCAGGGCGGTAGGATCAATGCTCAGCGCCTTTTCCAGATCGGCCTTGGCCAGCTTGGCTTTTTCCAGTGCACCCAGCCCCGGACCCTGGGCGCTGGCCCAGCTGCTATTGACGATACCGGACCAGATCCAGGCCTCGGCTGCGGTCGGGCGATCCTTGACGAAGGCGGTGGACTGGGTCGCCAGCTTCTCGAACGCCGCGACACGTTGATCCTTGGGCAGGTCGTACTGAATACGCCGCCAGTCCTGCTGAATGGTGTCAAGGCGTTTCTGGTCAGGTGCATCGAGTGCTGCCCACACGGGCAGGCTGATCAGGCCGACGAAGGCCAACACGATTCTTTTCATAAAGTCTGTTTCTCTTCCGGGTGAGTACTGCTCAGACGACGAATCAAGGGTAGGTGTTTACGCAGGCCGCGGTCGACCAACATGGGCAAAAGGCTGTTGAGACGCACAAAAAAACGCTCCGGCCAGCCCAGGTACAAGTCTCGCCGGTCACCGGCAATGGCATGCACCACCGCTTTCGCCACGTACGCCGGATCATCGACACCGGATTTCAGCGCCTCGTTCAATGCCTGCGCGGCCGGGCTGTTCATCGTGGTACGCGTAGCTCTTGGCGCAACGTACAGCACGCTGACACCTGTGTCTGCCAGCTCGCGGCGCAGCGCTTCTGAGAACCCGCGCAGGGCGAACTTGCTCGCACAATAGGTGGCATAACCGGCGTGGCCGATGGAACCGTAGGTCGAGCCGACATTCACCACCATGGCCTGCCCGGCGCTCCTGAGCAGCGGCAACATCGCGCGGGTCAGCAGAATCGGTGCGTGCAGGTTGATCATCAGCATAGCGTTGATGTCGTCGGTCGAAAGCTGCTCCAGCATCGCAAAGTGATTGGCGCCTGCTGCGTTGATCAGCAGGTTGACGCCCGTCGTCGCCTGCGCCCTTGCCACCACCTGTTTGCGGCCTTCTTCGCTGCACAGATCGGCTTCGACCCAGTGCAGGTTGTCGGGGTACGCGGCAAGGAGCGAGCGCAACGGCTGACCGTTGCGCGATACCGCCAGCACCTGTGCGCCATGGCTGCACAGCGCCTCGGCAATCGCCAGGCCAATTCCGCCACTGGCCCCGGTCAGCACGACGCGGGTTTCAGACAGTTGCATGAGTGCTTTCCTTGTGGTCGTGCGCCAGAACGCCTGGCAGCTCGCGAAACATATCGGTGTAAAGGCGATAGACGATCTTTGAGGTGTGGATTACGGCGGCTTGATCCTGTGGATGGTCGAGGCGGTCCATCAGCGTGCGGAAGGTTTCCATATGGCCGACGTCCAGACTGCCATGAGAGCTCAGGTAGCTGAACGCAGCGGCGGGCAGTTCCAGATGTTCGCGGATGCTGTCGGCGGCATGGGTGGCCAGCGCGATGCTGGTGCCTTCCAGTACGTTGACCATGCCGAACAGGCCGACCGGATTGCCGCGTGCGATCAGGTCGTAAAGATAGGCGACCATCAGCTCAATGGGCGTGGCGGGCGCTCCGTCACGTACCGCTTCTGCATCGCCACCACAGGCGCGCAGGTCGTCGAGGATCCAGCGTTCGTGGCCGTATTCATCCTCGATGTACTCGCACACCGCTGCACGCAGCCATTCCAGTCGGGAAGGCAGTCGGGCACCGCAGGCCATCATCAGCGGCACGGTGTGGCGGACGTGGTAGTAGGCCTGGGACAGAAAGGCCCGGTAGCTCTCCAGGCTGACCTGGCCCTTCAATGCCTGGCGGATGACCGGCAGGTTGAACAGCGTTTCGCGCTCCTGCTGCGTGGCGTCCTGCAGGGTCTGGAAGAAACTCATGATGAAATACCTTCGGCTGGGTTCGACGAAATGAACAGGGAGCGGTAGTGATCGAGAATGGCGTCGCGGCGTGGTCGGCCATTGGCGGTAGCTAGCCCGTTGGCCGGGCTGAACGGTTGCGGGAGGCGGGTCCATTCGCTCACGCGGGCGTAATCGGGCAAGCGTTGATTGGCCTGGGCGACGGCCTCGGCAAGTTGAAGGTCGGTCATCTCGGGGCGTTGCGGCCAGAGCAGTGCATGGTTGTGCGCCATGGCCTCGCCGTAGACGAACGCCTGGGCAATGTGCCCGCTCTGGGTGAGTTCGGCCTCGACCCATTCCGGGTTGACGTTGCGCCCGAAGCTGGTGACGAACTGGTGCTTCTTTCGGCCTTTGAGGTACAGATAGCCCTCGGCATCGAATTCGCCCAGATCGCCCGTCGGCCACCAGACGTCGGCGGGCGGCGTTTCGCCCAGATAACCCAGCATTGGAACGTTGCCGATCAGCACCTCGCCATCATCAGCCAGGCGAACATGAACATGAGGCAGTGGCTTGCCCACGCTGCCGACACGCTGCGCGTCGGGCCGGTTCAGCGCCACCACCGATGCGCACTCCGACAAGCCGTAACCTTCATAGACCGGAATGTTTGCTGCCTGGGCGCGAACCAGCAGTTCCTGACTGACGCGTGCGCCGCCCACTGCCACGAAGCGCAGCATTGAGGCGTCGAACGCAGCCATTTCGCAGGCGGTGACCAGCAACAGCAGCAGTTGCGGGACCAGAATCATGCTGTCGGCGCGTTGCTGATTCAGGCAGGTCAGCAGACGCCGGGGGTCGACGCCGCTGGCGCCTTGGATGCCGAGGGTCTGCTGGCTCGGCAGACTGAGGCTGCCCCCTGCGTACAGCGCCGCATAGCAGCCAATGTTTTCCAGCAGAATCGCCAGCGGCAGCAGGGTCAGGTAGTTCTCCGGTTGCAGCGGGCGACTGGCTTCGTACAGTTCGCGGGCAACGGTCAGCACGCTGTCTGCACTCAGGCACACGCCTTTGGGCGTCCCTGTCGTGCCTGAGGTGAACGTGAGCTTGGCTGTGCCCGACGGCATGAGGGAGTGCGTGGTGAATGTGCGACGCCAGAACAGCAAACCGTTTTCCGCGCTGACTTCGTAGTGCGCAGCCTGAAGATGTGCGTGATACGCAGGCTCGGCGATGACCAGATCCGCCAGGCTTTGCTCCAGACAGTGCAATTGCTGGCTGACGCTGAAGAACGGCGGCAGGGTTACGCAACCCAAACCTTCCAACAGAATCGCCAGATCCCACAGCAGTGCGTCGGGGCTGTTGTCCAGCATCAGCGCCACCACCCGGGTGTCTGCCTGTCGCAACTGTTGTCGACGCTGGTCGATCTCGACGATCAGCGCCGCGTAACTCACCTCCACACCGTCGCCCTTGAGCGCGATCCGGTGAGGCTGCTCGTAGGCAAAACTTTCCAGTCGCTGCCAGAACTGTTCACGTTCATGCGACATGGCAATGTTCCTCCAGCGCCAATGGCAAGCCAAAGCGTTCGAACACCCCCGTGTTGCTCAAGTGGCGGAAGCCTGCGCCGATGTCGCCCACATGGACGTTGGGCTGAGTCTGGTAGTAATTGCCCCACGCGTGTCGGTCGTCACCCAGACGCAGCGGATCGGCCGGGCCGAGTGTGACCGGGCACAGGCCCAGCCGGTTGAAGCTGTTGACCAGCGCGTTGTTGCCGGTGAACGTCACCCATTCCAGCCCGCACATGGCCAGCAACCAGGTAACGGTGATGATGCTCAACCGTGCACTGCCCAGGTTGCTGGCTGCCAGATTGCCGACTTCGACAATGGCCTGTCGCTCCACCGGACGGCCTGCGGCCCTGTGCACCTGATGCTCGATCGGCTCGTCCAGATACCGCTCCAGAAACAGTGTCCCGGTTGTCGCCAGTCTGGCACCTGCGACGGCGCAGAGCGCTCCGCTTCCATCGCTGAGCCCGAACAGCTCAGGCATGAACTGCTTGATGTTCGCGCCGTGGGCTTTCTGGAAACGGGCCTGAATGAATGCTTCGAACCCGTTGCGCCGAGGGGCGTCGACCGGCGCGTGGCAAAGGGTCAGTGGTGCAGCGTCAGGACTGCCGAAGCTCAGTGGCAGGCAGATGTTCCAATCGATATCAGGCATTGATGAGGTCCCAGTCAGCGAGTGAAGGGGAGTATCCGAGCGGTTTCTTAACGGAATCTGAAGGTCGCGGGGGAAACTGTGACCCGCGTCCCGAAATCGCCGGAATGCCTTGTGCCGCCAGCGTTTGTTCAGGTTCGACGCCAACGTCTGATGCCCTCGTCGCCAAACAAAATCAGCCGTTGGTGGTAAAGAAACTCGGCCCCGGCGCTCGAAACCGTTACGCTATGCAGCTGTATTTTTGTTTTTCGTCGAGGTAACACCCGTGTTTTCCGAATTCGCCCTGCACGAACGCCTGCTTAAAGCTGTGGCCGAGCTTAAATTTGTCGAGCCTACGCCTGTGCAGGCAGCGGCCATTCCGCTGGCACTGCAAGGGCGCGACCTGCGGGTGACTGCGCAAACCGGTAGCGGCAAGACAGCGGCTTTCGTCCTGCCGATCCTCAATCGCCTGATCGGCCCGGCCAAGGTTCGCGTGGACATCCGCGCCGTGATCCTGCTGCCGACCCGCGAGCTGGCCCAGCAGACCTTGAAGGAAGTTGAACGCTTCTCGCAGTTCACCTTCGTCAAGGCGGGTCTGGTCACGGGTGGTGAAGACTTCAAGGCTCAGGCCGCGATGCTGCGCAAGGTGCCGGACATTCTGATCGGCACGCCGGGCCGTCTGCTGGAACAACTCAACGCGGGCAACCTGGACCTCAAGCACGTTGAAGTGCTGGTGCTGGACGAAGCCGACCGCATGCTGGACATGGGCTTCTCCGAAGACGTCGAGCGTCTGGCCGGTGAATGTGCCGGTCGCGAGCAGACCATGCTGTTCTCCGCCACCACCGGTGGTGCGGGCCTGCGCGAGATGATTGGCAAGGTTCTGAAGGATCCGCAGCATCTGCAACTGAACAACGTCAGCGAACTGGCTTCCGGCACACGTCACCAGATCGTCATGGCTGACCATAACGTGCACAAAGAGCAGGTCCTGAACTGGTTGCTGACCAACGAGACCTATCAAAAGGCAATCATCTTCACTAACACCAAGGCCATGGCTGACCGTCTGTATGGCCGTCTGGTGGCGCTGGAATACAAGGCGTTCGTGCTGCACGGCGACAAGGACCAGAAAGACCGCAAGGCGGCGATCGACCGTCTGAAGCAGGGCGGTGCCAAGGTCATGGTCGCAACCGACGTTGCAGCCCGTGGTCTGGACGTAGAAGGTCTGGACATGGTCATCAACTTCGACATGCCACGCAGCGGCGACGACTACGTGCACCGTGTGGGCCGTACCGGTCGTGCCGGCAGCGAAGGCCTGGCGATCTCGCTGATCTGCCATGGCGACTGGAACCTGATGTCGAGCATCGAGCGCTACCTCAAGCAGAGCTTCGAGCGCCGCGTCATCAAGGAAGTCAAAGGCACCTACGGTGGACCGAAGAAGGTCAAGGCGTCGGGCAAGGCTGTTGGTGTGAAGAAGAAAAAGACCGACGCCAAGGGCGACAAGAAAAAAGTCGCCGCCAAAGGCCCGACCAAGCGCAAGACCGCCAACCGTCCCAAGTCCGATCTGGTCAGCCAGGACGGCATGGCACCCCTGAAAAAACGCACCACCCCGGCGCCTGCGGCTGAGTAAGTCCTGAGTGGGTCCCGGCTTGCACACCCGTAAGAGCTGCGTGAGCGATCAGTCAAAGGCTTCAGCCCTCACACTGATCGTTCCTCACGCTCCGCGTGGGAATGCCTCTCAGGACGCTCCGCGTCCAGGCGTATACCCCCGTAAGACCTGCGTGAGCTGATCAGTTCTTGCGCATTCCCTCCTGCCACCCGGCACCCTCGGCTGAACGGCTGCACACCCCGCAGGTCACAACGTTGAGACAGGCGCTTGTGACCGGATGTCACGAGCCGTTCATCCATGCAGGACGGAGGGTTTTACAATGAATTACAACTGGGACCTTATCGAACGTCTGCTTCATGACGTGCAGAACAGCGGCGGTTCGTTTGACTCGCAGGAATACACCACGGCTAAAGCCTCGGAAGGCGAGGCGGTCGCTGACTCTGGAAGCCTTCAGGCCGAAGCCGCACAGCTCAAGGAGCTGTTGACCAACCGTGGCTTTATTCAGTCGCGCCCGCCAGAAGAAGATAATGGGCGTTCGAAGCTCATCCTCACCCCGCGTGGTTCAAGCCTGCTGGCACTGATCGACAGCAGTATCCCCGGCAACGACCATCCGCGTGAGGTCCTGGATAGACAAGAGGATGGGCTGGACCCGGCCACATTCGATGAAGTGGCATCCAAGGCTCAGGTTGCCTGATCCCCGTTGACTGTACGCGCTGCCAGCGTGCAGCGCGTCTTTGCTCCTCGCCCACTACGACTATTGGGCTGCACCCGCCGCTTTCAGGCAATTCAGATCGGTGAAATCCTTGCGCATGTCGGCGATCCTGCTCAGCAGGCGGTCTCGTTGTTCCTGAGTGCTTTGCGCGGTGATGTCGACAATCAGCGAGATCGCCGCCTTCTCGGTCTGGTCGTAAGCCTTGCGGTATTCCGGGGTCCAGAACGTCTCACGATCCTGCAACAACGCGGCAATGCGCTGCGGGAAGTCGCTGGACTGGCGCTGCTGCACGGTGGTCAGAAACAGGTTCTGCCAGCGTGTGCGGTTTTCGATCCACGCCTTGTTCTGTTCACCCAATGAAGCGGACCACACCTGAATGCGGTCTTTCTGAGGCTGGTTGAGTTTGCCAATCCACGGTGTCAGACGCTTTTCCATACGGTCGGCGCGCTCGGCGATCTGGCGTTCCAGAGGCTGGTCCAGGTATTTGTTCTCGCGCTTGCGCTGGTCCTTGGCAAAGGCGTTCTGCATTTCCTCGACCTGCTTGTCATCGAAGCGGCTCAGCAGCTCGACGGCCGACGGTGTGATCTCGCGAGAAATCTTGGCGATGGCGTCCTTGGCCTCACGGGTGCGCGCTTCGAGACCCTCGTAGGTGACCTGATCGTTTTTCACCATCTCTTCCAGCTTGTCCAGCCAGGTCAGGTACTCCGGCAGCTGGGTGCTGCAATGCCAGCTCAGGTGCTGCTTGAGGCGCACGTTGAGCCAGTCTTTCTGAGCGGAGTTCATGTCCAGATAGTCGCTGAGCGTCCATGGAATGATCACATCGAGATTGCGATAAGCCAGACCTACCTGATTGCACCCGGCAAGCAGCGACACGGCCATCAACATCGTAATGAAGGCTTTGAACAGAGACTGCATGAACGCTCCTCGGGGGCACTGACCTGCATGGATGCTGTGCAGTAGAGGAGTGTAGCGCCAAGGGGTTCAACCGGGATGCGGTATCAGAAAAACGAACGCACGGCCTTGAGGGTGAAGGTGCCGTCGCAACGCGCATTGTGGCCGCTGTACACGCTGCAATCGCCGCCGCTGAGGCTCGACCCGCTGTAGATCAGGTTCATGTCGATGCCCAGCCAGGGACGCGAGAGATTCAGGGACCAGTCATTGAAGCCGCTGATCTGTCCGCCGTCGTCAGAGGTCTGCGGCGTGTCGAACTGATGGTTGGCGTACTGCATGCGCACGCCGATGCCGAGCCGCTCGATGGCACCCAGATCGATGAACACTGTGCTGTCACGCGAACCCACGTCGTTGCTGAAGGCGGCGCCCACCCGACTGTCGAGCATCCGCAATCCGGCATAGAACTCGTGGCTGTCGATCTGGCTGGTGTCCGGGTAGCTGTAGCGAATCATGCCCAGCTCGTAGCCCAGCGTATTGTCGAAGGGTTTCTTGAAGCCCATGTAGGAATCGACTTCCAGCGCGCTGTCGGGCGTGAACCCCATGTTGGGCGCCCACTGGCCGAAGTAGAAACCGCTGTCGTGAGTCAGGTCCATACCGCCATGAAACGAGCCTGAGCCGCCACTGGGTGTGACCAGGCCCTGCGCCATGCTGCGCGTCGGGGTCGTAGCCAGTTTCAGGTCGAAATCGCCCAGATCCCGCTCCAGAACCTGGGCAGAAATGGACTGACTGATGAACAGGGCGCTGAAGGTCAACGCATGTAAGCGATGGCTGAGCATGGCTCACTCCTTAGTGTGTCGAGGAGTGTGGTCAGGAATGGCGTATCGAGAAATGGCCCGGAAGCCCGACACAAGCCGCGTGCTAGAGCCTCGCAAGGATACCGTCGAAATCGTGACGCAGTGCGCCGTTCGTCGATTCGTCGTGTGTCAGTTGGACGCAGTCGCCTGTGCAGAGGGAATGACCAGCCCGCGAATCACCACCAGTGCCTGTTCGAAAGACGGGTAGCCGCTCTTGGCGACATCCAGTTCCGCGTACTCGTTGCGGTAGTGCTCGGAGCGTTTCGGATCGCTGATGCTCAGTTGCTGGGAGAGCAGGGCGATGGCCAGCGGGTGCTTGTGTTCGGCGGCAGTCTGCAGCAGATCGATGATCTGTTTGTGATCGGCCTGCTGGCGTATCAGCAGAACGGCCTGATAGAACTCCGCTTCGCCCGAGGCGTCATCCAGCGCGGCACGGCGCAGCATGGCTTCGGCCAGTTCGTAGTTTTCACGGTTGTCTTCGCTGATCAGCAGCTTGGCCTGCAGCATGTCGTTCTGATACAGCAGGTGACCGGCCCGGCAGGGGCTGTCGGTGAGCTGACTGTCATTGGGACCGTTCTCGCAGTGATGCGATGCGCAGCCACCCAGGTACAAAAGAGCGCCGAAAAGCATCCAGTTCTTCATTCGAGCATTCCGCAAATGAGACAACTACCCGAGCAGGATCCAGCTCGTGGTCATAGTGATATCAGACAAGAGAGTAGCAGCGTGACAGGAGGAATATCCAGCGAAGGATAGTCAATCTAGCGCCCTGAAGGTCAAGGCGCATAGAGATCGACGAGCAAGGCGGGGGTGTTACTTCTTGCCGAGGTTGATCTGCTTGGACGGTGTGAAAGTCTGGCCACTCACGCCTTTGGCGATTTGCTGGATTTCGCCGCCGGACTTCAGGAAAGCCGCAATCTGTGCGTTGATCGAGTCGCTCGTTTCAACGGCTGGTGCGGGTTTGGCTTTCGAGTGGGATGCTTTGATACGCATGGCTGCCATTTACCTTCATAAACGTAATACGGCCAGCCATCGTACAGGAAACCCGCGGTTATTGCTTGGCCAATCTGGCTACCAGCAAGGGGGCAGATTCACGTCAAAACAGCGTTTTGTAAACCTCATGACGTTCAAGCGACTGTTTTACCTGATGAAGTTCACGCCAATATTGACTGGCCAACCGATATCACGTGCGCCAGATCGGTGCGCCCAACTGACGAGTGGAGGGTCTTGCGGTGTCCTGTCTCTCCAGTTGACGGTCGGAAGGTTTCGGCCTCCCTGCGGTGCGACGCGAACCCTGACGTAAAGTCGGGTAGAATGCGCCCCACGTAATGAGGGTATCTGCACATGGCTTTAATCGGGCGCTACAACAGCTTGCAAGTGGTCAAGCACACTAACTTCGGTCTGTACCTGGACGGTGCGCAGGATGGCGAAATCCTTCTGCCCAATCGTTACATCCCCAAGGATGTGCCCAGCGAGGATGAAGACTGGCTCAACGTTTTCATCTATCTGGACAGCGAAGACAAGCTGATCGCCACCACTGAAAAGCCCAAGGTGCAAGTGGGCGAGTTCGCCAGCCTCAAGGTGGTCGAAGTCAACAGCATCGGTGTGTTCCTGGACTGGGGTCTGCCCAAGGACCTGCTGCTGCCGTATTCGGAAGAGAAGCGCACGCTGCAGGCCGGTGACTATTGCGTAGTGCATGTCTACCTCGACAAGCACACCCGCCGCATCACCGCCACGGCACGTCTGGATCGCTATCTGGACAAGACGCCTGCCAACTACAGCGTCGGTCAGGAAGTCGACTTGCTGGTGGCCGAAGCCACCGACATGGGCTTCAAGGCGATCATCAATAACAAGCACTGGGGCCTGATCCACAAGAACGAAGTGTTCAAGTTCATGCGTGCCGGCAAGCAGGAAAAGGGTTTCATCAAGGAGATCCGTGCAGATGGCAATATCAGCCTGAGTCTGCAACCGGTGGGTGCCGAAGCGGCGAGCAGTCTGAATTCGAAGATTCTGGCCAAGTTGCGTGACAACAACGGCACGTTGCCGGTCAGCGACAAGAGCGACCCGCAGGTCATCAGCGGTCTGTTCGGCGTCAGCAAAGGCAACTTCAAGAAAGCCATCGGTGCGTTGTACAAGCAGGGTCAGATCGTGATCCACGCCGATCGAATCGACCTGGTCTGACAGTGATCAGAGTCTGACTGCGCTGCCTGAGTGACAGCGCAGATCAGGCCCGGACGGACAGCCGGTCGATTTCCTGCTTCAAACGGTTGAAGGGCAGCGTGCCGTTGAAAATTCTGGCTTGGTCAAGGGTTTCGTCACTGCGCCGCAGCAGCACGACCGGTACCGCCCTCAACCCCAGCTTCTGCGCCAGCGCCTGATCATCGAGCACGATTTTTTCGTATTCGCTGGCGATCAGCGCCTGTTCCAGTGCCTGCCTGTCCAGGCCGAGGTTGTTGCCCAGCTCCAGCAGCGTCGGCGTCTCGCCGATGTCCAGTCCGTCTTCGAAAAACGCCTTGAACGCACCTTTATGAAAGTCGGCAAACCGTCCCGCCGTTCTGGCGAAGGCGGCTGCCTGAAGCACTTTGCGGCTGCGGGGTTGAACCTTGGGCATCTTCATCACGACCTGACGTTTGTCGGCCATGGGCAGCACGGAGCGTGACCAGGTGGCACGCAGGTAGTCGGCATCGGGGTCAAGCATGGCGATCGGGTCGGGGCGCAGTTCGAAGGCGTGCCAATTGAATTCAAGCCGCTCGCCAAAGCTGTGCTGAAGCTGTTCAAGCACCGACAATTGCAGATAACAGAAGGGACAGACGTAGTCGCTCCATACATCGATTTTAAAAGGACCCGCAGTGTTCATTCGCCAAACTCCATAACGCTAATTAACACTGACTCCCGTAACTCCTTAAAAGTCCTGCCGTCTGGAGGATCATTTTGCGATTATCAAAGGTCATACCCTCATACGAGGGCTTTCTGCCGTCGAAATCCTCAAGGACGCCCCATGAAAATGCCCCTCAAAACAATCGTCACGGCCTACGTCGGCACGCTGTTGGCGTTTCTGATACTCGATGGAGTCTGGCTGGGGGTGCTGATGGGGCCCACATACCGGGAATGGCTGGGGCCGCTGATGCTGGACACCCCGGTAATCGGGCCTGCGGTGGCGTTCTATCTGCTGTACGGCGCGGGCGTGGTGATATTCGGCGTGATGCCTGCCGTCAGGGAGCAGCGTATGGGCCGTGCGACGTTGTATAGCGGTCTGCTGGGGCTGATCGCCTACGGCACGTACGACCTGACCAACTGGGCCACGCTGCAAGGCTGGCCTGCGCAACTGGCGCTGGTGGATCTGGCGTGGGGCACCGTGGTGTCGGCTCTGGCGGGTACTGCGGGGTATCTGGCGGCGCGTCGGTTTGGCTGACAAACCGAGCCGACTGCATCGCGGGCAAGCCCCCTCCCACAGCCCGATGTTTGCTGCGCGACAGCGCTACGTCGAAGACGTGGTTGCGCCTCCCACAGTCCAGCGTTCGCGGCGTGATCAGTCCTGCAAAAAGCCCGCAAAGCTCAGGTTACTGCCCTTGGGGCGCATGTCCTTGAGCCAGGAGTCCTTGTCGGCACTCAGCTCAAGGCTGACGGTGGGCTTGCGCTTGTCGGCATTGCGCACTTCAAGGCCTTCGATGTGGTCACGCATGAACACGGTGGTCACTTTCAAGTGCAGCAGCTGATCCGTTTCAGGCGTGTGCATCAGCAAGTGCAGCCACTCGTATTGGCCAACCTGCAGGCGCGGGACGGGCAGGTCGAACCACCAGATGTTGCGCTTGTGGTCGAGCACGGCGAAATGGGTGTTGTTGACGCCGAGCACAGCGCCGCCCAGATCCTGGTTCCTGCGTGCGATGGCCAGCTTTTTATCGAGTTTCATAACGTTCCTGTGAATCGGTTTGTTCAGCGCGCCGGACCGTGCCTGGCAACTGTGCGGCGCATTCTCGCACAAACTCTGCCTCGCGCTCGCGGCGAACAGCAGAAATGAAGGTAAACGGGGCGGCGGACGAACGGCCACCGGAGCACGAAAAATACTTGAAACTCTTGGCGAAAACCGCCGGTCAATCCTTATGTCGAGTACGACATCCGATTTCAATGTGGTCTTCAGACCCAGGAGAAACACCCATGAGCAGCACTGGCGATAAAATCAAAGGCATGGCCAATGAAGCAGCTGGTAACGTCAAGCAGGCTGTTGGCAAGGCGACTGACAACACCAAGCTGAGGGCTGAAGGCAAGGCGCAGGAAATCAAGGGCGAAGGCCAGCAGGCCAAAGGCGGAGCCAAGGATGCGATCAAGAAGGGCGTCGACAAGGCATAAGCCGATTCTTTCCGGCTTTCAGTCCGGGAAGGATACGATGCAGATAACGGTCATCTCAGGATGACCGTTATGCATTCTGCTCTGCACAACTGAAACCTTTTACGGCCCGTCAAGTCAATGTGACATCGGTTACTGCGCATGCTTGTCATTGAATTGGCAGATAATTGCAGCGATGCCCGGTCCTGACGATGTAAGGTGTTCCAGTAAGGGAGCGAGAGGAAACGCCATGATTTTCCCCCATTTGCGTCAACTGTCGGTTGGCAAAGTGCTGGTACGCACCGTCAACGAGTTTCTCGACGACGAGATGTCCACCTATGCGTCGGCACTGGCCTACCAGATGCTGTTTTCTCTGTTCCCGTTCCTGCTTTTTCTGATCGCACTGATCGGTTTTTTGCACCTTCCCGACTTCTTTTCATGGCTGCGCCTGCAGTCGGAGCTGGTCTTGCCGCCGCAGGCACTGGAGCAGGTCAACCCGGTGATCGACCAACTTCAGCAATCCAAGGGCGGTCTGCTGTCCATCGGTATCTTCATCGCGCTCTGGACCGCTTCGGCGGGCGTGCGTTTGATGATGAGCGCCATGAACGCTGCCTACGATGTGGTGGAGGGCCGCCCGATCTGGAAGCGCTTTCCGCTGTCGATCTTCTACACCGTCGGCATCGCCGGGATGCTGCTCGCCGCGGCTGCGTTCATGGTGCTGGGTCCGCAGGTGATGAACTGGATTGCCGCGCAGATCGGCATGGAAGAGTTCATTGTGACGCTGTGGACCATCCTGCGCTGGCCCGCCATCATTCTGCTGCTGATGGTAGCCGTGGCGCTGATTTATTACGTCATGCCTGACGTCAAACAGGAATTCCGCTTCATTACCCCAGGCTCGGTGCTGGCGGTGGTGGTATGGATCGTCGCGTCGCTGGCGTTCGGTTTCTACGTCAAGACCTTTGCTGACTACAACGCCATGTACGGCAGCATTGGTGCGATCATCGTGCTGTTGCTGTATTTCTACATCTCCGCTGCGGTGCTGCTACTGGGTGCGGAAATGAATGCGGTCATCGAGCACATGTCTGCCGAAGGCAAGGAAGAGGGCGAGAAGGAAGCGGGCGACGGTGGTGGCGAGGGTGTTGGCAAACAGCACGTTTCCGGCCTGGGTCGCGATCATTCCGTGCCGCTGCCCAAGGCTGATGAACCTGATTCGGACAATCGCATGTCCACACAGCGATAGGGCTGAATCCTTGAAAGGACTGACTTCGTGATTCACAAGATCCTGAAAATGGGCGACGAGCGCCTGCTTCGCATCGCTCCACCCGTGCCGCAGACAATGTTCGGCAGTGACGAACTCAAGACCCTGATCGCCGACATGTTCGAAACCATGGAAAGCGTCGGCGGTGTGGGCCTTGCTGCTCCGCAGATCGGCGTCGACCTGCAGCTGGTGATCTTCGGCTTCGAGCGCAGCGAGCGCTACCCGCAGGCCGAGGCGGTTCCGCAGACGATCCTGATCAACCCGATCATTACCCCCCTGTACCCGGCCGTGGAAGAGGGCTGGGAAGGCTGCCTGTCGGTGCCGGGCCTGCGTGGCATGGTCAATCGCTTTCAGAGCATCCGCTATGAAGGCTTCGACCCGGACGGACAACCGATCCAGCGCGACGCTTTCGGTTTTCACGCACGCGTCGTGCAGCATGAATGCGACCACCTGATCGGCCGTCTTTACCCTTCGCGCATCACAGATTTCAGCAAGTTCGGCTTCATGGATGTGATGTTCCCCGACATGGACCCCAACGCCGACGAGTGACCGTTGCCATCATGCTTTGCGGCACAGGGCGACCAGCGCCTTGCTGCGGCTGTAACGCATGAAACGCTCTCCCAGCGACTGCGGCAAGCGCTGCGCCTCTGCGAATCCCAGAGGCTGATAAAACCCCTGCAAATCCGGATGACAGAACAGCCAGACCGGTCCGGTCAGCGGTTGTACTGCGGCCTCGATCAATCGCCTCGCCACGCTTTGTCCGCGTTCTTCCGGTGCCACGAACAGGCTTGTCAGCCAATGTCCGTTCTCGACCGGCGTGAGGCACAGTGCGCCGATGATCTCCTGCCGTTTCGCCACCCAGGCCTGACCCTTGCTGGCGGCGCGCATCGAGGACTGATGCTGGCGATAGAACTTGCCCAGCAACGGCCGACACTCATCGGGCAAGGGCATGAAATGGGTTTCAGGCATGAGTAACCGCTCACAGGTGCACAACAGAGGGGGAGAATCATACAGCTCGGCGGGTAACCTTCCCGCATGCTTGCGCAGACGGCTACAACTAATCGTATCCAGTCGGTGTCGATAGCTTTCAGACATCCAGTTCACACCCGCACCTTGAGGTGATCATGAAATCCATAACAAAACTTCTGGGCGGCTCGCTGCTGGCATTGGGGCTGCTCGGACAGCCTGTGCTGGCGGCCGACAAGGCAGAGCCGATCAAATTCGGCGCGCTGACCTGGGAAAGTGGCAGCCTGATCACCGAGGTGCTGCGCACCGTGGTCGAGAAGGGTTACGGTTATTCGACCGATACACTGCCCGGCAGCACTGTCAGCCTGGAAACCGCACTGGCCAAAAACGACATTCAGGTCATTGCCGAAGAATGGACCGGCCGAAGTCCTGTGTGGGTCAAGGCCGAAGCGGACGGCAAGGTGCTCGGGCTGGGCGACATCGTCAAAGGCGCGACCGAAGGCTGGTGGGTGCCTGAGTACGTCATCAAGGGCGACCCTGCCAAGGGCATCAAACCGCTGGCTCCCGAGCTGAAAACCGTTCAGGACCTGGCCCGCTACAAGGACGTGTTCAAGGACCCTGAGTCGCCGGACAAGGGGCGCTTCCTCAACAGCCCAAGCGGCTGGACCTCGGAAATCGTCAACACTCAGAAGCTCAAGGCGTACAAGCTGGATGACAGCTTCGTCAACTTCCGTACCGGCTCCGGGGCCGCACTGGACGCCGAGATCGGCTCGTCCATTCGCCGTGGCAAACCCGTGCTGTTCTACTACTGGTCACCTACGCCATTGCTGGGCAAGTACAAGCTGATCAAGCTGGAAGAGCCGCCGTTCAACGCCGAGGCCTGGAAAACCCTGACCGATGCCAGTAACGCCAATCCCCAGGGTTCTGCCTCGCTGGCGGCCAAGCTGTCCATCGGCGTGTCAGCACCATTCAACGAGAAACACCCGGAGCTGGTGACGTTCTTCAAGAAGGTGGATCTGCCCATTGATCTGCTCAACAAGACCCTGGCGGACATGAGCGAGAAACGCACCGATCCGAAGGTCGCCGCTCAGGCATTTCTCAAGCAGCACCCTGAAGTCTGGAAGGCCTGGCTGCCCAATGATGTGGCTGCCAAGGTCAGCAGTGCGCTGTAATTGAGCAATGAATACGACGCGGACCGACCGGCTGGTGTTGCGCGACCTTGAGGCCGCAGACGTACCTGCCCTGGCAGGCATACTCGGCGACCCGCAGGTCATGCGCTATTCCGTACGCGGTGTGCTCAGTGAGCGGGCCACGGGCGAATTCGTGCGTAACTGTATGCACGCTTACAGTGCCGATGGCTTTGCTCCGCAGGCTGTCGTCGAGGTCGAGACGAACCGGTTGATTGGGTTCTGCGGTTTGAACGCCGAGCAGGTCGATAATGTGATGGAGGTAGAGATCGGCTATCGACTCGCGCCGTTACATTGGGGCCGAGGACTGGCCAGCGAGGCAGCGCTTGCGACCTTGCGACACGGATTCGAAACCCTGCAGCTTGCCTCGGTCATTGCCATCGTTCAGCCGCAGAACACTGCGTCGGTCAGGGTTTTGCAGAAAACCGGTTTCAGCGACTACATCCACAGCCAGTACCACCGACTGGGCGTGCGCGTTTACCGCCTCACACTGGAGCAGTGGCGGGCGAGACATTGCTGAGAGCGCCACAGGTGTGCGGTATGCGACGTCGGTTGTGGCAAGGGCGATATGAGCTGTTAACGTCCCACACTGCACTGATTCACGCGTGGGGAGGGACGAATGACTGAGAGCCGGCAGGGATTGCACGTTGCGCTCAGGACCGGTCTGGCATTACTGGCCTGTCTGTTGCTTGACGTTTCAAGGCAGGTGGCTGCCGATGAGGTGGACGATACCGCCTTGACCTTCGTGCAGGAACGAAAGCTGGGAGACGGTCTGGCGTGGCTGGGTTATCAGGTTGCGTCGCGGACTACGACCTTTGCCAGCATCGTTGAAGCGGTCGGCAAGACGGAGGCGCAGGAGCTGGTGCAGCGTGAGCTGCAACGTCTGCAACCGGACTACCAGGCCGAGTGGGACCGCCATCTGGCGAATGCCTATGCGCATTCCTTCTCGGCCGACGAGTTGCGCTCGCTCAGTCAGGGCGACGGCTCGTCATCGGTGGTGAACAAATTCAGGGCCAGAAATACGCAGGTCAGCGCCGAAATGAAAGCCAGCTCATCGGCATTGTTGGAGCGTTACGTCAGCAGGGCACTGGGCAATGCCCAGAATATTTTGAAACAGTGACACTCAACGAAAGCGAGGCAACATCATGGATATGGATCCGTTCATGCAGGCTGCAATAGACGAGGCCATGCAAAGTCTCGAAGAGGGCGGTATCCCTATCGGCTCGGTAATTGTCCACGACGGCAAGATCATCGGTCGCGGCCATAATCGCAGAGTGCAGGACAACAGCGCCATCAAGCATGGCGAAATGGACGCTCTGGAGAATGCCGGACGCCAGCCCGCCAGCGTCTACCGCGAGGCTGTGCTGTACACCACACTTTCACCCTGCGCCATGTGCAGCGGCGCGATTCTGCTGTACGGCATTCGCAAGGTGATCGTCGGAGAAAACCGCACGTTCATGGGCGAAGAAGAACTGCTGCGTTCGCGCGGCGTGGACATCGAAGTGCTCAACGACGAGACCTGCGAACACATGATGCACCGCTTCATCGGCCACAGGCCTGAGCTGTGGAACGAGGATATCGGCGAGTAAGAAGCTGATGCCCGCGTAATCCAAACCTGGAAGTCCCTGCAAAGCTCTGCGTCAGATTCGAGAGCGGACGCGGAGCGTCCTGGGAGGCATTCCCACGCAGAGCGTAGGAACGATCATTGGTTTCAAGCACATCGATCGTGCCCATGCTCGGCGCTCATCGTTATACACAAATCGACCTGAATGAATGCGGTATCCGAAAGTGGGAGCGGACTTGTCCGCGAATACCATGTTTCAGACGCTGCATCTTCGTCGGCCTGCTTTCGCGGACAAACGGAACGCCGCCCGGTCCGCTCCCACGACCGTTTTCGCCCCTCGACGAATCACGCAGATGAAGCCAAGTAAGGAAACTGCTCCGCTCTCGCCCGACTTTCTCAGCGCTGTCTTTTCCATCGTTCATCATAAATGCGGTTTGTGCCACTAGATTGCCTGTAACGATGATAATCTCGCCACATCGTATTGGCTGTATGCGCGCCGTGAGGGATGCGCAGCCGTTTTCTGGAGCCCGTTATGTCGGTCCAACAGCGTAACAATGTCACAGTCATGGGCGAAGGACCGACCACACTGATTTTTGCCCACGGTTTTGGTTGCGATCAGAACATGTGGCGCTTCATGTCGCCTCATTTTGCGGAGCACTACAGGGTCGTGCTCTTCGATCTGGTCGGCAGCGGACAGTCGGACACTTCCGCCTACTACCCGCACAAATACGCGACGCTCAAAGGTTACGCGACGGATCTGCTGGAGCTGGTCGATGAATTCGGCGGTTCCGGCCCGATCATTCATGTCGGTCATTCGGTCAGTTGCATGATCGCCGTTCTGGCCGAACTTCAGTCACCGGGACGCTTTACGGGCCACGTGATGGTCGGCCCGTCTCCGCATTACCTGAACGATGGGGATTACGTGGGCGGCTTCACACGGGCTGATGTGGATTCGCTGCTGGAAACGCTTGAGAGCAATTACCTGGGCTGGTCCAGCACCATGGCACCCACGCTGATGGGCGCGTCTGATCAGCCGGAACTGGGCGAGGAACTGGCCAACAGTTTCTGTCGCACCAACGCCGACATCGCCAAGCAGTTTGCCCGCGTGACGTTTCTTTCCGATCACCGTGCCGATGTCGCTCGTTTCAACGCCAGAACGCTCATCCTGCAAAGCAGTGACGATCTGGTGGTGCCGGTTCAGGTTGGCGAATACCTGCATCGCCTGATCCCGGACAGCACCCTGCACATGATTCACAATGTGGGGCATTACCCGCACATGAGCGCGCCGCAGGCGTGTATCGATGCAATGAACCTGTTCCTCGATTCCTCTGGAAGCGCCCCGCATGGTCATTGAAGAAACAGGCCTGCCTGCAACCGAAGCGCTTTACGAACACGCGCCTTGCGGACTTTTGATCACGCAACCCGACGGCACGATCGAGCGGGTCAACCAGACGTTCTGTCTGTGGCTGGGCCTTGAGCGCGAGGCAGTGCTGGGTCGTCGTTTTCAGGACCTGCTGAATATGGCCGGCAGGGTCTTTCTGCAGACCCACTGGGCGCCTCTGCTGCAAACGCAGGGCTCGATTGCCGAAGTCAAAGTCGAGATCACTCACGCCGACGGTCGTTCCATTCCCATGATGCTCAACGCGGTACGCCGCGAGTCCCCGGCGGGTGTGTTGCATGAACTGGCGGTGTTTCTCGCTGAGGAACGCAACAAGTACGAACGTGAGTTGCTTGCCGCCCGCAAGATGGCCGAGGAGCTGTTGCAGCATCAGATGTCGGTTCAGAGCGAGCTGACCTCGGCCCGCAATCGCCTGCGCCTGGCCCACGCTGAGGCGGAAATTCGCGCGATTTTTGCCGAACAGATGGTGGGTATCGTCAGCCATGATCTGCGCAACCCGCTGGCGGCCATCAAGATGGCGGCCGGCTTGCTGGAGCGGAGTCTGCAGGAGCCACGCCAGCGGCGTTTCCTCGGCCAGATCCACCATTCCACTGACCGCGCCGAGCGCATGATTGTCGATCTGCTGGACTTCACGCAGGCGCGCGTCGGCCAAGGCATCAATCTGTCGATGCAACCGATCGATCTACACGCGACGGTGGCCAGAGGCGTCGAGGAGTTGCGACTCACGTTCACAGGAAGCACCCTGACTCATCGCATGGAAGGTGAGGGCGCTTGTGTCGCTGATCCGGACCGTCTGCTGCAACTGGTGGGTAACCTGGTTAGCAACGCGATCACTTACGGTGCCCCGGGCGGCGAGATTGTCATCACCTCGGCCTTCGAGGCCAACCTGATCAAGGTGTCGGTGCACAACCATGGCGAGCCTATTCCCATGGATAAGGTCGAGAGCCTTTACGAGCCTGCCGTGCGCCTGGTCAGCGACAGCGATGAAACCAGAACCGTCGGGCTGGGCCTGTTTATTGTCCGCGAAATTGTACGGGCGCATCTGGGCGATATCAGTGTTCGGTCATCGGTTGAAGAGGGCACCACCTTCACGGCGACACTTCCACGTCCCGCAGCTTGAGTTTTCGTGGTGCACAGAATCTTGCCTACCGCGCTGAAATCAATTCAAATGGATAGATAGCAATATTCATATGAGTTGAATGTTTTCATGTGCAGCGCGTCCCGTCTGGAAGAACGGTACAGGCGCGGAACTAAACGTTAAGGTTGCGCAGACAGTGATATACAAAACGGTCTGCGCGTCTAAAATGTTTCGTCATGCACAGCACATCAAAGCTTCGTTACAGGTCTGACATGCGGCAATCCATTGCAAATGATGTAGCCACAATCGGTCGGATCAGCGCCGTTCCTGCCATCCTGCAAGTCGTGACCGAATCGACCGGTCTCGGGTTTGCAGCTGTCGCGCGCGTCACACAAACGTCCTGGACCGCCTGCGCCGTTCTGGACAACCTGGACTTCGGTCTGGAGGCGGGCGGCGAGCTTGAACTGAGCAGCACCATCTGCCATGAAATCAGTTCCTCACACCAGCCTGTCGTGATCGATCACGTGGCCGAAGACGCGCAGTTCTGCGCTCACCACACGCCACGGCTGTACAACTTTCAGAGTTATATATCCGTCCCGGTCTTCCTCACCGATGGCGCGTTCTTCGGCACTATCTGCGCCCTCGATCCCAAGCCAGCCAGGCTGACCGGCACTCCGATACTCGCCATGATGGAGTCGTTCGCGCGGCTGCTTGCGTTGCAGATCGAGGCCGAAGACGACATGCAGCAGGTGCAGGCCGATCTGTTGGCCGAGCGTGAAGTCTCGGAGTTGCGCGAACAGTTCATTGCCGTGCTCGGACACGACCTGCGCAATCCGCTGTTCGCCATCAATGCGAGCGCCGAGCTTCTGCTGCGCCGCCCGCTGGACGACAAGGCGCAGCAGATCGTTCATCACATCCTGACTTCCGGCAGGCGCGCTTCGCAGCTGGTGGATGATGTGCTCGACTTTGCCAGGGGTCGTTTGGGGCACGGTATTCCGCTGAGCATTCACGACGCGCAGGGTCTGGATGCCACGCTTGAACATGTGGTGTCCGAGATTCAGCGTGTGCACCCCACAAGGTTGATTCGCTCCAGAATCGGCAGGCTGGAACACATTCGCTGTGACCACGAGCGGATCGCGCAACTGCTGTCCAATCTGGTTTCCAATGCGATCAGCCACGGCGATGCAGAGAGCCCGGTCGACGTTCTGGCGATGGTCGATGGCGGCTCGTTTCTGCTGAGTGTGACCAATCAGGGCGCGCCTATCCCTGAGCCGGTACTGGCTCAGCTGTTTCAGCCTTACTCACGACCTGTGACGAACGAACCGCAGGCCGGGCTTGGTCTGGGTCTGTATATCGCCAGCCAGATCGCTCTCGCGCATGGCGGCACGCTCGAGGTGTGTTCGACACGCGAGCGCGGCACGACATTCACGTTCAGCATGCCGCTGGTCTCGGCGTCATCGTCGTCCATCGCGAGCGCCCAATAAGCGCCGCCAGGTCATGTGCGGATACGTTTTCGTGCCGCACTGACCATCCTTGTTACAAACTCCTCCCTCGCTTTACTTGCTCATCACCACTGCCGGGCCGAACCTGAAGCCTTGATTGCCATCAAAGGCCTGAGTCTTCACCGTTCTCGATGCAACCCACAAGAGGTAAGTGATGAACAGTTTCGTGCGCAAACTGGTGTGGAGCGCGCTGTGCGTGTTATCCACTGTGAGCGCTGTACAGGCACAGAACCTGCCCAACAGCACGCTCAATAACGGCGCCAGCAGCAACCCTTACAACAGCCCGATCCATCGCGCCAACCCCAACAGCCGCCAGGGCACCGAGTCGAGCGTCCCGCCTTCACGTGCACCCAACATCGCGCCGCCGGTGCGCAAGCCCACGCTGGAAAACGGCGGCATCGGCAATGGCTATCCAAACCGTCAGACACCCCAGCGGCCATCCACGCAGAACCCTGATTCGCAGCGTAATCAGTGACTTCACGTCCGGGCCTTGAGGCAGGACATCCAATCAATGCATAAGGAATCGCCCATGTTCAGAAAAACCCTGTTTGCGACACTGTGTGCCACTGCCGTGTTGAGCCTGCCGCTGTCTGTGAGTGCTGCTCCTACCGAGACTTACAAAAGTGACCTCGGCACCGTGACCGTAACGCCAGTCGCCGAGGGTCTGAACTACCCGTGGGCACTGGCGTTTCTGCCGGACAGAAAAGGCATTCTGGTGACCGAACGCTCGGGCAATCTGCGCCTGGTGTCTGCGGACGGCAAGCTGTCCGCGCCGATCTCCGGTGTGCCGCAAGTCTGGGCCAGAAAGCAGGGCGGTCTGCTGGACGTGGTGCTTTCGCCTGACTTCGCCAAGGACCGCATGGTCTACCTGACGTACTCCGAAGGCAGCGGCAAGACAGCCGCCGAAGGTGACACCGCAGGCACTGCCGCAGGGCGCGGGCGGTTGTCGGCGGACATGACAAAACTTGAAGATTTTGAAGTGATTTTCCGTCAGGAGCCCAAGCTGTCGGTCGGCAATCACTTTGGTTCGCGCATGGTGTTTGACCGCGACGGTTATCTGTTCATCGCGCTGGGCGAGAACAACGAACGCGCAACGGCGCAGGACCTGGACAAGTTGCAGGGCAAGATCGTGCGTATCTTCCCTGACGGCAACGTACCCAAGGACAACCCGTTCGTTGGCCAGAAAAACGTGCGTCCGGAAATCTGGTCCTACGGCCATCGCAATCAGCAGGGTGCTGCGCTGAACCCATGGTCTGGCACCTTATGGACCAACGAACACGGTCCCAAGGGCGGGGACGAAGTGAACATCATCGAGCGTGGCCAGAACTACGGCTGGCCGATCGCGACGCACGGCATCAACTACTCGGGTGAGCCGATTCCGGAAGCCCAGGGCAAGTTTGTCGAAGGTACCAAAGTGCCGTTTCAGGTCTGGGAAGTTTCACCGGGCCTCAGCGGCATGGCTTTTTACGACGATGGTCTCTTCAAGAAGTGGGACCACAGCCTGTTCATCGGCGCACTGGCCACTGAAGAGTTGATTCGCTTGAAGTTTGAAGGCGACAAGATTGTTCAGGAAGAGCGTCTGTTGAAAGACATGAAACAACGCATTCGCGATGTGCGTCAGGGGCCGGATGGCTACTTGTATCTGCTGACGGATGACAGCAAGGGGCAGTTGTTGAAAGTCGGGTTGGCCGAATAAGCCGCCCTCTATATAACGCACAAAAAAATTCCCACGCAGGTGGGAATTTTTTTGATCGGTTATCAGGCGCTGAATGGCTCAGCGTCCGACAGCAGTATTAACGATCCTGTTCGTCACGTACAACGGCGCCGGTCTTGGCGTTCACGTCGTAGTTCCACTCAACGCCCTTGGCGTCCTTGAGTTCAATCTGGTAGATGTAGTTGCCGCCAACATCCTTATCGAGTTCGGTGTCGTGAATCTCAAAGCCTGGGTGCTTGGCTTGTGCTTGCTTGTTGAACTGTTCCAGGTCACCGATTGCACCGGATTTCTGCAGGCCGGCAATTTGATCAGGACGAACATCAGCGTGGGCGGCACCGGCAGCAACAGTCAGGGCAGCAGCAGCGAAGAGGGCAGAGATAAGTTTCATACAGGTATTCCTTCTGATTGATCTGTTGTAATGGATTACTGGCTCGCTGAATCGTTCAGCGGCTTTGTTGAATTCAGATTATCCACGCTGACTTAATTCACGCTTAATAAATTGTTGTGTCCGGTTATTTCGAATCAGCGGGGTGAGTAAAGTGTGCTCACTCGATTCGTCTACAGAATGACGTGCACGCAAAGGTTGAAAAAAACCGGCGGTGAACGTAAAAGGTTGCCCCCTGCCGGAAGGTGCTTCGCGTCTGTCCAGGCGCCTGATCTTCTGGAGTCCGACAATGAGTACGCCCCACCGACCTGCCGCGCGCCTTGCGTCTCGCTTGTTGCCTTTGGGCATGGCCGTCGCTTCGCCGGTGCTGGCGGTCGAGCCG
>Ga0065712_10067859_pt1 | contig 25132 bp, 15 predicted proteins | sample MisRhiReplicate1_FD_59099 | JGI IMG/M metagenome (GOLD analysis project Ga0065712, IMG submission 59099) | Miscanthus rhizosphere microbial communities from Kellogg Biological Station, MSU, sample Rhizosphere Soil Replicate 1: eDNA_1 v3... | ecosystem: Host-associated > Plants > Roots >...
GGGCAGCGGAATCGCGGCCGCGGCGACGAAGGAGTGCGGCGCGTAATCGAGCACGTACTTCGACAGCTGATTCACGGCGGCTGCATTGACATCGAGCGCCGTGTACTGCGCGAGGAGCATCGGACCGTTCGTGAACGACTTCTGCACGCCAAGCTCGACGCCCCGCGTGTCCACGTCGCGGATGTTGTACGTCTGCCAGCGATCCGCCGTCGTCGGTCGCAGCCAATCGATCACATCCTCGTCGGCTCGCCCGAAGACCGTGGCTTGCACGACCCAGCCTCCCGCGAGCAGCAGGTCTGCACCACCTTCGCCGGCCCACGCTGTTTCAGGACCGACGTCCTCGCGCGCCAGATTCGCGGGATCCGAGTAGTAGCGCTCGGTAAACGTCGGTACGCGGAACGCGCGGCCCACCGACGCGCGCAGACGAAGCATCGAAGACGGCCACCAGCCGATTCCGGCCGACGGACTCCATGAGGTCCCGAACTCGTTGTAGCGATCAACGCGTAGCGTCCCGTCGATCTGCGTGCGTGACCCGATCTCCTGCCGCCACTCGCCGAAGCCGCTCACGCGCGCGGTCGAGTGATCGCCCAGATTCGTCGAGCGGATCCAGTCGCCTCCACCCTCGACGCCTGCCGTGAGCGTCCCAATAGCGCCGATGCGCCGCGCGCCGCTGAAGCCGGCCAGGACCGCATGCGTGCGATGACGGTTGTCTGAGAGTTGCGGCTGTAGCTGATTGAACAAGAACCGATCGCCATGCGTGCGGTACGAGGCGCTCGCCGTGGTGCTCCAACCAGCGACGTCGGCAAATCGATGATCGGCGGCGACGAGCGTTTGATTCGTCCACTCACGCGAAGGCGCGTTTCCGCCGTAGAAATTGTTCGCGCCGAACTCCTTCGACAAGATCGACAGCGACAGGTTTGTCGCCGAGCCAAGCGCGGTGTTCGATCTGACGATGGTCGTCCGGAAGTCGCGGTCGTACATGAAACCCGACGAGCGATCCGCGGAGACGGCGAGAGACTCGCGCACGGCCCCGCGCTCGAACCCCGCCTGGCCTCGACCGCTGGCCAGGCCGAAGCTTCCTCCCTGAACGACGAGCGATGGCGATTCGGCGACGCGACGAGTGATCACATTGACTGTCCCGCCGAAGGCGTCCGCACCAAACAGGGACGACCCCGGACCGTAGAGCACTTCGATTCGCTCCACGGCGTCGAGCGGAACAGGGATATCGCCGTTGTGGTGACCGGACTGCGCATCGTTCAACCGCACGCCGTCCACAAGCACCAACATCTGACCAAAGTTGGCGCCACGAATCGCGAAATCACTCTGCACCCCGCGCACGCCGCGCATACGTACGTCGATCGACGAGGCCAGGCGCAGGAGGTCGGCGACCGACTGCACCGGCAAACGCTCGATCTGTTCGCGGGTCAGGATCGTCATGGCGCGTGTGACGCTGCCCAATTCGACGGGCCGCGCCGCCCCCGTCACGACCACCGTCTGTCGAAAGCTGCCTGTCTTGGGCGATGCCGAAGGATCCTGGGCGATGGCCGCAACCGGCCAGAGGCTGGCGACCAGAAGACCTGCGAGGGCTCGATGTATCCGTCCGTTTCTCAACCAAACCGTCCTTTCGGTGGGTCATCTTACTAGCGCCCGCTTTTGACCGCTTCTTGATTGCACAAACGCCAGCACCGACGTAACATCCGCCCGTCCCAACCCAAGTCGGTCCGGCCCCCAACCCTCAGGAGGCAACATGAAGCGTGCACTAGTGAGGAGCGTGGTGTCGTGCTTGTGTCTGGCCATGTTGCCAGCCGCTGCTTACGCTCAGGCATCGATCCAAGGAGTCGTCAAGGACACGTCAGGCGCCGTGTTGCCCGGCGTCACTGTTGAAGCATCGAGTCCCGCGCTCCTCGAGAAATCACGGGCAACCGTCACAGACGGATCCGGCCAGTACCAGATCATCAATCTTCTTCCTGGCACCTATACCGTCACGTTCACGTTGAGCGGGTTCAACGTGTTTAAACGCGAGGGGATTGAGTTGAGCGGCTCGTTCGTCGCGACGCTCAATGCCGACATGAAGGTTGGCGCGCTCGCGGAAACGATCACTGTCACCGGACAGACGCCGCTCGTCGACGTCCGCAGTGCGGCGGTGCAGAAGGTCGTCACGAAAGAAATCGTCGATGCCGTTCCGACGGGACGACTCGGGATCAATCTTGCTGCACTACAGCCTGGAATCATTCTTGGCGCGGGCGGTGGCGTTGGCGTCTCGAACACCAATTCGCTCACCTCGCAGGACGTCGGCGGCACGGCTGGCGATACGTTCACGGACTTGTCGATTCACGGCGGCAAGCCAGCCGAGCAGCGGCAGACGATCGGCGGCCTCTCTGCCGCGACGACGATTCGCTTCGGTGAATCGCTGAGCAGCTCGCCCAGCTTTACCGCGATGCAGGAAATGTCCGTCAACACATCCGGTGCTGACGCATCACTGGCCGGCGGCGGCGTGCAGATCAACTACGTGCCGCGGGACGGTGGCAACACGTTCAAAGGCCTGTTGTTCTTCTCGGGTGCCAACAGCGCGATGCAGGGCACGAATTACACGAGCGGCACCAGAGACGCGAGCGGCAACTGCTCGCCGGCCGAAAGCATGTTCTGCCGCGGGCTCATCACACAGCCGGGCGCGCTGAAAACGGTGTACGACTTCAACCCCGGATACGGCGGTCCGATCATGAAGGACAAGCTCTGGTTCTTTGGGACGGCCCGTTGGACGAAGGCCGAGAACTACGTTCCGAACAATTACCCGAACAGAAACTTTGTCGTGGGCCAGACCAGTCCGACGTTGCTCAACACGACGTCGCTGACCTACGTCCCCGACCAGAATGCGCCTCTATACACGACGCTCGGCGGCGGCGGCTATTTCTGGGAACAGACGCTGCGGCTCTCGTGGCAGATGGACGAGAAGAACAAGTTCGGCGTGTATTACAACAACAAGAAGCGCGAGTACACGAACGCGGTCAACAACACCTCGCATGAATCGCTGAACACGACGTACTTCTTCCCGTTCTCGGACAACCTGATTCAGTGGTCGGCGCCCCAAACGAACAGGCTGCTCCTCGAGGCCGGCTTCTGGCGGCATCAGGAGACCTGGGGCGGCCGCAGAGCTGACTCATCGATCGCCGATCCACTCGCGGTTGGAATCACCGACAACAACCCGCAGACGCTTGTGCCCGGCTACGCGCAGCTGATTCAGAATTACCACGGTCGCGTCGGTGCGACCGACACTCCAAGCCACAACCCGAACTATCGCGGCAACTTCGCGATGTCGTATGTGACCGGTGCGCACTCCTTCAAGACCGGTCTGGATATGAACGGCGCCTATCGATGGGCCAACACCAGCTCGGTCGTTCCTTACAGCTACGTCGTCAGCACGCTGGCGAACAACGGCGTGGGAGTAGGCATACCCGTGCCGACGACTTTAACGTTGCGATCTGACGGGTGCACGGATCCGCTGATTCGGCAGGTGAACGGAGTATTCGTTGGCGGCGACACGTCGTTGAGACCTGATTGCCCGACGCTGGCGCGCAACAAGGTAACCAGCGAAGGCGGCGTGTTCGCGCAGGACAAGTGGACGATCAACCGCGTGACGCTGAGCGGCGGCATCCGCTTCGACTGGTTCTTCTCCGAGAATCCCGAGTACAGCCTCGGACCGTCGCTCCTGACTCCCGGGCGTAACTACACCGTGCCGAAGTTCAGCACAACGCGCTACAAGGACGTGACGCCGAAAGGGGCGATGGCCTACGACCTGTTCGGCGACGGCCGGACCGCGCTCAAGGTCAACGTCGGCAAGTACATGCTCGGACAGGCTCTGGTCGTCGGCGGCCTCGCGAGCCAGCCCGGTTATAACGTGCAGCTCACCTCGTCCCGCTCATGGACCGACAACAATCGGAACTTCGTTCCTGACTGCGATTTGACCCGCAATACGAACCAGGGTCCGACGCAGACTGGCGAGGACTTCCAGGTGGACACCTGTCTGGCCGCAACCGCCCTGAACGCCAACTTCTATCGCAATGAGTTGTTCCCCAATCTGGCTGTGCAGGATGACGCACGGTACGGCTGGGGCAAGCGGCCGTACAGCTGGGAGTTCTCGACGAGCGCGCAGCACGAGATCAGCCGCGGCGTGTCGGTCAACGGCGGCGTGTTCTGGCGATGGTTCGGCAACTTCCTCATCACGGACAACACGTCCGCAAAGGCGAGCGACTTCACCGAGTTCTCCGTCTCACAGTCGGTGATTCCCGCCGCGCCGGCGCAGTCCGGAGGCCAGAGCCTGCCGAGCGACATCAACACGACGAAGTTCTACAACATCAACCCAGGCGTGGCGTCCAATCCGCTGCAAGGGTTGTCGAAGACGATGTTCCCCGACAGCAACGTCTACGACCACTGGTTCGGATTCGACGTCGGTCTCAATGCCCGACTCCCACAGGGCATCATCTTCCAGGGCGGCTTGAGCACCGGGCATCAGACGACCGACTACTGCGATGTTCAGGATCCCGCCAAAGCGGGGAACGACGCCCTCCTCGAGATGCTCCTCGTCGCCGGTGCGAACAACTCTCTGGCGACGTGCCATATGGAACAGCAGTGGCTGCCGCAGGTGAAGTTCCTCGGCTCCTACACCGTGCCCAAGATCGACGTCCAGATCGGCGCGTCGTTCCAGAGCATCCCCGGCGTCGAGTACGCTGCGAATTACGCTGCGCCGAACTCAGACGTCAGCAGGCCCGTGGCCAACGGCGGTCTGGGCAGGCTGCCGACCGGAGCCACCATCACCCAGTCGACCGCGGTCAACCTGATTCAACCGGGTTCTCTCTACGGCCCGCGCTTCAATCAGATCGATATGCGATTCGGCAAGATACTGCGCTTCGGCCAGCGGCGTGCGAACGCAAGTCTCGATCTGTTCAACGTGCTGAACGCGGACACGATCTCTAACGCGAGCTCGACGTACTCGACCTGGCTCGCGCCAGCCGCTGTCGTCGCGCCGCGGCTCATGAAGGTGTCGTTGACCTTCGACTTCTGATACGAAGTCGAGTCTCGAGACCCGTCTCGACAACACAGACCCGCCTCTCTCTCTCGGGAGGCGGGTCTTTTTCTGTACGATGGCGCTACCCGCGTGACCCACATGGCCAGACGGACCCTCGTTGCCGTGATGCTGACGATAGCGATACTCGCCACGGGCGCATGTCGCTCGGAGAAGAGCGCCCCGGCTCCCTCGCAACCAGCGGCGCAGACGACACCTTCGTTGCAGCCCGTATCGCCGCCGGATCTCTCACGTATGGATCCGCCGGTCGTCGCACAGATCACCGAACGCTATCAATTCCTCCAGTCGCTCATTGGCAAATCACAGACGCCCCCTGGCGACCTTGCGAGGGCGTATGGCGACATGGGGAACCTCTTGATGGCCGCTGAAGAGACCGCCGCTGCCGAACCGTACTACCTGCACGCCGAGTCGTTCGCACCCAATGAAGCACGTTGGCCGTATCTTCTCGGACACGTGTACATGGCGTCAGGCGATTTGCCCAGGGCGACGGCGGCGTTCGAGCGCGCACGTCGTCTGAAACCCGAGGACGTCGCCACGCTCGTCTGGCTTGGAAAGCTCTACCTCGATGGCGGCCAGGCCGATTCAGCCGAGCCACTATTCAGGCAAGCGCTCTCCGAGCAGCCTGGACTCGTGGCCGCTTTGTACGGCCTTGGCCGTGCCGCGCTTGCTCGACGCGATTACGCGCACGCGATCGAGTACTTGGAACAAGTACTCGCGGCCGATCCGCGCGCATCGGCCGCTCACTACCAGCTCGCATTGGCGTATCGAGAGAGTGGCGATACGGCGAAAGCCGAGGCTCACCTCAAACAGAGAGGCACCGTCGAGATCGGTCCGCCCGATCCGTTGCTAGTGGAAGTTCGTGCCCTGCTTCGTGGCGCCGCTGCCGATGAAGAACGAGGCATGCGAGCGCTGGAGAACCGGGACTTCAAAGCCGCGGCGGAATACTTTCAAAGAGGACTCGAAGCGGCGCCGGACAATCCCTCTTTGCGTCACAAACTCGGTACCGCGCTCGCGCAGATGGGCGACATCAGCGGCGCCGTCGCCGCCTTTGAGGAAACCGTGCGGCGAACACCGAATTACCCACAGGCGCATTACAGCCTGGGTGTGATCGCCGCGTCGACCGGACGCGCCCAGGACGCGGTGCGGCATCTGTCGGACGCGATTCGGTACGAGCAACGATATGTCGAAGCGCGTCTGCAGCTGGGAGAAGTGCTCGCCCGCAGTGGTCAATTCGAGCAGGCTCGAGCACAGTTCAAACGCGTGATCGAGATTGATCCCAGCGTGGCCGACGCGCGATTCGGGTATGCAGGGGCGCTTGTCGGCCTACGCCGGTATGCCGAGGCGCGCGAGGTTCTCAGCGAAGCGGCGAGGCTTTATCCTGATCAACCGCGATTTGGCGAAGCGCTGGCCCGTCTGCAAGGCGTGGGGCGTTAAGCACCAGCCGCAACCGCATCGTTCGAGCTCAGCGCGAGTGTTTTAGACGGGCTTTTGAGCCCTCCCCTGATTGCGATAAATGCCTCCTCGGCGTAACATGCCCGCCCGTCAGAGCCCGGTTTCGGCCCCCACCCTCAGGAGGGTAAATGAAGCGTGCACTAGCCAGAAGCGTGGTGTCGTTCCTGTGTCTGGTCTTTGTACCAGCCGCGGCATACGCCCAGGCGTCGTTTAGCGGGATTGTGAAAGACACGTCCGGGGCGGTGTTGCCCGGCGTCACCGTCGAGGCATCGAGCCCCGTCCTCATCGAGAAGAGCCGCTCCGCAACAACGGACGGTGAAGGCCGCTACATCATTCAGAACCTCCGCCCTGGTACATATCGGGTGGCGTTTACGCTGCCCGGGTTCAAGACCGTCGTGCGCGACGGCGTCGAACTACTCGGGACCAGCGTTGTAACCGTCAACGCCGACATGGCCATCGGGACAGTCGAAGAAACCATCACCGTTTCTGGTGCCACACCAACCGTTGACCTGCAGAGCACGACGCGGCAGGTCTCGATCACGCAGGAAATCGTTTCGCAGCTTCCGAGCTCGCGTAACCCGTTCGCGCTCGGCGTGCTGATTCCCGGCGTGCAACAGAGCTTTGGCAACCGTGACGTCGGCGGCGCTGTTGTCGCGGAAGTCGCGGCGCTAGCCGCTAACGGCGGTCGTACTGGCGACCAGCGCATGATGGTCAACGGCGTGGCGCTCAGCTCCGGTATCGCGGGAGGCTGGGGCGGCGGCGCGGTGCCCAATGCGTCAGGTACGCAGGAATTCGCCATCGACGTCTCGGGTGTCGATGCGCAGGCGGCCACCGGTGGCGTGCGTGTGAACTTCATCCCGCGCGACGGCGGCAACAAGTTCAGCGGCACGATCGCGGGAAGCTACTCGAAAGACAGCTTCGCGAGCGACAACTACACCGGCTCCGACGTCCAGCAACGCGGGCTGGTCGGGCCAAACACGATCAAGGCAAACGGCGAGTTCAATCCGGGCGTCGGCGGGCCGCTCAAGAAGGACAAGCTGTGGTTCTTCCTGTCCGGCAAGTACGTGTTTGCCGACAATTTAGTCGGTGGCATGTTCTTCAATGCGAACGCCAACAAACCGAACGAATTCCGCTACGTGAGATCGGCTGACCAGGCCATCCTGCATCAGGACCAGAAGATCTTCCAGATGCGGTACACCTACCAGCTGAATCAGAAGAACAAGCTCGGGTTCACGTTCGATCAGGAGGCGTACTGTGGCTGTCCGTTCGGTGTCTCGGCGACGATTTCGCCTGACGGCGCGCAGGATCGTCGCTTCCCGACGCAGCGATTCGTCACCGCTGACTGGACGTCACCGGTCACCAACCGGCTCCTGCTCGAAGTGTCCGGCATTCACCGTGTTGAACGCTGGGGCAACATGCACCTGCAGACCGGCAAGGGCGACAACGTGGACGCCATCACTCCCGGCATCACGTCAGTGACCGACACGGGTAACCCTGTGACGGGTGGTAACCTCACCTATCGATCAGCCAACCAGTTCAACAACTCGTGGAACTGGAATATCCACTACCGGATGGCGGCGTCGTACATCACCGGCTCGCATAACTTCAAGGTCGGGTTCAACAACGCCTATCTGCACCACGAGAACACGACCTACACCGATCCGACGACGCCGTACAGCTACAACTTCGTTGGCGGTGCCCCGTCGCAAATCGTCTATCGCATCACGCCACGCACGATCGCGGTGAACGTGGACTACGACATGGGGGTCTTCGCGCAGGACCGCTGGACGGTGGGACGCTGGACGCTCCAAGGCGGCATCCGCTTCGACGCGTTCAAGAACAGCTACCCGGCACAGTCGGTCGCGCCGACGGTCCTCGCGCCGAATCTGAACGTCAGGTTCGACGAGACCGATAACCTCTCGTGGAAGGACATCACGCCGAAGATGGGCGCCACTTACGACCTGTTTGGCAACGGCAAGACGGCGCTGAAGTTCACACTGAACAAGTACCTCGAAGGCATGGGCACGACGGGTATTGGTCCGGCCAACGTGTCTGAGAACCCGAACCCGATCAACAGATTGGTCGGTACGACCGTGCTGTCGAGCCGGTCGTGGAATGACACTTCTACCGGTGGAGGCATTCCGGGAGACTTCATTCCGCAGTGCGATCTGTTGAATTACAACGTCAACGGCGAGTGCGGCGCGCTGGCGAGCGCGGCCACGTTCGGCACGGTTGGCGGCGGCACCAACTACGACCCGGATTTGCTGCGCGGCTGGGGCAAGCGCATCAACAACTGGGAAATGACCGCAGGCGTGCAACACGAGCTGATTCCACGCGTGTCGCTGACGGTGCAGTACGCGCGCCGTTGGTACGGCAACTTCCGGGTCACCGATGACACCAACGTCACAGCCACCGATTACACGCGGTTCACAGTCGGCGTGCCGAACGATTCGCGGGTGCCGAACAGCGGCGGTACCGTGACGGCACTCGATCTGACGCCAACTGGGTTTGCTCGCCCAGCGCAGTACCTGGTCACGCTCGCCAAGAACTACGGCGATATGACCGAGGTGTTCACAGGTGTGAACATCGGGCTGCAGGCACGCTTGCAGAACGGCTTGATCCTTCAGGGCGGCGTAGGTCCGGGCCGCGTCGTCACCGACGACTGCGACGTCATCGACGATCTGCCCGAGATGCTCCACGTCGACGCGACCGGCAACCCGAGCCGCACGATCACAAACACGGCGCGGCCACTCGAGCGTTGCCACCAGAACAACGGCTGGCGCACGGGCGTGACGGCGTTGGCGTCGTACACGTTCCCGAAAATCGACGTGCTGGTCAGCGGCACCTTCCAGAACCAGCCGGGTGTGCAGATCAACGCCAATGCCACGACCTGCTTGACTCAACCGAATCCGCCGACATCGTGCACCGCATTCACAAACGATCTCGGACGCGCGTTCAGCGGTGGTGCCACGCGATCAATCAACCTCATCCCAGCGGGAGAGGTGTTCACTGAACGGCTGAACCAGATCGACCTGCGATTCGCGAAGTTGTTGCGATTCAACGGTACACGGACGAGCATCAACTTCGACTTCTACAACATCTTGAACTCGAACTCGGTGCTGACCGAAAACAACACGTTCGGCCCGGCATGGAGAACGCCGCAATCGATTCTGCTGCCGCGCCTGTTCAAGCTGAGCGCGCAGTTCGATTTCTGAGGAGATGGGCACGTCCGAAAGGACGTGCCCTACACGACCACGTAGGGCCGGTCCTTTCGGACCGGCCTTTCTCTTTACGCGCCTAGCGCCGTGACTTCGACGCGGCGCGGCTGCGGATACGTTTCCCAGACGCACTCGAGGAATTGCGCAACGAGCGGCGATGCCTCGCCCTTGCGGCTCGCGACACAGACTTCAATCGTCGCGCCGGGATCGCCCAGAGGAAGGACCGCGACACCGCTCGCCGGCTGTGGGCTGGTAAGCGGTACACCGAGACAGAGATAGACGCCCTTTCCCGAAGCCACCATCATCAGTCCGGCATGGTTGTATGGACCCGCGCCGGGCGTCGGCACCATCGGCGCCGCGATGCCATGCCGCGCGTAGAGTTCCAGCACGCGATCGTAGAGCGCGGGCGACATGTGCCGGTCCCACAGCAGCAACGGCACGTTCGCCAGATCACGAAGCCGCACGTCCGTTCGCGACGCCAACGGACTGTCATCAGCAATGACGGCCTGAATGCGCTCGTGGAAGATCGGCGCCGCATCAATCACGGCATTGTCGAATGGCGGACGCGCGAGCACCAGGTCCAACGCTGAGGTCTTCAACTGATCGTGGATGTCTTCGCTGCAGTAGACGTCCCGGACCTCGAACGTGATGTCGGGATGCTGTTTCGAGAATTCGACACGCAGCCGGTTCACGACATCCCACAGGCCCCACCCAATCCCAATGCGAATCCGATTCTTCTCGCCGCGCGCCATCTGGCGGGCGATCTCACAGAACTCAGTACCCGCCGCGTCGAGCGCCCGCGCTTTCTCGAGCAGGCGGGTGCCGTCTTCGGTCAGCGTGACCCCATGCCGATGGCGAAGGAAGAGCGTGAGGCCGAGTTCTTCCTCGAGCTGATGGATGTGACGGCTGAGCGGAGGTTGCGAGATGTGAAGGCGTTCGGCAGCCTTGGTGACACTCAAGGTGTCCGCCACGGCAATGAAGGCCTTTATGTGCCGAAAGTCCATGGCGGGGGGATTCTATACCAAATCCGTATGGCCTAACCTGAAAGATGTATTGGACAGTTGACCTCTAGCCGAGCGAGCGTATGCCCGTCAGAGCACGGGTTTGCGGCCTCAAGGAGGGTTGCGCATGCGTGGTTTCAAGCTCGGTCTGCTCGCGATCGCGCTGGTCGCGAGTGTACCAATGGCGGCGTTCGCCCAAGCGACGCTGTCGGGCCTCGTCCGGGATACATCCGGCGCAGTGTTGCCGGGTGCGACCGTCGAAGCCTCCAGTCCCGTTCTGATCGAAAAAGTGCGGTCAGGCATTACCGACGGCACTGGCCGATACACCATCCCCGATCTCCGTCCAGGCACGTATCGCTTGTCGTTCTCGCTGACCGGGTTCAAGACCGTGGTGCGCGAGGGCGTCGAACTGAGCGGAACGGCGGTGCTGACGGTCAACGCCGACCTCGAAGTTGGCGGCGTGCAGGAAACGATCACGGTGTCCGGACTGACGCCGGCAGTGGACCTGCAATCAACCACGAGACAAGCGGTGATGGATCAAGAGATCGTCTCCGCAGTCCCCAGTTCGCGCACCCCCTTCACGGTCGGCGTCCTCATTCCCGGCGTGCGTAAAGGCGCGTTCACGGGACAGGACGTCGGCGGTTCGGTCGTGCAGGAAGTCGCATCGCTCGAAGCCAACGGCGGCCGCACCTCCGATCAGCGCATGATGGTGAACGGCGTCGCGCTCAGCTCGATGATCGCCGGCGGGTGGGGCGGCGGCGCGGTGCCGAACGCGACGGGCACCGCTGAATTCGCGATCGACGTCTCGGGTGTGGACGCGCAGGCGGCGACCGGCGGCGTGCGCATCAACTTCATCCCGCGGGACGGCGGCAACCGCTACAGCGGCACGATCTTCGGCAGCTTCGCCAACAACAGCATGGCCAGTGACAACTTCACCGGCACCGACGTCCAGGCGCGCGGCCTCTCCGTCCCCGGCACCATCAAAGCCAACGGCGACTTCAATCCTGGAGTGGGCGGACCGATCAAGAAGGACAAACTGTGGTTCTTCCTCTCCGGCCGCAAGCTCTTCGCCGATAACTATGTCGCCAGCCTGTTCTTCAACCAGAACGCCAACGACATCACCCGTTACGACTACGTACCATCGAGCACGCAGGCCGTGCTGCACCAGGAACAGTCGATCTTTCAGGCCCGATTCACCTATCAGCTGAACGCTAAGAACAAGATCGGCGTGACGTACGACCAGGAGAACTTCTGCGCGTGCACCACCGGCATTGGTCCGCAGCCGGGCGGCGTCATCGTCTCACCCGAGGCTGGCAACGATCGCCGGTTCCCGCTGCAGCGATTCGTCACGATGGACTGGAGCACGCCGGTGAGCAATCGACTCCTCATCGAAGCGAGCGGCATTCACCGCGTCGAGCGCTGGGGCGGCATGGAGCCTCAGGTGGGCAAACTGGGCAACATCGATCACCTCACGCCGGGCATGATCTCGGTGACCGACAACTTGAACCCGGTCACCGGCGGAGCGCTCACCTACCGCGCCGCCACGAACTACAACAATTCGTGGAACTGGAACCTCCATTACCGCGCCGCGGTGTCGTACATCACCGGCTCGAACACGTTCAAGGTCGGCTTCAACAATGCCTACGGGCATCACGAGAACACGACCTACAGTTCGCCCGCGATGCCCTTCAGCTACACCTTCAACTCGCTGGTGCCGGCTGCGATCACCTATCGCATCGTGCCACGCACCGTGGAAGTGAACGTCAATCGCGATCTCGGCCTGTTCGTGCAGGACAAGCTGACGACGGGACGATGGACGTTGACGGGCGCTGCCAGACTCGATTCGTTCAAGAACAGCTTCCCACCGCAAGCGATTGCCGGGACGTTCTTCGGTAGGAACCTGAATGTGCGTTACGACGAGATCGACAACCTCAGTTGGAACGACATCACGCCGCGACTGGGCGCCACCTACGACGTGTTCGGCAATGGCAAGACGGCATTCAAGGCGACACTGAACAAGTACCTGGAAGGACTGGGCACGACCGGATTTGGCCCGGCGCAGGTGACCGATGCGCCCAACCCCATCCTTCGAGTGGCGAATCAGACGACACAGCGCACATGGGCCGATGGCAACCGCAACTTCGTCCCAGACTGCGATCTCAACAACTTCGCCCTCAACGGCGAGTGCGGGGCCGTCGATAACCAGAATTTCGGGACCGATATCCCCGGCACCAGTTACGACCCGGATCTGATGACCGGATGGGGCAAGCGCTCGTTCAACTGGGAATTCACCACGAGCGTGCAGCAAGAGATCATCCCGCGCATGTCGGTGGAGGTGCAGTACGCGCGGCGGTGGTACGGCAACATCCGCATCATGGACGATCTCGCCGCAGGACCACGGGACTACACGGACGTCACTGTGACAGCGCCGTCGGACTCACGGCTGCCCAATGGCGGCAGTTACGCGCTTACCGTCCCGAATCTCAGTCCGCTTGCCGGCCCGCCGAGCTACTTCGTCACGTTGTCGAACAACTACGGCAAGATGACGGAGCATTTCGACGGCGTGAACGTGACTGTGAACGCCCGCCTGCAGAATGGGCTGCTCCTCCAGGGCGGAACGGGCACTGGCCGTCAGGTCACCAATAACTGCGACATCGTGGACGATCTGCCGGAGATGCTGCACACGTTCTTCGGTGACCCGACGCGCGCGTTCTTCTTCGCCTCGACACCGCGCGAGTTCTGTGAAGCGAACAACGGATTCCGCACCTCGGTGCAGGGCCTCGCCGCCTACACGCTGCCGAAGGTCGACGTGCAGGTCAGCGCCTCATTCCAGAACTTGCCGGGCGCAGTGGTGCAGTCCAACGCCAATTACAGCGGAATCGGGTTCCCGGGTGCCGTTGGGTCCGGTCCCTTCATCCCGTTCAAGACGGTGCAGATTGTTGAGCCCGGATCGCTCTACGTTGAACGTTTGAACCAGATCGACCTGCGGTTTGCGAAGCTGCTTCGCTTTGGACGAACTCGCACGAGCGTGAACTTCGACTTCTACAACGTCACGAACTCGAACTCAGTGCTCGCAGAAAATCCGGCGTACTCGCCGTCCGGCATCATCCCGGGCTGGAGATCGCCGACGCAGATCGTGCTGCCGCGACTGTTCAAGTTCAGCGCGCAATTCGATTTCTGAGCTAACGCACCGGCGGGTCGCGAGAACAGGACCCGCCCTACACAGTCACTCTGCAGGGTAGGCCGGGTCTTGCTTTTTAGACCCGGCTCACTTTCCTTACGGCCGGCACGCCGAGCGTGCGTACTTCGGTAGTTCGCTCCTGAGCCGCGCGGCTTCAGTCGCATTCTTCGCGCGCTCGGCTGACGCCACCGCGCGCGTCATCCACTCCATCGCCTCACGGCATCGACCAAGCTCCGCGAGCGCAAGCGCGATCGTTTCCGCATGCGCAGGCGCCGGCTCGGCGTCATTCACGGCTCGGGCGATGTCGAACGCACGCGTGCCATTGCGCAATGAAAGATCCGGCGATGAGGCCAGCAGCCGAGCGAGCGTCGTCGCTGTCGCGGTGCGATCGGGAAAGCGCTGATGCGCCTCGTCCAGGATGGCAATCGCCTCGCGAAAACGCTCGCGAGCCGCGAGCAGAATCGCCAGGCCGACGAGACTGCCCTCGTCATCAGGTCGATACGACTTCGAGCGAGAGAACGTCTCGATGGCTTCCCCGTCGCGTCCTGATCTCACCAGCGCGCCGATCAGCGCCTCTGCCACTCCTGGTTCCTCAGGCGAAAGGCGGAGCGCCTCGCGAAAGTACGGGATCGCGTCTGCGTCGCGATGCATCTGCACGAGCGCGGATCCGAGGTTGACGCGAGCAACGACACTCGATGGCGCTGCCTCGAGGGCCTTGGTGAACGCGCTCACAGCGGCGTCGAATTGTCCGGCATCGAAGGCACGCCTTCCCTGCATCACCCACGCGCGCTCGCCACGCACGAGCGACTGCACCATCGTCACGAGCGGATCATCGGCGTGCACGCCCTCAGGACCGTGGCGCTCGAGATGTTCGCGGGCCTCGTCCATCCGGCCCATGCCGCGATATGCCATTGCGAGTGAGTAGTGAATCGCGTTGGCCTGCGGTACACGGTCGAGCACCGCGCGGTAGTGTTCAACGGCCTCGCCAAATTTGCGCTCGCGCATCGCGACGTCGCCAAGACCACGGCGCGCGACTGCCGGGAATACCTCGATGACACTTTGAAATTGCTCGCGAGCGTCAACCAGCCGGTTGAGGCTCATGTAGATGTCGCCGAGCGCGATGGCAGCGGCGTAATCTCTCGGCTGCAGCCGACGCGCCGTGGAAAGCGCCTCGGCAGCCTCTTCTAAACGACCTGTCTGTTGATAGAGCACGCCGAGTAGATGCGGCCACTCGCTATTCCCTGATGCGAGCCGCCGCGCATTCAGATACGCGGGCTCGGCCGAGTCGAGAAACTCGTAGGCGTGATAGACGCGGGCGAGCGATCCGTAGGCGTCGGCGAGTTCCCTCGACGAGCCTCCCTTCGCAACAATGCCAGCCGTACGTTCCTGCGCGTCGCGAATCTGTTCCGCAACTGCTGGCTCGAGATCGTCGAGTCTCGGCTGCGGAACCGGAAGCAGGTTCTGCTGCGCAGTCCCGATCCTGGGCATCAGCAAGGCCACGAGGACCAACGCGACCGGCCAACACCGTGCCATGACTTACATCGCCGCGGCGGGTTTGCCGCGCTCGAGCCGCCAGTAGCGATCCGCGACAAGGCCGCGAAACTCCTCGACGTCTCCTGGTCCCCAGTGCACGCGCACTGTCTGCATGGCCTGATCTTGATCGAGTCCGAATACAACGCGAGGGTCACCAGACACGCAATAGCTGCCGTCGGTCTGCACGCGCTTGACCTGCGCGCGACCGCGGCGCACCAGTTCGACGCGCGCTTGCAGCGCATCGCGCCGGTATCGCGGATCCACAACACGCACGCCGAGCCAGTGGCCGCGCGGGCTGGCGTCGTTCATCAACACACGCGCCGGTCCGCTGTTGTTGAAGACGACGAGATCGGTGGCGCCGTCGTTGTCGAGATCACCGGCGGCGACGCCGCGCGCGACGAAGAGCGGCGAGAGCGCCGGCCCTGCTCGCTCTGTCACGTCCGTGAACTTCCCCTTGCGATCGTTCCTATAGAGCTGGCTTCGCTGCTTCAACGGATACGGATCGCCGGCTTGTGCCTGCCGGCTCAAATGCCTCACGGCCCCGTTGGCGATGAACAGGTCGAGCGCGCCGTCGAGGTCGTAGTCCACGAAGCGCGTGCCGAATCCGGTGAAACCAAGCTTGAACAGACCGCTCTCGGTCGTGCGGTCCTCGTAAAGGCCCTTACCGAGATTGAGATAGAGCGTGTTGCCTTCGTTATCGAGGTTCGTGACGAACAGATCCTCGTCTCCATCGGCGTCGATGTCGGCGAGGTCGATGCCCATGCTGCCCTGCGCCTGACCGTTGCGGTTCACCGCCACGCCAGCCAGCAGCGCCTCGTCCGTGAACGTCCCCGATCCGCGCTGATTGATCCATAACTGATTCGGATCGCCATCGTTCGCCACATACAGATCGATCCAGCCATCGTCGTTATAGTCGGCGGCGAGCACGCCGAGGCTGCGGCTCGCGGCGCGACTGATGCCCGCGCGCGCCGAGACGTCGGTAAATGTGCCGTTGCCGTCGTTGTGAAAGAGCCGATCGGGCACCGGCGCATAGACAACCGGATTGCAGTAGTCGCGGGCGGAGCCGGCAGAAAAGCAGCCGCGCTTCATGTCGACGCTGAAGTCCACGTAGGTGGTGACGAACAGGTCGAGCCAGCCGTCGCGGTCGTAGTCGAAGAAGGTCGCACTCGTCGCCCAGGCTGGGACGTCGGTCCGGGTTCGAACCGTGACGTCGGTGAACGTGCCATCGCCGTTGTTGCGGAACATCCGGCTGGATCCGAGGAACGTGACGTACAGATCGATCCAGCCGTCATTGTCGAAATCGCCTGCGGCGGCACCCATGCCGTAGCCGGCCGCAACGAAACCGCTGCGTTCGGTGACGTCGGTGAATCGCAGACGCATGTCACCGTTCACGCCGCGATCGTTACGATAGAGCCGGCTTCGCGAGGGCGGGCCGTGCCCGCTCCCCGACGCGCTGGGTCTCAGCGTTGATCCCTGGACGGCAAAGACATCGAGATCGCCGTCGTTGTCGTAATCGAAGACTGCGCCGCCGCTGCCGATCACCTCCGGCAGCAGCAGTTCACCGGTCGCGCCGTTGATGTGCGTGAAATCGAGACCGGCGTCCGCCGTCTTGTCCACGAAGATGGCGCGCGCAAAGAACGCGCGCGGCTGCTGCGCGGATCCGAGCGCTGCGAGGACAAGCAGAGAGACTGTCAGGCTCGCAAAGAGCTTCACGTCGGAATCTTACCGCGAGGGTCCGGCTGCCTTCGACTTCGCTCAGGCCAGGAAAGCCGGACACTACACGCGCGGGTCCGGCTGAAGCCGGACACTACATCACGACGAGGGCTGTGGATGATGCACGGGATCGTCATTCGTCCAGGGTGTGCGACACGGCCGACCCGCTTCGTACAGCGCCAGTGTCTCGGCGAGATGTGCCATGCCCTGCTGACGCCCGCTCTGGCGTGCCAGATCGATCGCCGTACGCTGCCAGCCGATCGCGTCCTTGAACTTGCCGCGTTCGGCCTGCGCCATTGCCATGGTCTCGGCGAGAGCGGACGTGCGCTGGATCTTCAAGAGATCTCCGGCAATCGCTTCAGCGCGTGCGCCATCGCGAGCGCGATCGTCCGGTGCGGCCGCGAGGAGACGCGCGAGCGCGTGCGCGAATCCGAATTGTTCCGGGAAGGCTTTCACATCACGCTCGAGACGATCGCGCGCCTCTTGATAGCGGCCAAGTCTCACCAGGCCCATCGCGTAACCAAAGCTCGCCTGCGAGACGGCGGGATTGATCCGCAGGACCTCAGCGTAGTGCGGGAGTGATTCCTCGACACGGCCACTCCGTCGCAGCGCGTTGGCCAGACTGAATCGCGCTTCGATGTATGACGGATCGTTCGTCACAGCCGCGGTGAATGACTCAATCGCGGCCGGATCCTGGCCGCGTGTCTCCATCAACACGCCGATGCCAAAGTGCGCGCGTGCCAGCGACGGCTGCAGCCGCACGGCTTCGCGGTACTGTTCGAGCGCGCGATCGGCGTCGCGCTGCATGTAATAGGCAGTGCCGAGATTGAGACGCGTAAAGGCATTGCGCGGTGCGATCTCTATGGCTTTCGTGAGCTGCTCAATCGCTCCGGGCCAGTCGCGCGCGTCGAGCGCCTGCGCACCGCGCGCTTCGTACGCGGCGGCATTCTGCAGCAGGTTCGCAACGTCGGCCATCAGCGGATCGGCAGGAGGAAGATCGACCTCGCCACGCTTGCTCAAGTGCGCTTCCGCCTGCGTCCGGTTGCCGATGCCGCGATACGCGAGCGCGAGCGGATAGTGAATGCGCGACGCGCCCGGCGCGATGGTCAGCGCCGCCTCCAGGTGCTTGACCGCCTTGGAAAAGTCCTGCCGCGCGAGCGCGGCGCGACCGAGGCCATACAGCACGGCACCCGACTGCGGCTCGATCCCGCGAGCCGTTTCGAGCAACCGCTCGGCATCGTCCGGTCGATTCGCCGCGAGACGCATCTCAGCGAGCCACACGAGACTCGGCACGTGATTCGGTTGAATCGCAAGCGCGCGTTCGAATGCCTGCGCGGCCTGATCATTGCGATTGCTACGCCTGTCGGCGTGACCCAGATAGTAGGGCCACCGCATATCTGACGGAGCCAGCGCGCCGGCATTGACGAAGCATGCTTCCGCGGCATCGAAGTACTCGGCAGCGAGAAACAGCTTCCCCATGTCGCCATACGCGTCCGCTAATGCGCCCGGCGTGGAGGTGGTGTCATTGATCGTACGAGTCAGCGACTCGTGACGCTCGCGCAGCCGCGCCTGCACCTCGGGTGACGCACTGGCAATATCGGGCAAGGCAACTGGCCGCAACTCCGGCCGGGGGCTCTTTGGGGTCGTCTCGTTCGCACCACCGCATGCGATTGAGAGCGCGAGCAACACCACGGCCACGCACCGTGTCACTGGCCTTTCCCTTCGCTCAGGGTGAAATAGCGATCCACCATCACATCCGCGAACATCTCGGTCCGTCCGTTGGGCCAACGTACACGCACACTGACGGGCCCAGCGTCATCACCAAGTCCGACGAGCACACGCGGATCGTTCGCTGACGCATAGCTACCGTCAGCACGCGAGCGTCGAAACACGGAGCCGCCCTTCTCTCGAATCACTTCGACGCGGGTGCCGACTGCCACCTTGAGACCAAGCCAGTGCTTTCTCGGCGGCACCTGATTGATCAACAGTCGCGTGCGACCGTTGTTGTTGCCAATCAGCAGATCGAGATCGCCGTCGTTGTCCACATCACCGACCGCGACACCGCGCCCGACTTCCGAGAGCGCGAACGCGGCTCCCGCTCGCGCGGTGACGTCCTCGAGACGGCCGCCGCCGGCATTGCGCAGGAGCAGCTTCTTCTGGTGCATTGGGAAAGGGTCTTTCGCCTGCCTCAACGCTTCGACGATCTGCACCGTGCCGTTGGCCGCGACGAAATCGAGAAGACCGTCGTTATCGAAGTCGAACCACGCGGCGCCGAATCCGGTGAATGGCAGGCTCGCGGGACCGACCGTCGAAGGGGCACTGGCATCCGTAAACACACCGGTGCCGTCGTTGACGTAGAGATTACTGCCCTCCGCGGTCAACTCGGTCATCACCAGATCTTCGTCGCCGTCGTTGTCGAAGTCGCCGGCATCGACGCCCATGCTGCCTTCGGCTTTACCGCTTGAAGGCAGCGCCACGCCGGCAAGCAGCGCGGCGTTCTCGAACGTGCCGTTGTGCCGATTCAGCCAGAGTTGGTTTTCCTTGCCGTCGTTTGCGACGTAGATGTCCATCCATCCGTCGCCGTTGAAATCTGCCGTGGCAACGCCGAGCGCCGGACCGTACTCCGTGCCGACGCGCGAACTGGTGGTCACATCGGCAAAGGTCCCGTTCCGCTGATTGCGATACAAACGCCCGGGCAACGCCGGATAACTGCTCGGTGTGCAGTAGTCGGGCGCTCCAGTTGGGCTCGAGCACTTCGTGTTGCCCTCGAGGCGATAACGCAAGTAATTACCGACGAAGAGATCGAGCCAGCCGTCGCGATCGATGTCCACGAACGCTGCCGACACGCTCCACGAACGCTGATCCGTACCGCTCGCCTTCGAGACGTCGGTGAACGTGCCGTTGCCGTTATTGCGAAGCAACTGGTTTGGCGCGTCGAACTTGGTGAGATACAGATCGACCCAGCCGTCGTTGTTGAAATCGCCCGTGGCCACGCCCATGCCGTATCCGCGAGCTTCGATGCCGCTGGCCGCCGTGACGTCGGTGAAGTGCAACGTGCGCGTGCCATCCAGGCGCACGGTCAGATCGTTCCGATAGAGCCGGTCGTTCGGGCGCTGGCCGTCAAATCCGCCGCTTTGCACGAGGTAGACGTCGAGGTCGCCGTCGTTGTCGTAATCGAACAGCGCCACACCCGGGGCGAGGATCTCCGGCATATAGAGCTGACCGGTCATGCCGTTGATGTGGACGAAGTCGATGCCGGACTCAACCGCGCGATCGACAAACCACTCGGGCTGCGGCGTTGCGGTAGCGGCGCTTGCCCCGCCGGAAGGCGGGTGCCCCCCCGATGAGCCACAGCCGGCGACGATCACGAGGAGCGCGAGCCCGGCCTGGCGGAGCCCCATTCGAAACGTAGTCTACTTCCTGGCCGGTCGGAACGGACCGGCCCTACTTCTTCGACGCCAGGTCGATCGCCTGCAGCACTGTCCTCGTCATTCGCGACACGTGATACGACACGAGTACCGCGCAGCCCCCGACGAACGCCATCTGCGCGGCGGCCGCAGCAAACAAAAGCTTTCCGTTGCCGCCGCTGTCGCGCGCGTGCGCCATCATGAAGGCAAATGTGGACAGGAACGCGAAGAACAGGACGGCGATGGCCGCGAGCATGAAGTGCTTCGATCGATCGACTCGCTTGAGGACATACAGGACAGTTTCAGGTTCTTGTGCCATCTCGGTTCTCCGCGCACGCCGACGCGTGCGCTCTACGCAGCGCCTTCAATCCGAAGGCGAGCCGCGACTTCACGGTTCCGATGGGAATCTCCAGCACCGCTGCGACGTGCGCCAGCGGCATCTCTTCTCGAAAGTGCAGTACGAGCACCGCGCGGCTCGCGGGGGTCAACGCAGGACTATCGAGTATTTCGAGGATCGCGTCGTCCGGCCGGGCGATCTCCGGTGCGGCGAGCTCCCCGATCGCGGCGTCATCGACGGTCGTATCCCGCCAGCGCTTCCGCTTCTTCAAATAGCGGAACGCCGCGCGGCTGGCGATGCGGAACGCCCAGGCGCGACACAGGTCGGGCTGCTCGAGCCAATACAGCTTCCGCGACACGATGAGCAGGACGTCCTGCAGGATGTCGTCGGCATCATCCGCCCCGACCAGCCCGCTGATATAACGCCGAAGCGGTGGCTGTACGGCGCGCAGGACCAGCTCGAGCGCGTCGCGATCCCCGCATTGCGCCCGGAGCACCCATGTCGCTAACTCGATCGAGGTAGACGCCAACGCTCTCTAAGAGACTTGCGTACAAGAAAAGGTTCGATCGGCTACACTCTGCGACGCTAATCCGAACCAAATCGTGGACCAACCGACAGGAGCCCATTATGAAGAGACTGTCGTGGACGTGGGTCGTCACCGCCTCACTGGGAATCGCTGGACTCGCCGGCTGCAGTAGTCCGACATCAACAGCCCCAGTCAGCACCACCGCTCCGGCAGCGGCTGCCACCGACGCCGATAAGCAGTGGACGATGCCGAACAAGAATCAGTCGGCGACGCGGTACAGCGCGGTGAGTGAGATCAACACCGAGAACGTGAAGAACCTGAAGGTCGCGTGGTCGTTCTCGACGGGCGTCCTCCGCGGTCATGAGGGCGAGCCACTCGTCGTTGGAAACACGATGTTCGTCCACACGCCGTTTCCCAACATCGTGTATGCCCTCGATCTGAGCAAAGAAGGCGCGCCGGTGAAATGGAAGTACGTGCCCAAGCAGGATGCGAACGTCATTCCGATTGCCTGCTGCGACACCGTCAACCGCGGCGTCACGTATTCCAACGGGAAGATCTTCCTCAATCAGCTCGACACGAACACCGTCGCCCTTGACGCCGAAACAGGCAAGGAACTCTGGAAGGTCAAGCAGGGCGACTACAAGCAGGGCCAGACGATCACATCCGCGCCGATGGTGATCAAGGACAAGGTGATCTCCGGCATCTCCGGCGGCGAGTTCGGCGTGCGCGGATTCGTCACCGCCAATGATGTCAACACCGGCAAACAGATCTGGCGGATGTACAGCTCGGGACCGGAAGCTGAAGTCGGGTTCCCGGGATCCGTCGAGACATGGAAAGGCGAGGAGTGGAAGCGCGGCGGCGGGACCACGTGGGGCTGGTACAGCTACGACCCCGAACTCGATCTCCTCTACTACGGCACCGGCAACCCCGGCTCGTGGAATCCCGATCAGCGTCCCGGCGACAACAAGTATTCGATGACGATCTTCGCGCGCAATCCCGACACCGGCAAGGCGGTGTGGGCGTATCAGAAGACGCCGCACGATGCATGGGACTACGACGGCATCAACGAGAACGTCCTCGTCGATGTGAATCTCAACGGGCAGATGCGCAAGGTGCTCGTCAACTTCGATCGCAACGGCTTCTCGTACATGCTCGATCGCAAGACCGGCGAGCTGCTCCAGGCGAATCCGTTCGTGTTCGTCAACTGGGCCAAGGGCGTGGACCTCAAGTCGGGCAAGCCGATTGAAGATCCCGAGAAGCGGACGTCGGCCACGAAGAACACGAAGGACATCTGTCCCTCGGCGATGGGCGGCAAGAATCAGCAGCCGGTCTCGTACTCGCCGCGCACCGGCTTCTTCTACGTGCCCACCAACAACCTGTGCATGGACTACGAAGGCGTCGAAGTGAAGTATCAGGCGGGCCAGCCGTACGTCGGCGCGATCGTGGTGAGCAAACCGGGGCCGGGTGGCAATCGCGGTGAGTTCATCGCGTGGGATCCGTCGGCCGGCAAGAAGGTCTGGGGCATCAAGGAGCCGCTGTCGGCGTGGGGCGGTGCGCTCTCGACCGCCGGTGACGTCGTCTTCTACGGAACGATGGAAGGCTGGCTGAAGGCCGTTCACGCGAAGACCGGTGACGTCTTGTGGAAGTTCAAAACGCCGTCGGGCATCATCGGCAACCCGATGACCTACGTCGGTCCCGATGGCAAGCAGTACATCGCCGTGCTGTCGGGCGTCGGTGGCTGGTCGGGCATCGGCGTCGCCGCTGACATGAGTCTCGAAGATCCGACCGCTGGTCTCGGCGCGATCGGGGCGTTCAAGGACCTCGCGAACTTCAGCAACCAGGGCGGCGTGCTCACGGTCTTCTCGCTTCCCTAGCATGCGAGCGTTTCGATGGCTCGTTGCCCTGTCTCTCGTCTGCCCGGCGATTGCGTTCGGGCAGGCGAAATCCCCGCTGCGCGTGTGCTCCGATCCGGAGAACATGCCGTTCTCGAATCAGAAGCTCGAAGGCTTCGAGAACCGGATCGCATCGCTCATCGCGAAAGAGCTCGGAACAACGGTCAGCTACGTCTGGTGGGGACAGCGGAGAGGCTTCATCAGGAACACGATGAACGCGACGCTCCAGGAGGGACGCTGCGACCTCGTGATCGGCGTGCCCGAAGGCTATGACCTGGTCAGCACGACACCACCCTACTATCGCTCCACGTATGTCTTCGTCTATCCCAAGGGCAAGGGACTCGCGGTCAAATCACTCGACGATCCGATCCTGAAGAAACTGAAGATCGGCGTGCACTTGCTCGGCGACGATTACACCAACCCGCCGCCGGTGCACGACTTGTCCAAACGCGGCGTCGTCGACAACGTCGTCGGCTTCAGCACGTTCTACTCCGATGAGAATTCGCCCGGCACGATCATCGACGCCGTCGCAAGCGGCAAAGTGAACCTCGCGATCGTGTGGGGACCGATTGCCGGCTACTACGCGGCTCGCCAGAGCGTGCCGATGGAACTTGTGCCTGTCCCGTCAGGACAGGGCGATCTGCCCTTCGCCTTCAACATCTCGATGGGCGTCAAGAAAGGTGACACGGCGTTGAAGGCGCGCGTGGAGAACGTGCGTCGTCAGCGAAGCGCAGAGATCACGGCGATCTTGAAGGAGTACGGCGTGCCGTTGATGGACGCGGGACGGACACACGCGAAATGACGACTCAATCGCGACTGATCAGTGTGAGCGGACTCGTGTTCGCTGTGACCGTGTTCTGTGTGCTGCCGAACGGAACCGTACCGCTCGCCGCACAGACGACAGGGACGTACAAGACCGTTTACGACGGCTGGAAGTGGTGGCACGTGTACTGTTATCGATGCCACGGCGTCGATGCCGTCGGCACGACGAACGCGCCGAACCTGACCGATCCCAACAACAAGCTCTCGTCCGCGGAGTTCATGAAGATCGTGATGAACGGCGTGCCCGACAAGGGCATGCAGGCGTGGGACAAGCTGCTCGACAAGAAGCAGGTCTCGGAGATCCATCTTTACGTTCGCGCACGAAGCGACAAGGTGCTTCCGCCAGGAAGGCCGGATGAAGTCGGTCCCAACGGCAAGCCGTGGGTGCCGCCTGCGGGCTGGCCCTCGAAATAGTGCACTAATGAAGCGTCTCTTTCGCGGGATTCTCTTTGAGGATCGCCGTGACCTTCCCGTGCGCGACGACAACGTCTGGCACTTCCTGGAGCGCTGTCAGATAGCGCTCGGCGTACGGCTTCTCGGTCTGATCGGGCGCGACGAGCCGACGCGCCTGCGTGAGGATCACGTCCACATCCACCGGCGTGTCCGGCGCTTCCTCGTCGAGCGCCTGATCGATGCGCACGATCAGTTCCGAGATCGGATGCAGCCACGCGAACTGCGGCGCGGTCATGATGACCTGCAGCAATTCGCCGCCACCCATCTTTCGGCCGTGCTCGCGCTCGTAGGTCTTACGCTCCCATTCGAGGAGCGTTTTGTGCAGTGGTAACAGCGCGCGGCGGAGATCAGTCAGCAGCCGGCGCTCCGAGTCTTTCATGATGTCTTCCAGCGAATGAGCGTCACTCCCAGCAGCAGGAGCGCGACACCGGTCGCCCGCAGCGGCGTGAGACGGACGACCGTGCCACCAAACAGTCCATAGTGATCGACGACCAGCGCCGCCGTCAGCTGCCCGACG
>Ga0065712_10000321_pt1 | contig 25129 bp, 27 predicted proteins | sample MisRhiReplicate1_FD_59099 | JGI IMG/M metagenome (GOLD analysis project Ga0065712, IMG submission 59099) | Miscanthus rhizosphere microbial communities from Kellogg Biological Station, MSU, sample Rhizosphere Soil Replicate 1: eDNA_1 v3... | ecosystem: Host-associated > Plants > Roots >...
CATCGGAGCGGCGGCGGGGGCCGCGGCGGGGGCAGGTGCCGTGTACGCAACGCGCGGCCGCCGTATCATGGTGCCTGACGAGGCGGTGGTGACCTTCCGTCTCGAGCGTCCGCTCGACGTAGACGTCCCCGATGACGGGTACACGCGCGATGGCCGCCACTATCATCACTATCCCTCCTAAAGAGAGCGCCTCGTGATTTCACGCACCCCGAAAGCAGGAATGGGCGGCACGCGGCCTCGTTCGACGCAGTCGTCGCTTGCCATCGCGGCGCTCTTCGTGCTGGCGCCGCTCCTGCTGGTCGCCTCCGGCGGCGCCGGCCCGAAGCCGGCGCCGCTCAACAAAGACTCGCGGCGGGAATTCATCCGCGCGGCCCAGGTCTGGACTCCGACCCCGGTGGCCGCCATGGATCTTCGCGCGGGGCCGGGCGGACCGGGCGCCTTCGCGCCGGACGCCGTTGTGACGTGCGACTACAAGCCGCACGAGAAACGCGGGGGCCACTCGCGGAAGTTCGACTGCGCGATCGACGCGAACGACGTCGCCAAGGTGCGCTACGGCGGCGACAACGGCGAAGTGGAAGGCTCGGTTCTCGCGAGCCGGCTGCTCTGGGCGCTGGGTTTCGGCGCCGATCGGGTCTACCCGGTTCGCGTGGTCTGCCGCGGCTGCTCGGCCGATCCGTGGACGCACCCGGAACGTGCAGACGGCGAGGCGACCTTCGATCCCGCCGCGATCGAACGCAAACCGCTCGGCGACATCATGGACGTCAAAGGCGAGGATGCGGGCTGGTCGTGGACCGAGCTGGCGCTGGTGGACCACGCGCGGGGCGGAGCCACGATCGCCGAGCGCGATGCGTTGACGCTGCTCGCGGTGATGATGCAGCACACCGACAGCAAGGCGGAGCAACAGGAGCTGCTGTGCCTGCCGGGCGGCGTGAACGACGACGGGATTTGCAAGAAACCGTTTCTCATGCTGCACGACATCGGCCTCACGTTCGGGCACGGCAACCACTGGAACCGGAATAGCCAGGGCAGCGTGAACTTCGCGGAGTGGTCGCGCACCCCCATGTGGCGCGACCGCAGCGCCTGCGTCGCGTACATGAGCAAGTCACAAACGGGTACGCTCGGTAATCCCTATATCAGCGAGGCGGGCCGCGCGTTTCTCGCGGACCTGCTTCAGCAGCTCACCGATACCCAGCTCCGGGACCTGTTCGAGGTCGGCCGCGCCGATCGACGTCACATCGATTCGTCGACACCGCCCGCCAGCGTGGACGACTGGGTGGCCGCGTTCAAGCAGAAGCGGGACGAGATCGTGGCGAATCGCTGTCCGGCCGCGCGCGATTTCACCGCTTCGACTTCGGACGCCTTGCCGCCCGCTTCCGGCGGCAACCGCTGAACCACGTACTCCTCCCACAAGCCCCGGCTGTCCGTGGAANCGGCCGGCGCGCAAGGGTTCGTCTTGACACGACAGAGTGAGTCGTTGTATTAAACCAGTAGGTTAATTAACTTGTTGGTTTAGCACATGCCCGACGACCCGCTCAGCACGACGTTTGCCGCCCTGGCCGACGCCACCCGGCGCGCGATCCTCGCGCGCCTGATTTCCGGCGAATGCTCCGTCACGGAGCTCGCCAGGCCGTTCGACATGAGCCTGCCCGCCGTCTCGAAGCACTTGCACGTGCTGGAGCGCGCGGGCCTGATCTCGCGCGGCCGCGAGGCACAGTGGCGGCCGTGCCGGCTCGAGGCGGGTCCGCTCAAGCAAGTCGCCGACTGGACCGAGCGTTATCGCGAGGTCTGGGAGGGGCGGCTCGACCGGCTCGACGCCTATCTGAAAACGCTGCACCCGAAGGAGAAGCACCATGCCCGCAAGCCACGTCGCAAATAGCCTGACGTTCAAGGTCACGACGCCCTCCGACCGCGANATCACGCTNACGCGNCTGTTCGACGCGCCGCGGGAGCTTGTGTTCGACGCGATGACGAAGCCCGAACACGTGAGGCGATGGTGGGGCAACCTCGACGACCGGCACTCGATGTCGGTCTGCGAGATCGATCTGCGGCCCGGCGGCGCCTGGCGCTGGGTAGGGCAGGGGCCCGGCGGCGAGTACGCGTTCAGCGGCGTGTACAAGGAGATCCTGCGGCCCGAGCTCCTCGTTTACACGGAGATCTTCGAGCCACACTTCGACGGCGGCTCGCTGGTCACCCAGGTGTTGACGGAGGAAGAGGGCAAGACGCGGCTCACCGTCACGGCGGAGTATGCGTCGCTGGCGGTTCGCGACTTCGTCCTCGGGACGGGCATGGAACGCGGCGCCGCGATCAGCTACGACCGGCTGGAGGAAGTGGCTGCGTCTCTCATGGGACACTGACACGCCGGGCTGTCACTGACGCACAGGACTAAAGTCCTGTGCCACTGGTGTCAGTGTCTGCGACACCAGTGGAGCAGAACTTCAGTTCTGCTCGTCAGCGACTGCCGATTTGGCGATCGGCCTTATCTGAGGCATCATCCACGCGTGTACGCTCCCCAGAGCGCACCGCGGTTGACCGCGATGCTGCTGATGCCCCGGGGCTTCGACGAGCTCACGGGCGCGCTGACGCACCTTCGCGCGCAGACCATCCGCTCGCAGATCCAGGTCGTGCTCGTCGCGAGGCGCGGACGGGAACGTGAGGTCGACCCTCGCAAATTCGACGGATTCGCCGCGCTCGACGTCGTCGCCGTCGACGCCATGCCCACCGTCGCAAGCGGCTATGCCGCCGGCATGCGCCACGCCACCGCCGAGGTCGTGGCCCTCGTCGAGGACCATGTGTTCGTCGATCCGGACTGGGCGGCCAGGGTCTGCGAGGCGTTCAGCGAAGGACGCGCCGCCGCCGTCGCGCCGCTGATGTTGAACGCCAACCCTGCGACGGCGACGAGCTGGATGAATTTCCTCGTGTGCTTCACCGAGGCGGCTACGACGGTCGAGGCAGGGGACGTGGAATACGGGCCCGGTCACAACACGGCGTACCGCCGATCGGTGCTCGAGCAGTACGAAGGCGAGCTCCAGCGGCTGCTTCAGACCGAGCGGAACTTCCACTATCGGCTGCGGGCCGACGGGCACGTGCTGCGCGCGGAGCCGCGCGCGCGGCTCCGGCACACGAACATCTCGATTCCGTACGAAGCGCTGCGGCAAGGGTTTCTCGGCGGTGTGATGTTCGCCAGGTATCGCGCGGCGAAGATGCCCATGGTCGAACGCGTGGCGCGCACGGTGCTGGCGCCGCTGGTGCCGTTGGTTCGCCTGTTCCGCCTGGTACGCGCCCACTGGCGCATGCCGGCGGGCGACGGAGCGCCGATCTCGGGATGGCTGCTGGTGCCAGCGGGCCTGCTGGCGCACGCGGTGGGTGAAGCCGTGGGCTACTGGCCGATTGTGCGAAACGTCGAGTCGAAGTACGAGTTCTTCGAGCTGCACCGCATCGCCTGCGTGCGGCCTGAGGAACGCGCACTCATGACGGGGGGCGGGGCCGGACGGCGGCAACAGGCCGCCGTCCGGGCATCCGTCGCGTTCCGCTAGACGCCGGCCTTCGCCGGCGCGCCGGGCTGCGGGACGATCCGCAGGTACGGCCGCGGCGCCTTCCAACCCTCGGGGTAGATCTTCTTCGCGTCGTCGTCGGAGACGGAACCGGCGATGATGACGTCTTCCCCCTGCTTCCAGTTCACAGGCGTCGACACCTTGTGCTTCGCCGTGAGCTGCAGCGAGTCGATCACGCGCAGCACCTCGTCGAAGTTCCGGCCTGTGGTCATCGGGTAGCTGATCGTCAGCTTCACTTTCTTGTCGGGCCCGACGACGAACACCGTGCGCACGGTCTGGTTCGTGACGGCGGTCCGGCCTTCGCAGGTGCCCTCGGTGTCGGCCGGCAGCATGCCGTACGCCTTGGAGATCGAGAGCGTGGTGTCGCCGATCATCGGGTAGTTCGGCGCGTGGCCCTGCGTCTCCTTGATGTCGTTGGACCACTTCTTGTGGTTCTCGACCGGGTCGACGCTGAGGCCGATGATCTTCGTGTTCCGCTTGTCGAACTCGGGCTTCAGCTTCGCCATGTAACCGAGTTCCGTCGTGCATACGGGCGTGAAGTCCTTTGGATGCGAGAACAGCACGCCCCAGGAATCGCCGAGCCACTCGTGGAACTTGATGTGGCCTTCCGTCGTGTCCGCTTCGAAGTCGGGAGCAACATCGCCGAGCTGCAATGACATGGAACCCTCCACTTGGTACCTGTCCAGAAACCCACAGTCTAGCCGACCAGCGCCGTGAACAGCCTGTTGAAGTGGGCCTTCTCCGTCTTGGATGCCAGCGGAACCTACTTCGGCGAGTAGCCGTGCCACACCCATTCGAGCGCCTGGGGCAGCGTCTGCTGCTTGACGTTGCGGTCGCAGTGGCCGGCATCGCGGACGAAGACGAACTGATACCGATAGCCCTTCGCGGCGAGCGCCTTCGCCATCTGCTCGTTGGCAACGACCCAGTCGTGCATGCCGTCGCGCATGACATTGGGGTTGAAAAGATCGCGATCGCCGACGTGCATCCAGATGCGAATCGGCTTCACGGGGCTGTTCGGAATCAGCCGCTCGTGGAACTCCCATGCGCCGTGCGGCGTCTCGGGGGTCGGCGGCCACTGCTGGTTCACGTACGTGCCCGAATACGAGAGCACGCGATGATACAGCTCGGGGTGATACCAGGCCATGGTCAGCGCCGCCGCCGCTCCGGAGCTGCAGCCCATGGTCGCCCGGCCATCAGGATCCTTGGTCAGCGTCACGTGGTACTCCCGCTCAACCAGCGGGAGCACTTCGCTCTCGACGAATTCCGCGTAGCGCCCCGACATCGTGTCGTATTCGAGCCCGCGCTGGCTGCCCTGCGCGTCGCCGCTGCCGTTGCCGATCGAGATCGCGATCATGACGGGCACGCGCTTCTGCGCGATCAGGTTGTCCAGCGTCGTGAACAGTAGCTGATCGGGGCCGTCCGCGCCGACGATGAATGGCGCGGCCGTGCCAGGCACGTACTGCTTCGGCACGTACACGGCGACCTTCCGCGTGTAGGTCGCGGGGTGGCTGGTCGTCACGATCAGCTTCGCGGGGTCGTTCGGGTCCGGCGTGCCGAACGTTCCCGGGTCGCGCGCGATGCCCGGGTAGATCTTGCTGTCCGCCGAGTCCATCGTCAGGTTGAAGATCGTCCCCTGTGGCACGCCGTCCTGCACCAGCGTCTCGGGTGCGGGATTGTGCGTGGGGCCGACGATGAAGTTACCTTCGGCGTCGATGGGCGGAAGCGTCCCGTCGGGCAGCTCCGTGGCGGCGACGTACCCCGGCGTGTGGGGGTCGCGCGCAGGCGGCGTCGGCCGCGGGGCAGCCGGCGGCGTCTGCGGCGGGGGCATGGCACCCGAGGTCTGGGCGCTGCCTGCGACGGCACCGCTCAGGATCACGGCAAATGCAAGGGTCAGTGGCGTTTTCAACATGACGATTTGGCGCATTGCTCGCGCCTGCCCTGGAGAGTTGGCGATTATATACGGCCTGTCGAGGCTCGCGCGAAAGCCTCGACCAAGCTGTCCGGGTGCGAGTAGGCTCGGCGTTGACGCCATGGTTTCGAAACTCCTTGTGGCCTGGGGCCTGATGGCACTGTGCGTGATGATTCACGCCGCCGGGATCACGTCAGCGATGCGCTGGGATGCCCGTCAAGCGAACGCTCGAAGCTTTTGGAGCGCGACACGGCTGTTCATTTCACTTGCCGGCTGGATCATTCTCCTGCACCTGATCGAGATCACAGTGTGGGCGGCGTTCTACGCATGGAAGGACGCCATGCCCGACATGCAGACGGCCCTCTACTTCAGCGCGGTCACCTACACGACTACCGGGTATGGCGATCTGGTGCTCCCGAGAGAGTGGCGTCTGGTTGGAGGCGTCGAGGCCCTGACGGGAATCCTGATGTGCGGGTGGTCGACAGGGTTCTTCTTCGTGGTTGTCAACCGGATGTTCGAGGTCAATACCGCTCGGGCCACGCGCCATGAGTGATCTGCTGACAACTCTTCGCGAGAATCGGCTTCTCTGGCTCCTGCTGTCCGTGCTCGCGACTGTCACCCTGGCGATGTTTGCTGAGTCATGCGACCGAATCCGTGGCCCGCTGTACCTGCTGCCGCCCACCTCGCCGTAGACGGCAGCCTCGTCGAGCAGAACTGACGTTCTGCTCCACAGGTGTCAGATTGCGTCGCAGCCCCACCTGTGGGACAGGACTTTAGTCCTGTCCCACTTTAGTCCTGTCCCACTTTAGTCCTGTCCTGCAGTCCTGCCATTTTGGTATCTTTGCTGCCCCACGGTAGAGGAGCTCCCCAATGGCGCACGTCTCGATCACTGTCAACGGCAAGGTCCGACGCGCGGAGGTCGAGCCCAGGCTGCTGCTGGTCCACTTCCTCCGCGAACACCTCAATCTGACCGGCACGCACGTTGGCTGCGACACCAGCCAGTGCGGCGCCTGCACGGTCCACATCGACGGCCACAGCGCGAAGAGCTGCACCCTGCTGGCCGTTCAGGCCGACGGATGCCAGGTGACCACCATCGAGGGTCTGGCAAAGGACGGCCAGTTGCACCCGCTGCAGGAAGCCTTCTGGGAAGAGCACGGCCTGCAGTGCGGCTACTGCACGCCGGGCATGATCATGTCGGCGGTCCACCTGCTGCGCGACAACCCCACGCCTTCCGAGCAACAGATCCGCGAGGGCATCAACGGCAACTTCTGCCGCTGCACCGGCTACCAGCACATCGTCAACGCCATCCAGCGCGCCGCCGGCAACATGGCGGAAGTGAGGAAGTAGCCATGGCGATCTCACCCGTGCTCCCAAAGCTTGTTGGCCAGCGCGTGAAGCGGCGCGAAGACCCGCGCCTCATCCAGGGACGCGGCACGTACGTGGACGACGTGAAGATCGCGGGCATGCAATACGTCGCGTTCAAGCGGAGCGACATCGCGCACGGCCGGATCACGTCGATCGATACGAGTGCGGCGGCGGCCATGCCCGGCGTGGAAGTCGTCTACACGGGCGCCGACATCGCGAAATTCGTGAAGCCCGTGCCGATCGCGACGCCGTTTCCCTCGCCCGAGCATCGAGCCGTGGCCATCGACATCGTGCGCTACGCCGGCGAGCCCGTCGCGGTGGTGGTCGCTGCCGATCGCTATCTGGCCCGCGATGCCGCTGACGCGATCCGCGTCGAGTACGACCCGCTGCCCGTGGTGGTGGACCCAGAGCGCGCGATGACGGGTGAGCCGGCGGTCATTCACCCCGATTTTGCGAACAACCTGGCCGTGGCGCTGGTGCCCGGCGGCACCGGCGTCAGCCCGGACGGCAAGTCCGTGGACGATACGGCCATCGAGAAGGCCTTCGCCGACGCGGAAGTCGTCATCTCGCAGCGCATGATGAACCACCGGCTCGTGCCGAACGCCATGGAACCGCGGGGCGTCGTTGCGCACTACGAGCCGGGCAAGGATCTGCTGACGATCTGGTCGTCCACGCAGAACCCGCACATCCTCAAGACGATGGTGGCGGGCATGCACGGGCTGGGCGAGCACCAGATTCGCGCGATCGCGCCTGAAGTCGGCGGCGGGTTCGGCGCCAAGATCAACATCTACGCCGAGGAATACATCCTCTCGGGGATCTCGAAGCAGCTCGGGATGCCGCTGAAGTGGATCGAGGAACGATCGGAAGCGTTCGTCGCGACGACGCACGGGCGCGACATCATCTGCTACCTCGACATCGCCGCGAAGCGCGATGGGACGCTGCTCGGCCTGAAGATGCGGTTGATTGCCGACATCGGCGCCTACAACATGCTGCTCACCGCCGCCATCCCGACCCTGACCATGTTGATGGCGAGCGCGACCTACATGATCCCGGCAGTGCGCGTCACGCTCACGGAGGTCTTCACGAACAAGACGCCGACGGACGCGTACCGCGGCGCGGGCCGGCCCGAGGCGACCTACTTCGTCGAGCGCGGCATGGACATGCTGGCGCGCGAACTGAAGATGGATCCCGCGGAGCTGCGGCGGAAGAACTTCATCTTGAAGGACGCCTTCCCGTACACGACCGCAATGGGCGCCGTGTACGACTCGGGCGACTACGAGAAGGCGCTCGACCTGGGCCTGAAGGCGTCCGACTGGGAAGGGCTGAAGAAGGCGCGCGACGCCGCGAGAGCCGAGGGACGGCTCGTCGGTCTCGGGCTGTCGATGTACGTGGAGGTCTGCGGGATCGGTCCTTCAGCGACGCTCCCGACCGGCGGCTGGGAACATGCGCACGTCACGATCGAACGTGACGGCCGGATCACCGCGGCAACGGGCGCCTCACCACACGGCCAGGGCAACGAGACGACGTTCGCGCAGATGCTCGCCGATCAGTTCGGCGTCCCGCTGGACCACATCACGATTCAGCACGGCGACACGAGCATCGTGAAGCAGGGGATCGGCACGTTCGGCAGCCGATCGCAGGCGGTGGGCGGCGCCGCGCTGAACATGGCGGGCGTGAAGGTGAAGGCCAAGATGGCGAAGTTCGCGGCGTCGCTGATGGAGGCCAGCGAGGAAGACCTGGTCTTCGAGAACGGGACCATCAGCGTGGCTGGGGTGCCTGCGGCGGCGCTGCCGTTCCAGGCGGTGGCCGCGTTCGCTTACATCCCCGTTCCGCTGCCCAAGGGGGTCGACGAGCCGGGGCTGAGCGCGGACGCCTACTTCGAGCCGACGAACAACACGTATCCGTTCGGCTGCCACATCACGATGGTGGAAATCGATCGCGACACGGGCGAGCCGAAGCTGCTCAAGCTGGTGGCCGTGGACGATGCCGGGCACCTGATCAACCCGCTGATCGTCGAAGGCCAGATCCACGGCGGCCTGGCGCAGGGCATCGGCCAGGCCATGGTGGAGGAAGCCGTCTACAACGAGGACGGCCAGCTCGTCACCGGGTCGTTCATGGACTACGCGATGCCACGGGCGATCGATTTCCCGCGCTTCGAGCTGCACTCCACCGTGACGCCGACGCCGGTGAACCCGCTGGGCGCCAAGGGCGTTGGCGAGGCCGGCACCCTCGGGTCCACCCCGTCCGTCGTCAACGCCACGGTGGACGCCCTGAGCGGGTTCGGCGTGACGCACGTGGACATGATGCTGCGGCCCGAGAAGCTGTGGCGCCTCATCCAGGGAGGCCGGTCGTGATTCCGGTCGCATTCGACTACGAACGTGCCACGTCGCTGGACGATGCCGTCGCCAGGCTGAAGGCGGCGGGAGGCAGCGCGAAGATCGTCGCCGGCGGGCACAGCCTCGTGCCGCTGATGAAGCTGCGGCTCAGCGAGCCGCAGCTGCTCATCGACATCGCGCGGATTCCGGAGCTGCGCGGCGTTACGGAGACGGGCGGGACGATTTCAATCGGTGCCGCGACGACACATCACGAGATCGCCACGTCCGCGGCTCTGCAGCAGCGATGTCCCGTGCTCTCGGACGCCGCCGCGATGATCGGCGACCAGCAGGTGCGCAATCGCGGCACGATCGGCGGCAGCCTCGCGCATGCCGATCCGTCCGCCGATTACCCCGCAGTGATGCTGGCGCTCGACGCGTCGTTCCAGCTGGTGGGGCCGAAGGGCCGCCGCGAGGTGAAGGCGGTCGACTTCTTCAAGGATCTGATGACGGTCGATCTGGCCGCCGACGAGATCCTGGCCTCGGTGCATTTCACGCCGGTCCGCACCGCGGCGTACGCCAAGCTGGTGCAGCGCGCGTCGCACTACGCCATCGTCGGCGTCGCGGCGGCACTCGAGGTGAAAGGCGGCTCGATCGCGTCGGCACGCGTCGGTCTGACCGGCGGCTCGTCTCACGCGCGGCGGCTGACCAACGTCGAACAGGCGCTGGCGGGGCAGAAGGCGTCGAAGGACACAATCGAGGCGGCAGCCAGGCTCGCCGGCAGTGGCGTGGACTACGTGAACTCGGACCTCCACGCGAGCGAGGAGTACCGCCGCGCGATGATCGACGTCTTCGCGCGTCGTGCTTTGACAGCTGCACTGGCTCGCGCGTGAGCGGTGACACTTGTGGAACNGAACTTTAGTTCTGTTCATCAGTAACAGCGTATTTCTCTTACACTGACGCGTGACGTNCAGGACTCCTGTGGAGCAGAACTATAGTTCTGCTTGTCAGCTNCACTGACCGTCGGCGCAGGGNAGCCACACCTGTGGAGCAGAACTTTAGTTCTGCTCATCAGCGGCCCGGGCTCATGAGCCGGCACGCCTGATGCANCGCGTCAGGCATGCACCGNCCCCGTCCAGTAAGACTTCCGGGCCTCCCTTACGTCGGTGGGGGACGCTATCACGTACGAACGAGCACGTCCTGGCAGCATCCAGCGTTCACGAACGCAGAGACAGTCGCAGCCGCGAGTGGTCTGCTTCTGCAGCTTGCAGAAGAGCGGCAGTTCGCAGTTTTCGCGTACTGCTTCATGCCGGACCACGTGCACGTATTGCTCGACGCGCGGGATGACAGCGCAGCGCTTCGCGACGTAGTCAAGCGCTGGAAGCAGGCGTCGGGCTACTGGTACGCCAGGCGCTTCGGCCGGACACTCTGGCAGTCGGGCTATTTCGAGCGGATCCTGCGGCGCGAAGAGACGACCGAACTGGTGGCAAACTACATTCTCGCGAATCCGGTAAGAACAGGGCTGGCGAAGCACGTGGGCGAGTATCCGTACGCGTGGGCACTTGTGAGCACTGGCACCCGTGGAACAGAACTTTAGTTCTGTTCAACAGTGACTGCGCATTGCTCCGTGCCGACGCGTGACGCACAGGGCTCGTGATACACAGGACTCGTGATGCACAGGATTAAAGTCCTGTGCCACAGGCGCGGNGCAAGGCTGCCTGTGCAGCAGGGACAGCGACACCTGTGGAGCAGAACTTTAGTTCTGCTCATCNGTGACACTGACGCAGAGGGCGCTAATGCACAGGACTAAANTCCTGTGCCACAAGTGTCACACCTTCGCCGTCAGGCACGCGAAGAAGCGGTCCAGCATCATCTTCGACACGCTGCCGAGCAGACGCTGGCCGACGCGCGCGATGGCACCGCCTGCGTGGACGCCGGCTTTCACGTCGACGATCGTCGTCTCGCCGTCGGTGCGCAGCGCGATGTCGGACGTCCCCTTGATGAACCCTGCGTGCCCCTGTCCCTCGCCGGTCAGCCGATACGACGTGCGCGTCACCTTGTCCGAAAGGGTCACCACGCCGTCGTAACTGCCGGTCACGGCGGCAAGGGCGACCTTGAGGCGCACGCGGTAGCGATCGTCGCCGTCGGCCTCGAACGACTGGCAGCCGGGAATGCACGAGGCGATGGCATCCGGTGACATCAGCAGATCCCAGACGCGATCGGCCGGCGCCCTGAACGTGTACGAACCTGAGACATCCATCAGTGTCGGCTCCGCGCCACCGGCGCCAGCGTGTTCAAGTGTACGGCGAGGTCGGCGAGGTTCGTCAGCGTCCGCGCCGGGAGGAAGTCGTCCACGAAGGGGAGCGCCGCCAGGAGTCCGCGCGTCAGGGGCGCGTAGTCCACGGTGCCGATGAGCGGGTTGAGCCAGATCAGCCGATGGCAGTTCCTCTGCAGCCGCGCCACCTGATCGCGCAAGAGCTGCGGATCGCCGCGATCCCATCCGTCGGAAATCAGCAGGACGACGGAGCTGGTGCGAAGCACGCGGCGCGTCCAGCGCATGTGGAGCTGGCGAAGCGACTCGCCGATGCGCGTGCCTCCCGACCAGTCGGGCACGGACCGGGAGACGGCCGCGACCGCGGCATCCAGCCCCCGCACGCGCAGGTCCGTCGTGATCCGCGTCAGCCGGGTTGAGAAGAGAAATGCCTCGAGGCCGCGGTGACGCCGGCCGATCGCGTGGGCGAACTGCAGCAGCATGCGCGAGTAGCGCTCCATCGACCCGCTGACGTCGCAGAGCAGGACGATCGGGCGCTGCCGCCGGCGCCGTTCGCGGCGGGGCAGCGACACGACGTCGCCGCCCGTGCGAAGGCTCTGGCGCAGCGCGCGCCGCACGTCGAGTCGCGGTCCGGCGCCTCGCACCCACCGGCGAGTCCGCCGCTCGTCGGGACGCCAGACGAGTCGCGCGAGCGCTGCACGCGCGACTCCCATTTCCTCCGGTGTGTACTCAGCGAAATCCTTGCTCGCGAGTGCCGTGGTGTCGCTCCATGTTGGCAGGCTTTCGTAGGGCCGAACTTCAGTTCGGCCGACATTGGCGGGGGTGGCGCCCTGTTCAGCGCGCTGCGGCGCAACAATGGAGTCCTGAAGAACAGAACTGAAGTTCTGTTCCACTGGTGTCTCTGTCTCAGGCTCTGGTGTCTCTGTCTCGGGCTCGCTGTGGCGCAGGACCTTGGTCCTGCGCTCATACCAGAACGCCTCGAAGGCACGATCGAAGATCGCCAGGTCTTCGTACCGATGGACGAGCAGCGCGCGGCAGGCGTGGTAGACCTCGTCGCGAACGCGGATGTCGACGTACTGCAGCGCCTCGGCGACGTCGAGCATCCGCCCCGGGTGGACGTCGAGCCCGAGGCGCCGCAACAGGCGGCCGAACGCGAGCAGGTTGGCGAGCAGCACGTGGCCCGATCAGCGCGAGGCCGCGCGCGCGAGGATGCCCGCGAGCCGCTCGCCGCGGACGGCCTCGATGTCTTCGCTGGCCTTGAGCGCAACGCCGAGCGTGGCATCGAGTGACTCCAGATCGGGCGCGTCGCGGTCGAGCGCCGTCAGCGCGGCGACCCAGTCGAGCGTTTCCGACACGCCGGGCGCCTTGTACAGCTCGGCCGCGCGCAGCTCGTGCACGACCGCGGTGATTTGCCGCGCCAGGTGCGCGGAGGCGCGCGGCGCGCGCCGCGCGACGATCGCCAGCTCCTTGTCGAAGCTCGGGTAGTCGATCCACTGATAGAGGCAGCGGCGCTTGAGCGCGTCGTGCACGTCGCGCGTGCGGTTGGAGGTCAGGATGACCAGCGGCGGCTCCGTTGCGCGCACCGTGCCCAGTTCGGGAATCGTCATCTGGAACTCCGCGAGCAGCTCGAGCAGGTAGCCCTCGAACTCCTCGTCGGCACGATCGATCTCGTCGATCAGCAGGACGGCCGGGCGCGTCCGCGCCGGGTCGATGGCCTGCAGCAGGGGCCGCTTGATGAGAAACGCCTCGCTGTAAAGCTCGCGCCGCGCGGCGCTCCGGTCGATCGCGCCCGACGCTTCCAGGATCCGCAGCTCGAGCATCTGGCGGGCGTAGTCCCATTCGTACGCGGCGTGGGTGATGTCGAGACCCTCGTAGCACTGCAGGCGGATCAGATCCGTCTCGAGCGCCTCGGCGATGGCGGACGCCAGCGCGGTCTTGCCGACGCCCGCCTGTCCCTCGAGAAACAGCGGCCGCCCGAGCCGCAGCGCCAGGAACAGCGACACGGCGAGCCCCGTATCGGCGATGTAGCCGCGCGCGGCGAGCCGCTGCTGCAGGTCGGTGATGGATCCCTCGAAAATGGCCGTGTCTCCTGGTCGAGCGCTGAGTATATCCTCGCGCCGCGTGTAAGATTCTGGCGGATCACTTTCGACATGGCAGCCCCGTCCCTTCTCGAACGCCTGGCCGCGCATCGCACGCTGAGCGGCGTGCCACGCGATCAGCTGGCCTGGCTGGTGGAGACCGGCCACGTCGAAACACTCGAGCCCGGCGTCGTGCTGACGCCCAGCACCGGCCCCGTCAAGGGCCTCTTCGTCGTGCTCGAGGGACACCTCCTGATTCGGGTCGACCGCGGCTCCGGCCCGCGCATCGTCATGGAATGGCACGGCGGCGACGTCACGGGCATGCTGCCGTATTCCCGCATCAAGGGGCCGCCGGGAGATGTCACCGCGGAAGAGCGCACGACGGTGCTCGTGGTCCCTGCCGCGGATCTCCCGCGGCTGATCCACGAATGCGACGAGCTGACCGCGGTGCTCGTGCACGTGATGGTCGATCGGGCACGTGTGTTCAAGTCCAGCGAGCTGCTCGACGAGAAGATGGCCTCGCTGGGCCGGCTCGCCGCGGGCCTTGCGCACGAGCTGAACAACCCGGCCTCCGCCGTCGAGAGGAGCGCGAAGACACTGGTCGCCGAACTCGGCGTGCTCGAGGACGCCACGAAGAAATTCTGCGCACTCAACTTGTCGGATGAGGAGTGCCTCATCCTCACCGGGTCTCCCGCCGACGGTGGGTCCGCGCGGCCGACGCTGTCGCCGATCGAGCGCGCCGATCGCCTCGACGAGATCGATTCCTGGCTCTCTTCGCACGACCTGCCCGGAATCGACGCAGACCCCCTGCTGGAGTCGGGCATCCGCCTCGCGGCTCTCGATCGGCTGGTCTCGCTGGTCGGGCGCGAAAAGGCGGGCATCGTGCTCGCTCACATGGCGTCGGCGCAGGCCGTCCGTCAGCTTGCGACGGAGATCGAGACGGCGGCCTCGCGCATCCACTCGCTGGTCGCCGCCGTCAAGGGCTTCACGTACGTGAATCAGCAATCGACGCTGCAGCCGATCGCCATCGGGCGCGGCCTGTCGGACACCGCGACGGTTCTCCGCTCGAAGGCCAGGGCGAAGTCGGTCGCGGTCGATGTCGTGGTCCCCGCGGACCTGCCGGCAGTCGACGGCTACGGCGGCGAGCTGAACCAGGTGTGGGCGAACCTGCTGGACAACGCCATCGACGCCACGCCTGGTGGGCACGTCCGCGTCGACGCCTCCACCGACGCCGATCATGTTGTCGTCCGCGTCACCGACGATGGGCCGGGGATCCCCGAGGGGATCAGGAACCGCATCTTCGATCCGTTCTTCACCACGAAGGACGTCGGACAGGGGACCGGTCTCGGCCTCGACATCGCGCGCCGCATCATCCAGCGCCACCAGGGGACGATCGACTTGCACACGAGCAGCAGCGGGACGGAGTTCTGTGTGACGCTGCCCGTCTCGAAGGGCGCCGGTACGCCGCCGCCGACCGAACCGCGTTAGTCATGACGAAGCCCGTGATCCTGACCGTGGACGACGACCGTGAGGTGCTCGCCGCCATCGAGCGCGACCTCAGGCACCGATACCGTGAGGACTACCGCATCGTTGCCTCGCTATCCTCGGCCGAGGCGCTCGAGGCGGCGCGCGCGCTGAAGCGCCGCGGGGCACCTGTCGCGCTGTTCGTCGTCGATCAGCGCATGCCGGGCATGACCGGCACGGAGTTCCTGCGCGAGGCGCGCAAACTGCATCCGGACGCGAAGCGCACGCTGCTCACGGCCTATGCTGATTCAGAGGCCGCGATTGCGGCGATCAACGAGGTGGGCCTCGACTACTACCTGATGAAGCCGTGGGACCCGCCGGACCGCAACCTGTATCCGGTGCTCGACGACCTGCTGGCGGACTGGTCAGCGAGGGCGCGTAGATCCTTCGAGGGCGTGAAGGTGATCGGGTCGCGGTGGTCGCCGCAAAGTTATGACACGCGCGATTTCCTGTCGCGCAACCAGATCCCCTACCTGTGGATCGACGTCGAGCAGGACGAGGCCATGCGTGGCATCGCGCTCGACGCGAACGGCGGCGACCCTTCGCGCCTGCCGGTGGTGCTGCTCGCGGACGGCAACGCGCTCGTCGCCCCGTCGCATGCGGAGCTGGCGGCGAAGGTCGGGTTGTATGCGGAGCCGACGCGACCGTACTACGACCTGGCGATCATCGGCGCCGGCCCTGCCGGGCTGGCATGCGCGGTCTACGGCGCGTCAGAGGGCCTGAAAGTGGTGCTCATCGAGCAGAACGCGCCGGGCGGCCAGGCGGGGACCAGCTCGATGATCGAGAACTACCTCGGCTTTCCCAATGGCCTCAGCGGCGCCGATCTCGCCCGACGGGCGGTCACGCAGGCACGACGCTTCGGCGCCGAGCTCCTGATCGGTCAGGCCGTTGTCGGCATCCGCCGCGTGGATCCGTACAAAGTCGTCCACCTCGGCAATGGCGCCGAGGTCGCCTGCCATGCGCTGATGCTCTCCTCGGGAATGAGCGTCCGAGAACTGGATGTCCCGGGGATCTCGGCGCTCATCGGCGCCGGCGTGTACTACGGCGCGGCGCTTTCCGAGGCCGCCATGTACCGGGGGCACCACGTGTTCGTGCTCGGCGGCGCGAACTCGGCGGGGCAGGGCGCGTTGTTCTTCGCGCGCTACGCCGCGCAGGTGACCCTGATCGTCCGCAAGGCGACGCTGCTGCCCGCGATGTCGCACTACCTGGTGGACAAGATCAAGGCCACACCGAACATCACCGTGGTGGGCGATTCGGAGATCACCGCGGTGGACGGGGACGGGCACCTGGAAGCGATCGAGGTGCGCAACGCGGAGACCGGCGAGACCAGGCGGCTCGAGGGCCAGGCGCTGTTCATCTTCATCGGCACCGAGCCCCGGACCGGCGCGTTCTGCTCGCTGGTTGCCACCGACGATCAGGGCTTCATCCTGACCGGCGCCGAGGCGCGGGTGGCAGGGAAGGGCTGGGGCCTGGATCGCGACCCGCTGATGTTCGAGACCAGCGTGCCCGGCATCTTTGCCGCCGGCGACGTGCGCGCCAGCGCGAACCGCCGCATCGCGGCGGCAGTCGGCGAAGGCTCCGCCGCAATCTTCTCGATTCATCAGTACCTGCGCAGCGTGTGAAGCGGTGCGCGCGGTGTGCGCATGGCACGAGTGGAAGCGACGCTCGCGGCCGGGGCACTCTCGACCTCAGGCACGTGGTCACTGCAGACCTTGCTCCATCAGACAGGGATCACCTCTTGCATCGTCGCGGGCAGATGGCGCCGCTCTCGAAGCGCCGGGGAGGAGTCCGATGGCCAAGTACGGCAAGAAGGCAGCCGAGAAGGTGGAGCGCGCGATGCACGAGCGCAAGCACGGGACCTTGAAGAGCGGCCGATCGGGAAAGAAAGTCACGAGCCGGAAGCAGGCGATTGCGATTGGCTTGTCCGAGGCGCGCGCTGCCGGCGGAAAGGTCCCGCGCAAGCGCAGCAGGAAGACGACCAGGAAGCGCTGAGTCGCCTCGATGCACGGTGTGTGCGACTTACTACCTTACGAAAAGCCGAGTCGTTTCCAGGGCGCCATCGATGGGTGGAAGCCTGCCTGGATGGCGAGGCACGATATCTGCTTACAGCGCCGCCAGGACAACGACAACCCATTCCTGACATCGGGAGAAACACTTATGGCTGAACAGAGCACTCTTCACGACATCTTCATCGATGAGCTGCGCGACGTCTATGACGCGGAGAAACAGTTGACGAAAGCGCTCACCAAGCTTGCCAAGAGCGCCAGCGCGCCACCGCTGCGCGATGCATTCGCATCGCACCTCGAGGAGACGCAGGGCCACATTGCCCGCCTCGAACAGGTGTTCACCAGCCTCGACGAGCGAGTCAGCGGCAAGCACTGCGATGGCATCGCTGGAATCATTCAAGAGGGCAAGTCCGTGATGGAGCAGGACCTTGATGAGACGACCATGGATGCGGCTCTCATCGCCGCCGGCCAGCGCGCCGAGCACTACGAGATGGCAGCCTATGGAACGCTGATCGCCTGGGCACAGGCCATGGGCCACGACGAGGCCTCGGACCTGCTGCAGCAGACACTCGACGAAGAGAAAGCCGCGGACAAGGTGCTCACGAGTCTCGCCGAAGGCGGGATTAACGAGAAGGCGGCGGCCATCGCGCATCCCGACATGGACGAGGAAGAGGAGGAGCCGGTCGGAGGCGGCGGCGGCGCGAAGCGCAAGGGCGGGGCGCGATCGAAGTAAGGGCAGTGCGGGACACGAGTTCCGGCGCGTCGTGGCGCTCAGGGTATTCGCGAAGGATCGATCACGACGTGCCGGATCCGGCGGCGGTTCCACGTGTACGTCACGTGCACCAGGCCGTCGCTCGACTGGATCATGGCAGGGTAGGAGTATTCGCCGGGCGAATCCTCGAGGGTGACGGCGCGGCGCCAGGCCCGGCCATCGATCGAGATGGCGACCTCCAGCGTGTTGCGTCCCCGGGACGTCGGATTGTAGGCGAGCAGGAAACGGCCGTCGGCCAGCCGTACCGCGTCGATTCCCGCGCTCGGGTTGGCGAGGCGTGTTGCCGTCATCGGCGTCCACGAGCGGCCGGCATCGTTCGACCATGCCTCGGTGATCACATGTTGGCGGCTGCGGCAGAGGACCTGGAGTCGGGTCGCCGAGTGCACGAGGATGGTCGGCTGAATCGCCTCGAACACTTTGGGATCGTTCAGCGGCCCGGACCTCTGCCAGGCTGCCGTCGAGGCCAGCCCGCTGCCGTCGTAGCGTTCCATGTGAGCCACCCATCCGCCATCTTCAGTGCTCGAGCCCGCCAGCAGCGTTCCGTCAGGAAGCTCCACCGGCTTGGCGCGGATAGGGCCGAGGATGCCGTTCGGCAACGGCACGGCGTCCGACCACGAGCGTCCGTGGTCTGACGATGTGCGGGCGAGCGCCCACCAGGCGTCCGGGCTCGGCCCTACCTTGTAGAAGAGGAGCAGCGGCCCGCGGCCTGGCTGGAACAGCACCGGATTCCACGCCGGCACCGGATGTCCGTTCCGGCCGACGCCGCGTGCCACGTCCACGGGCTCGCTCCATCCCGAGGAACCGCGGCGCGACACCCAGATCCCGACGTCCGGACGGCCTTCGGCGGTGCCGCCGAACCATGCGGCCACGAGCCCGTCCGGCGTTTCGACGATCGTCGAGGCGTGTGCTTCAGGAAAGGGCGCGCGCTCGTAGACGAACTCGACCTGGACCAGCGGTGACGGCGACTGGGCAAGCAGGGCCAGGATCACTGCCGTGGGCATCATCATTACGTCCTCGCCTGCGGCGTCCAGCGGATCCATCTCGTCGGCGCAGCGGGGGATCGATCACTTCGCGTGGAAGTAGTAGCAGCCGAGCAGCGTCTCCACCGGCTGGATCGCGAGGACGGACAGCAGCGCAGGGAGCACGACGGTTTTCATGGGCGTCACGGTACACCAGAAGGGTGATGCGTGCGCTCGTACGTCGCGGCGGACCTTCAGGTCCGCACTAGAATCTGACGCAGCATGACCGTTCCGGCGAACCCGCTGACCTCCGGCGACATCGTCCGCCATCCGGACTACCCGCAGTGGGGACTCGGGTACGTCATTCGGGCGAAGAAGAAGTTTGCGGATGTCTTCTTCCAGTGGGGCGGGAAGCGGAGGATCCCCGCGAGTGAGCCGCTGGAAGCCTCGTGCGCCGCCGGCGTCGAGTCGGAGTTGTTCACCCGGTGCGCGAGGCTGTCCCCGAGGTCCTGGTCCAGCGGCCACCACAGCATCTACGCCATCGAGCTCGATCGTGGCGTCCAGCAGAAGGCCGCCTTCCGGGAACGGAATCCCGGCATGACCGCGGGATGTCTCTACGTTGGGATGACGGGCCTGACGCCTGAGAAGCGGTTCGCCCGCCATCGAGCCGGGACGCAGTCCGGCCGCTACGTCCGCAAACACGGCGTAAGGCTGCGGCTCGACCTGGTGGAAGGATTCTCGCGCCTGCCCTTCCCGATCGCCACCTTCATGGAGTCGAGGCTGGCCGCGTGGCTGCGCGCGCAGGGCTTCGGCGTCTGGCAGAACTGACGCCTGGCCGGTCTATCATGAGGGGCGCTGCTCATCCGTGGCGGCGGCGCTTCAGCCCCGCCTCGATCAAAGGACCGACATGGACGCCAAGCCGCTCACGACCACCCGCCGTGAATTCATCGCCACAACCGCTGCCGCCGCGGCCGGTTTCACCATCGTCCCCAGGCACGTGCTGGGCGGCCCTCACTTCGTCGCGCCCAGCGACAAGGTCAACGTGGCAATCATCGGCGCCGGCGGGCAGGGGCGAACCAACACGCGCGCCCTCTTCCAGGAGGACGACTGTCAGGTCATCGCTGTGGCCGATCCGGCCGACTCGTGGGATCTCTCGAGTTGGTACTACGGCGGCAAGGCCGGCCGCGGGCCGGTGGCGCAGGAAATCGAGAAGCACTACAGCGAGAAAACGCCGAACTTCAAGTGCGCGACGTACGAGGACTTCCGCGTCATGCTCGAGAAGGAGAAGGCGATTGACGCGGTCCTGATCGCGACGCCGGACCACCTGCACGCGTACATCACGATCTCCGCGATGAAAGCGGGCAAGCACGTGTACTGCGAGAAGCCGCTGACGCACAACATCCACGAGGCGCGGCTCGTCGCGCGCGTCACCAAGGAGACCGGCGTCGCCACGCAGATGGGCAATTTCGGCCGTTCGAGCGAAGGACATCGCGAGACGGTGGAGTGGGTCCAGGACGGCGCGATAGGCGCGGTCAAGGAAGTGCACGCGTGGAGCGGCAGCCCGAGGACGATCGGGTCGACGTGGCCGGGCAAGGGGCCTGAGTCGCAGCCGGACGGTCTCAACTGGGACCTCTGGCTGGGCCCGCGCGCGGAGCGGCCGTACAGCGGGACGCTGACTCCGTTCGTCTGGCGCTGGGTGTGGGACTTCGGCAACGGCACCATGCCGGACATGGCTCCCCATCACTTCGATCCGGCGTTCAATGCGCTCGGCCTCGACGCGCCCGTCACGGTGAAGGCGACCACGTCGCTCGTGGATCCGAATGTCACCCTGGGAAGCAACCTGATCACGTATCAATACGACAAGAGCAGCATGCACGGACCGCTGACCGTGTTCTGGTACGACAACGGCCTCAGGCCGCCCACGCCGCTCGGGATCGATCCCGACGATCCGAAGCAGCGGCTCGGTGAGGGCGACAACGGCCTGATGATCGTCGGCGAGAAGGGCGTGCTCACGTGCGCCGGCTGGTCCGGCATGCCGCGCCTGCTTCCGCTGGAGCTGCACTTCTCGTACAAGCGCCCGCCCAAGACAATCCCGCGCGTCGCGGGGCATCATGCCGACTGGCTTCAGGCCTGCAAGGGCGGCACGCCGGCGTGCAGCAACTTCGAGTACGGCGCGCGGCTCACCGAGTTCGTACTGCTCGGGGCGCTCGCGCTGCGCACGGGAAAGGTCCTCAAGTGGGACGCCGACGGGATGAAGGCGGCCAACGTGCCCGACGCGCAGGCGCTCATCGAGGGCACCTATCGCAAGGGATGGGAACTGCCCGTCTAGTCGCACGTGCGCAAGCGCTCTCCGGCCATTTGCCCGGCCCGGCCGGAGTCCGGTAAACTGGAGGTTCCTGCCTGCAAGGTCCGGCCGCTACTGGGAGGTCGTTCAACGGTAGGACACCGCGCTCTGGACGCGGTTATCGGGGTTCGAATCCCTGCCTCCCAGCCAAATCTAACCCGCCACTGCAAGTTCCTTCACGGCAACGAGTTGGCCGTTCTGATTTGAGCGACTCCTTTCTCCTCGTGAGGCGCGTCCCACGAGTCTCGTTGCCGAACGCCAGCGTTATCAACGCGTTGGCGCAGGTCGGCAAGGTTCGAATCCCTGGCAGTTGTTTCCGGAAGGCGAGGACGTAGCTGAAGCCACGCGGGTCAGGAAGCACGCCAGACGGCTCACTCGTGTCTCTCGACGCGGGAGGCCAGATGACTGGACAGCCCAACGGAGACGAGGGTCAGTAACAGCGCCAGCGCCATCCAGCCGAGGCGCACACTGCTCGCCGCGTCGCCGATCGCGGTCAGCATCTCGCCCGTTCCAACGACGCCGGGTACTGCCGATCCGACAGTCGCAGGTCTGACGAAACCCGACGCTACGGAGAGGCCGACCACCAGGACGGCTATCAGCGGCCCGAGCGTCGCGCGCTCCCAGGGAAACCGGAGCGGCGGTGTCTCCCACGCCTCGTGTCGTACCGCGGCCATCACCGCGTCGGTGAAACCTGACGAAGGCACGATATCGTCGTGTGACTCGAGCAGATGGTCGAGATCGTCGTTGGTCATCGCTCCTGCTCCTGTTTCTGCTTCGTCTCAGGTTGAGCGAGCAGCTTCGAAAGCTTCCGCAGCAGAATCGCTCGGCCTCGCGAGAGCCTGGCCTTGATCGTGCCCTCGGGCAGCGACAGACTCTGCGCCGCGGCACGGATGTCCATGTCGTGGAAGTAAAAGAGCATCAGCGCCTCGCGATATTTCGCTGGCAATGCCAGCACAGCCCGCCTGACGATGCGATCGCGATACGCATCGTCGCGCACCGCCGCACCGGGCTTTGCAAGCTCCGGAACGTCATCGAGAGCGACGGGCCGCGGCGGAACGCGCCGGAGCTCGGAGCAGTACACGTTCGTGGCGATGGCAAAGAGCCACGTCGAGAAGGCGGCGTCCTTCCGCCACGTCCTCAACGAGCGATAGGCCCGCAGAAACGCTTCCTGTGCCATCTCTTCGGCCCGACCGCGGTCTTGGCAGAAGCGGAAGGCGAGGTTGACGAGCGGCCTCTGCCATCGGCGCACCAGACCCTCGAAGCCAGACGGATCGCCGCCCAGCACTCTGTCGACATCAGCCTGATCCTCGGCCGCGCTCACATGGTCCCTTCGGCGTGTGACTCAGGCTCGCGTGGCTCGGTTGCGTTTATGCGAGTCGTGGAAAATGCAACCCGAATCTCGCCTCGTGAGACATACGAAATGCGGCGGGAATCGACCGCAGAAGGGTTGGGCACAGATGACAGCACGAAGTGGACGCACTGAGGAGCGCGCCAAGAGGATAGCCCTCTGCTGCCTGGCCATCATAGTCGCGCTCGTCGGAGGCGTTGGCTTGGCGACCGGCCTCGTCATTCGTCATGTCGTCCAGACTGCACCCTTGTGGATCGGCCTGGCACTGGGTATTGGGGGCTCGCGAGCGGTCGGATGCTTCACCGCGCCGATCTTTGCCTTCTGGATGGTGCTCATGATGTTGATCTGGCTGTATCTGGCCGGATGGTCGACGCTCATCAGCGGCCATTTCAGCGCATTCGAAACGGCCATGACGCTGGTCGTCGGGGCGGCATGTGCGATCGGCCTGTGGCTCGACGTGCGGTCCTTCGTCGGCGTGCAAGCGACGACCGCCGTGGGACTGCTCGTCGTCGCGGCTGCGGCTCAATGGCTCTGTTTCCGGCTCAGTATGCTTCCGGGGATCGCTCACCGGTAGGTCGATCTCAGCAACTCGTGATCGGAGGATCGCGTGAACAGTCCGACGCTCGGCATTCTCGCACTGGCCCTAGTGCTTACTGGTCTCTTCTCGTTCATGTCGGTCTTCGTCTGGGCGCACCAGCGGCGGCGCGAGCGTGAGGCCTACTACCGCAGCGAGACGCTGCGGAGATTCTGGGAGACGGGAGGGGCGGCGCCAGCGCTGCTTATCCAAGCGCTCCAGGACGACGAGCGGCACAGCGTCCGCCGCCGACTCGAGGCCTGCAAGCTCGCCGGCGTGATCACGCTGGCCGTCGGTATCGCGATGATGATGTTCATCAAGGCGGTTGACGCACGAAGTGTCGAACCGTCGTATCTGGTGGGACTGATTCCTGTGTCGGTCGGCCTTAGCCTGCTGCTCTACGTCTATGTTCTGGCGCCGCGCGAATCGGCGAGATTGCCAAGGGACAAAACCTGAGTCGTCTCAAGAGACAGCAATTCTTCCGGCAGTCCCGAAGGCGCACTTCGTTTGTGTCCGGAATCTGTATACACATTTCGGACAGCCGACTGTGCGCAGTGCGAGCCGCGGACCACAGAACCGCAGAGAACCCGAGCGAAGCCGGGAGAGGTGGGGCGACAGGGTCTCACGCCGCGGTCAACATCCAGTTGCGAATTCCGTCCCTAACAGCCAGCCAACTCGCTCGCCTTCGGCTTCGCTCGTTCAGGCTGGTCGGCACGGCTTCAGGCACGGCGCGCCGGCGCTTCGCGCCTGGCGCGACCGGGCACGAATCCCTGCCTCCCAGCCAATTTTCAGTTTCGTTGCCTTCCACCAGCAGATCGAACGGCTTAAGCCGGCTGGGCCGCCACGCTCGTCCTTCGACAAACTCCATCGGATGTTCCAGACGCACGCGCGAAGCAATTTGCCGCGCTGACGCCCGACTTGCTCGGCGCCGATGCGGGCACCGATTGGCACCACGCTTTCAGGACTGCCGCCATGAACATTGCCACCGTCTCAAGATCACGGTAGCGAGTAGGCATGGTCTTGCTCTGCCAACCTGGGCGAACCTGGCGAATGAGCTAGTTCACGGCTCGGAAGTTTTGCTGGTCGACGATGGGCACGGAGAGTGGCCGGAGGAGGTGCAACAGGAACGCTACGGTAATGAAACGCTTAGGACCGAAACGCGCATCGAGCTCCTAGGACCGCCCCATCGTCTGAACCCGCCCGCACCGACGGGAACGACTAGTTGGCTGTTGTCCGTTTGCTATCGNGCGTCGCCATTGAGCGCCGGAGCGAGCGCGCGGCGCAAGTGGCCTGCAAGCTGCGCCGGCTTTCCGGTCGCGATCAAGACGGAGATGGTCACCAGNCTGCGGTCGCGTGGCGACCACTCTGGCCGCCTCCACACATCGCCGAGAAGTACCTCGTCGGCGAGCATCGCGAGTCCGGGCGCGAGTTGTATTGCTCGTCGCTCACCTTTCCATCCACTGCACCCCCGTGCTATCGAGGTGCTCGGTAATCGCGATGTGCGTCGTGGACGTCTGCGGCGACGCTCCATTCCAATGCTTCTGACCGGCCGGCATCCTCGCGACGTCTCCCGGTCGAATTTCCTCGACAGGGTCACCCCACCGCTGGACGCGGCCCGTGCCGGCCGTGACGATGAAGAAAGGCTGTCTCGTTTATGCCACGGCCAGGTCGGCGACGAACTCGGTCCCCTTCGTCTCCGGCCCGGCCAGCAGCGCAAGACAGAAGCTGGCAGCAGAGATCGTGGTGCAAATCAGCATGCCATGGCGAGCCCCATGCCGCTGTAGCCGCAATCATGATGACCAGCGGCATCAGCCCACCGGCGATCGAGCCGACGTGTACGCAGAAGGCGCTCGCCAACGCGCGAACTTCCGTTGGGAAACGCTCGGCAAGGTATCGATGCCGACTGGAACTCGGTAGGTTCCTGGAGGGTGGAATCGATTCTCAATTGAAGTCGCCAATTCCTCCACGCCGACCCCGCGCGATGTCGCAACGGTTCGACGAGTCGCGCCAGCCGACGTGTAGAGTGACGTCGCACCCGCGCGCTAGGCTTCAAGTGTGCAGATCGAGTAGTGCTGGAAGATAGGCGAAGAGATCGGATGGCCACGATACTTCCGG
>Ga0065712_10067860_pt1 | contig 25129 bp, 29 predicted proteins | sample MisRhiReplicate1_FD_59099 | JGI IMG/M metagenome (GOLD analysis project Ga0065712, IMG submission 59099) | Miscanthus rhizosphere microbial communities from Kellogg Biological Station, MSU, sample Rhizosphere Soil Replicate 1: eDNA_1 v3... | ecosystem: Host-associated > Plants > Roots >...
GCACCAGCGTTGATACGAGCGATCCACAGAGCGCGGAACTGACGTTTTTTCTGACGACGGTCACGGTAGGCGTATTGGCCTGCCTTGATTACCGCTTGCTTGGCAACACGGAATACGCGTGAACGCGCGCCGTAGTAGCCTTTTGCAAGTTTCAGAATTTTCTTGTGACGCTTACGGGCAATGACGCCACGCTTAACACGAGCCATGAGTTACTTCCTCTATATCTTGATCAAAATTAACGAAGGCGCAGCATGCGCTCGACTTTTGCCACGTCGGACGGATGCAGCAGGCTGCTTCCGCGCAGTTGACGCTTACGCTTTGTCGACATTTTGGTCAGGATGTGGCTCTTGAAAGCGTGTTTGTGCTTGATGCCGTTAGCCGTTTTCAGAAACCGCTTAGCTGCACCACTTTTAGTCTTCATCTTTGGCATGTTCGGATACTCCGCATTCAGTTGATAAACATAACCGCAAGGCCTGCCGTGCCCTGGTGGTTACTTCTTCTTTTTCGGGGCGATGACCATGATCAGCTGGCGTCCTTCCATCTTAGGATGCTGTTCGACGGAACCGTATTCGAGAAGGTCACCTTCAACCCGCTTCAACAATTCCATACCCAGCTCCTGGTGGGCCATCTCACGACCGCGGAATCTCAACGATACCTTGGCCCTGTCCCCGTCACTCAGGAAACGTACCAGGTTGCGCAGTTTTACCTGGTAATCCCCTTCCTCCGTCCCTGGACGAAACTTGATTTCTTTAACCTGGATCTGCTTCTGGTTTTTCTTCGCTGCAGCGACCTGCTTCTTCTTCTCGAAGATCGACTTGCCGTAATCCATCACACGGCAGACAGGAGGTACTGCGTCGGCAGAAATCTCTACCAGATCCAGCTTCGACTCTTCCGCTATACGAAGCGCTTCATCAATCGAGACGATGCCAATCTGCTCGCCGTCAGCGCCAATTAACCGAACCTCGCGGGCCGAGATATTCTCATTGATCGGGGCCTTGGGTGCAGCTCGTTTATCTTGTCTCATTTCACGCTTAATAATAATTACTCCGAATCTTGGCGACCACGCCGGGAAACCGCTTGTGCGAGGAATTCAGCGAATTGGGCGACCGGCATCGAGCCGAGGTCAGCGCCTTCACGTGTCCGCACAGCGACAGTTTGCATTTCAACTTCCCGATCCCCTATCACAAGGAGATAAGGAACCTTGAGCAAAGTATGCTCACGGATTTTAAAGCCGATCTTTTCATTTCTCAAGTCGGACTTGGCACGAAACCCGCTTTGGGCCAAGGTTTTTTCAACTTCGAGGGCAAAATCGGCCTGTTTATCAGTGATATTCATGATCACTGCCTGAGTCGGCGCCAGCCAGGCCGGGAACGCACCTTCGTAGTGTTCGATCAGAATACCGATGAAACGCTCGAACGAACCGAGGATTGCACGGTGCAGCATGACCGGACTCTTGCGGCTGTTGTCTTCCGAAACGTACTCGGCACTGAGACGGATCGGCAGGTTGAAGTCCAGCTGCAAGGTGCCGCACTGCCAGACACGGCCGAGGCAGTCTTTCAGAGAGAACTCGATCTTCGGACCGTAGAACGCACCCTCGCCCGGCTGCAGGTCATAAGGCAGACCTGCGCTGTCGAGTGCTGCGGCCAAAGCCGATTCTGCACGATCCCACAACTCATCGGAGCCGACGCGCTTTTCAGGGCGAGTGGACAGCTTGAGCTCGATGTCCTTGAAGCCGAAATCGGCATAGACATCCAGGGTCAGCTTGATGAAGGCTGCGGACTCGGACTGCATCTGCTCTTCGGTGCAGAAGATGTGCGCGTCGTCCTGAGTGAAGCCACGTACACGCATGATGCCATGCAAGGCACCTGACGGCTCATTTCGGTGGCAGGCACCGAACTCGGCCAGACGCATCGGCAGCTCGCGGTAGCTCTTCAGCCCCTGATTGAACACCTGCACGTGGCAAGGGCAGTTCATGGGCTTGATGGCGTAGTCGCGGCTCTCGGACTCTGTGGTGAACATGTTGTCGGCGTAGTTGGCCCAGTGGCCGGACTTTTCCCACAACGAGCGATCAACCACTTGCGGCGTCTTGATTTCAAGATAGCCGTTTTCGTGCTGAACCTTGCGCATGTACTGCTCGAGCACCTGATACAGGGTCCAGCCCTGAGGGTGCCAGAACACCATGCCCGGCGCTTCTTCCTGGGTATGGAACAGGCCCAGACGCTTGCCGATCTTGCGATGGTCGCGTTTTTCGGCCTCTTCGATACGCTGGATGTAGGCCGCCAGTTGCTTCTTGTCAGCCCATGCGGTGCCGTAGACGCGCTGCAACTGCTCGTTCTTGGCATCGCCGCGCCAGTAGGCACCGGACAACTTGGTCAGCTTGAAGGACTTCAGGAAGCGGGTGTTCGGCACGTGCGGACCGCGGCACATGTCGACATATTCTTCGTGATAATACAGGCCCATGGCCTGCTCGTTCGGCATGTCTTCGACCAGACGCAGCTTGTAGTCTTCGTGACGGGCGGTGAACACCTCGATCACTTCGGCGCGCGGGGTCACTTTCTTGATGACGTCGTAGTCTTTTTCGATCAGCTGCTGCATGCGCTGCTCGATCGCCGCCATGTCATCTGGCGTGAACGGGCGCTCGTAGGCGATATCGTAATAGAAGCCGTCGTCGATCACCGGGCCGATGACCATCTTTGCAGTCGGGTACAACTGCTTGACGGCATGGCCTACCAGGTGAGCACAAGAGTGACGGATGATTTCCAGTCCTTCCTGATCCTTCGGGGTGATGATCTGCAGGCTGGCATCGTGTTCGATCAGGTCGCAGGCGTCGACAAGCTTGCCGTCGACTTTGCCGGCCACGGTGGCCTTGGCCAGACCCGCACCAATTGAAAGCGCGACATCGGCTACGGAAACCGCATTATCGAAAGAACGTTGACTGCCGTCGGGAAGAGTAATAGTTGGCATGGCGCCTCCTCTCCTAGTGGTGACCCCTACCAAAGGTCACGTGGGTTGGGATGAGCCAGTACGTGATCCGGTGGTACGCCTGCCTCACAGTGGCAGGAGCCTTGCGGCCAACCTTGAAACGGACCAGATGACTGGAGTGTACAAAAACCTGCTTGCACCCGACTGAAAACAAAGCCAATAGAGGGTGTTGGAAATTTACAGGACGCGCATCCTACCACAGCGCAGCCGTCTAGTCGCACCTCATGACAAATGAAGATGAAATCGGCACAGCACCTGAACTGGTACGTCCGCAGACCGTCAGAACTATTCGTCAACTTGCAAGAATTTCCCCAGCAAAGGAGAACACCATGAAGCTTCCACGCCTGTCCGCACTCCTCGCTTGCGCTGCAATTCTGGCCCCATTGGGCGCCCAGGCCGCGATGGACGGAGCGACTCGCAGCACGTTCACTCAAGAGTGCATCAGTGCCGCGAAGGCACAGAACCTGGATGACAAGACCGCCAAGGCGCATTGCGACTGCGGCGCCAAACAGGTGGACAGCCATTTCTCCGACAAGGAAATCGCGTCGCTGAACAATAGTGGCACTGCGCCAAGCCCGGAATTGACCTCGAAACTGCAGAAACTGGTCACCGAAAACTGCACTAAAGCAAAAAATTAATATCCGGCAGGGCGTGTAAAAACGCCCTGTCGTTGCACGCCATCCTGTCAGTGCCAATACCATTCAAGGCCCCGTCAAACGGGGCTTTGAGCGCCCTCCTCGTACGCGCGGACCCATGCCAGCCAGCAAGCCGATTCGGCCACTCCTGAATATGACGATCTGCATACCTACGCGCGACGCTCAAAGTTCCCACCTAAATAGCTGTCTTTTCGTACATTTCGACTATGATAGGCCGGTGTGCCCAGTTGGCCTGAGCAGCACGCTATTGAAAATTATGTTCTTGGAGATACACCATGTCTAATCGCCAAACCGGCACCGTAAAATGGTTCAACGATGAAAAAGGCTTCGGCTTTATCACTCCACAAGGTGGCGGTGACGACCTGTTCGTACACTTCAAAGCAATCCAGAGCGACGGTTTCAAAAGCCTGAAAGAAGGCCAGACCGTTTCTTTCGTTGCTGCTAAAGGCCAGAAAGGCATGCAGGCAGAAGAAGTCAAAGTGGACTGATCCACTTGATTTGAAAAAACCCCGTCATTGACGGGGTTTTTTTATGCCTGCGCAATGAGCAAGGTTCAGCCGCAGTTGATGCGGATCACCTTGCCGGAGGCGTCGGTATTGACGTTGACGCGCTCGGAGCGGTACTCAAGCGTGACCATGTCGTTGGGACCCAGAATGCGTGCATCCATGGAACCGGTACGGCTGCGTACCTGGGTCAGCAAATCGATGGATGCCTGCTTGCCAATGGCGAATTGCGCAGGCTCTGCATCACAACGGCCAGGCACGGTATTACTGGCGGCGGGCGCCTCGGTCTTGCTGGTGGCCTCGGGCGCAGAATCAGGCGTGCTGCTGCACCCTGCCAGAACCGACGTCACGACCACAAAACCCAATGTTGCGAATTTCCAGGGCATACACCCTCCTTTGCCAATGAACATTTTCCAGACCTTGTGCGACCGCAGCTTGCCGCATTGGTTGCACTGCAGCCATCGCGACCACACGTAAGCGCAGATGTCTGCAAGGCGCGTGCAGTCTGCCTCGCCCTGCTTTCCGGCGGGCCGACAAATCGTCACAACATGTTTTCAAGGTGAGTCAGGCGACGCTCATGATGCGTAAGTAGAAGTGTCAAACGGCTCGCACAGTGGTTTACTGCAACCGACCATAGGGATAAAGGGCGATGCACGGCGGCCTGAGCAATGCGGTGCTTTCTTGAAGGCGAGACGGACATGACAGTGATTTCAATCGATGCGGACATCAAGGCCAAATGGCCCCAGGGCCACTGCTCGCACAGCCCGGGCACACCGGAGGAGCTGGTGATCATCGCTGTCGATCTGTTGATCAAGGAACTGGGCACCGAGGGTGCCCGAGCGTTCATCACTCAAGTGTGGAGCCGGTACGCGACGACAGAGCTGCCTGCCTGACAGCGTTCGACTCCAGACAGCGTTACTTCAATCGAGCCAGACGTTCGGTCAGCAGATCGAAGAACCCCTGGGCGTCGCCATCCTCGACCCAGAAGACATTTTGCGGCTGCTTGAGCGTGCCGTTCCAGTCCGCGACTGTCTGGCCGAAACCAATGCCTTCACGGCTGTCGATCGCCACATTGATCTGTCTGCCCGAAAACAGTTCGGGCTTGAGCATCCAGGCGATGACGCTGGCGTCGTGAATCGGGCCGCCCGGCAGACCGTAGTGCTCCATATCCAGCTTCACGTATTCATTGAGAATACCTTCCACCAGCTTGCCAGCCTGATTGTTCAGCGCGGCAATCTGCTGGAGACGCTTCTCGCTGGTCAGGATCTTGTGAGTCACATCCAGCGGCACGTAGGTCAGCTTCACACCGCTGGCCAGAACGATCTGCGCCGCATGAGGATCGGCAAAGATGTTGAACTCGGCAACCGGCGTGATATTGCCGCCATTGAAGTGCGCGCCGCCCATGACGATCACCTCCTTGATGCCTTGGGTGATCTCCGGTGCCTGCACCAATGCGAGCGCGAGATTGGTCTGCGGGCCGAGCATTGCGACGGTAATGCTGTGAGGCTTGGCCTTGCTGAGCGTCTGAATCAGATAATCAACGGCATTGCCCTGAGCCAACCCTTTGGCAGGCTCGTGTACCGGTACGCCGGGCAAGCCTTCCTTGCCATGCACGTTTTCCGCATAGATCGGCGTACGCACCAGCGGTTTGGGCGCACCGGCATACACCGGCACTTCCTCGCGGCCCGCCCACTCGCGAGCGAGCCTGGCGTTACGTGATGTCTTGTCCAGACGCACATTGCCGGCAACGGTGGTGATCGCCATGACATTGAGTTCTTCAGGCGATGCCAACGCCAGCAGCAAGGCGACCACATCGTCGGCACCCGGGTCGGTGTCGATGATCACGTCACGCTTTTCGAAGGCCTGAACGGCTGTAGCACCGAGAATGGACAAGAGCAACGCTCCCCGAATGAGTTGTCTGGAAAACTGTGTCAATGTCATGTGTAACTCCCTGTCATGAATACGTGTTCAGGCTGAATGCCTAGAACACAACTCCGGATACCAGCGCCACATTGCTGTAGGGCTGGCACTCGCCAGTGCGGATGATGGCCTTGGCCTTGCGGCTCAGAATTTTCAGGTCGTCATGGCTGATCCAGCGCTGATGACCCAATTGATCATCAAGGTTCAGGCTCTCGATGACCTGCAACGCAGGTGGCTTGATTTCAGCCATTTCATTTGCCAGCACGTGGCTTTCGACCTGCATTTCGCTCAACACCACATCCAGCACGCTGACGAAATCCGGTACGCCACGGGTCAGGGCCAGGTCGATCAGTTCGACGCCGGGCGGCACGGGCATGCCAGCGTCAACAATCATCAGGATATCGCCGTGACCCAGCGATGCGATCACGCGCGACAGGGCGATATTGAGTAGCGGTGTTTTTTTCATCTCGGGTTGAATCCTTGTACTTCCTCGAACGTCGGGATGGACGGCTGCGCACCTGCGCGGGTGACCGACAGCGCTGCGGCAGCCTGACCAAAGCGGATGGCCTGCGATTCGCTCTGCCCTCTGGCGAGCGCCGCTGCAAAACCACCGACAAAGGTATCACCTGCAGCGGTGGTGTCCACGGCCTGAACGCGACGCGTTGGAATATGTTCGACGCCAGCAGCACTGGCGAACAACGTCCCCTGCTCACCGAGCGTGATGATCACGTTACGTGCACCGGCTGCCAGCAGCTCCAGAGCCGCCTTTTGCGCAGAGGCTGGCGAGTCGACATTAATCCCGGACAATGCCTGGGCTTCGCTTTCGTTGGGAATCAGGTAATCGATCAGGCTGTACCAGTGGGCGGGCAGCGGCTCACTGGCGGGAGCAGGATTCAGAATAACGGTCTTGCCCAGCTCACGGGCACGCGACAAGGTATGGAAGACCGTCTCGGTCGGCACTTCGAGCTGGCAAATGACAATGTCCGAACCTGCGAGCAGCGGGTCGAAGCGCTTGATAAGCGCAGGCGTCAGTTGGCCATTGCCGCCCGCGACGATGACGATTGCATTCTGACTGTTGGCGTCGACCACGATCGAGGCAATGCCGGTGGGTACGCCATCGACCACTGTCACCGCCTGGCAATCAATCCGTTCGGCCAGCAGCGCAGCACGCAACTGCTCTCCGTAAGCATCGGCGCCCACACAGCCGATCATTGCCACCTCAGCACCCAGACGTGCAGCGGCGACCGCCTGGTTGGCGCCCTTGCCACCGGGAACGGTAGCGAAACTGTCTCCGATCAGTGTTTCGCCAGGGCGCGGCAGACGCTGGGCACGGATCACCAGATCCATATTGAGACTGCCCACTATCACTATTTTTGCTTGCATGGCTCATTCACTCGTTACTGTGCGTGCTCGTCATTGATCAGGAGCGTTGTAGGGTGCGGCCGTGGATTCACGCACCACGACGACAGGCGTCACCAGACGCTTTTCGACGGGCGAGGCATGAGGCGCCGCGATTCTGCACAAGAGCATTTGCGCCGCCGTTTCGCCCAGTTGCATGATCGACTGGCCGACGGTGGTGAGTGCGGGATAGACATAGCGGCTGATTTCGATGTCATCGAAACCGATGACCGACAATTGCTGCGGGACGGCAATATTGCGTTCGGCGGCAGCTCTCAGCACACCAATGGCAATGACGTCGTTACCGGCGAAGATCGCGGTGGGCTGATACCTGGCCAACAGCTCGCCTGCGGCGTCGTATCCGGCCGAACTGGTAAAATCACTGTGTACGGCCCACTGCGGATCAATTTCGACAGACGCCTCCTGCATCGCACGCCGATACCCTGCCAGACGCATTTCGGCAACCGTGCTGTTGCGAGGCCCACCGATACAGGCAATGCGTTTATGCCCCAGATCGAGCAGATGACGCGTCGCCAGATAGGCCCCCTGCTCGTGATCGATACGCACCATGTCGGCTTCGATACTTTCCAGCTCGCGGTCGACGATGACCAACGGCGTGCGAACGTCCGCAAGACCTCCCGCAACACTCGCGTCTGCGCCCACCGATGAGACGATCAGGCCGTCTACCCGCTTCTCCAGCAGAACCCGCAGGTAACTGCGCTGCTTCTCGGGATTGTCATCGGAGTTGCACAGAATCACGCAGAAACCGTTGCGCTCGCAGTAGTCCTCGATGCCTCTGGCCAGCTCGGCGAAATACGGGTTCATGCCATTGGGAATCAACAGGCCGATGGTCGACGTACTTTTGGCTTTGAGCGAACGGGCCACCGCACTGGGCACATAGTCCAGTTGTGCGATGGCCGCCTCGACCTTGAGCCGGACCGGCTCACTCACCGGCCGGGTCTTGTTCAGCACATGGGAAACCGTTGTGTAGGAAATCCCGGCCAGTGCTGCTACGTCCTTGATGGTTGCCATGTCAGCCCTGTCGCCGCGCCCGGTTGCTGCGGTAGGTGTCCAGCACCACGGCAATCACGATCACAGCGCCGGTGATGATGCGTTTGGTGGGTTCGGTGGCGCCGATCTGCGCCAGGCCTGCGGCCAGTACCGAAATGATCAGCACGCCGAAGAATGTGCTGATGATCGAACCGCGTCCACCCATCAGGCTGGTACCGCCAATGACCACAGCTGCGATCACCTGCAATTCCAGCCCGGCACCGGCATTTGGATCAGCCGCTTCCAGTCGCGAGATCTGGAACAGCGCCGCGACGCCCGCCAGCAGCCCCATCAACGAGAACACCAGGATCTTGTAGGGCTTGGGATTGATGCCTGCCAGACGCACTGCTTCTTCATTGGTGCCGATACCGATCAGGTAGCGACCGAAGACGGTGCGGGTCAGCACAGCCTGAGCGACGATGATCACCAGCAGCGCAATAATGAAAGACGGGGAAATACCGAATGCCACCGGATCGGACAGCCAGGCGAACGAATCACCGATGTAGGCCGTGCGCGAGTCAGTCATCTGATACGCCACGCCGCGAGCCATTTCCAGCACGCCCAGCGAAACGATGAATGACGGGATGCGCCATGCAACGGTGATCGAACCGGTGATGGTGCCCGCCAGTGTTGCGCAGGCAATGCCCAGCAACGCGGCCGGAAACACACTCCAGCCCCAGCCCAGAACAGCCACGCTGACCGCGGCTGCGGCCAATGCCAGTACCGAGCCCACCGACAGGTCGATGCCGCCGATGATCAGGATCAGGGTCATGCCGACAGACAGCACCATCAGGTCAGGAATCTGGTTGGCCAGGGTGCTGAAGGTCTGGTACGACAGGAAATGGTCACTGAGCAGCGAGAACAGGACGATCATCGCCAGCAAGGCGCCCGCCAGTCCCAGGTAAGTGCCCAGGCCGAAATAAGTGCCGCCGCGACGGGCCGGCAGTGTCAGCGTCGGGGATGTGTCGTTTTTCATGGCTCGTTCCTGGGCGCTGCATCGTTGAGCAGCGCATCACGTTTCTGATAACCGGCAAAGGCTGCGGCCAGCAATTGGTCCTGACTCCAGCTGTCGCGTTCGAACGTATCGATCAGGCGACCGGCCGACAGCACGCCGATGCGGTCACAGATCAGCATCAGTTCGCGCAGATCACTGGAAACCACCACCAGCGCCCTGCCCTGACGGGTCAGTTCGCCGAGCAGCGCGTAGATGTCGAATTTGGCGCCGACGTCGATGCCCCGCGTTGGCTCGTCGAACAACATGACCGGGCAATCGCGCTCCAGCCAGCGGCCGATCACCACTTTCTGCTGGTTGCCGCCGGACAGTTCCGACACCAACTGCGTCGGGCTGGAGCTGCGAATACGCATGGCGTCCACCTGACGCTGCGCGAGCTTGAGCTCGTCAGCGGCATTGACGATCCCTGCGCTGGAAATGGCTTTCATGTTGCCCAGCGCGATGTTGGCGCTTATCGATTGCGACATCAGCAAGCCTTCGCTCTTGCGGTCTTCCGTGATCAAGGCGATGCCATGCTCGACCGCATCGGCGGGCGAACGAATGGTGACGGCCTGTAATGGCTGGCCCACTTCAATCGTGCCACTGTCGGCGATGTCGGCGCCGTAGATCAGGCGCAGCAGCTCGGTCCGCCCCGCGCCGATCAGCCCGGAGATACCGAAGATTTCGCCACGGCGAACATCGAAGGAGACATCCTGGACCTTGCCCTTGCGGTTGAGCGATTTGACCGACAGTGCGACTTCGCCGATCTGCCGGGCGCCCATGTCCATGTGTTCGCCCAGTTCGCGCCCCACCATCAGGGTGACCAGTTGCTCGCTGTTGTAACGGGAAATCGGCTCGACGCAGACCAGCTTGCCGTCACGCAACACGGCGATGCGCTGCGACACTCTGGCCAGTTCTTCGAGGCGATGGGAAATGTAGATGATCGAGACGCCACGAGCCTGCAACCGTGTGATCTGCTCGAACAGCATTTCGACCTCACGCGAGGTCAGCATTGCCGTCGGCTCGTCGAGAATCAGCACGTGGCAGTCGCCAGCGAGGTTACGGGCGATCTCAACCATCTGCTGATGCCCGATGCCCAGATCGCCAACCAGAGTGTCCGGGTCAATCGCATCCAGGCCAACCTGGGCCATGGCCTTGATGGCGTTTTCACGCAGGCGCTTGCGATCGATCCAGCCCGCGCGGCGTGGCAGATCGTCCAGAAACAGGTTTTCGGCAACCGTCAGGGTTGGCAGCAGGTTCAGCTCCTGCATGACCATACGCACGCCGAGCTTTTCGGCCTGGGTGCGATTGGCTGGCTGGTAGGGCTGCCCCTGAAATTGCATGCTGCCAGTGGTGGGCGTGACCAGCCCGCCGATGATCTTTGACAAGGTGCTTTTTCCGGCACCGTTTTCCCCGGTCAGGGCCAGCACTTCACCGCGCATCAACGTCAGGTCGACATCGCCAAGCACGGGTTGAGCGTAGGTTTTACCAATGCCACTGACCGAAAGAACAGCCGTCTGAGCAGACGCTGACATACATTTCTCCCAGCGCCTGCCCTGTTCGGGCAGACGCCTTTCACTCGGTGTGGATCAAGGTTGGGTAACGAGTTCGACCGGCGTTTCGATAACGCCTTTCTCGTTGGTGTCGACCTTCTCGCCCTTGACGGCCTTGAGTGCCGCTTCGATCCCGAACACGGCCTGCCTGGCAGCGTACTGATCGGCGGTGGCGAGGATTCGACCGTCCTTGAGCATCGGCTTGATGGCGTTGATGTTGTCGTAACCCACCACCATCACCTTGCCAGTCTTGCCTGCAGCACGTACGGCAGAAACGGCGCCCAGTGCCATGCTGTCATTGCCGGCCAGCAATGCCTTGAGGTTCGGGTATTCGTTCAGCATGGCGGACGCGACGGCGTTGCCCTTGTCGATTTCCCAGTTGCCGGACTGTACCGACACGACTTTCATCTGTGCCTTATCCATGGCGTCCTTGAAACCGGCCGTACGCTGCTGAGCGTTGGTGGTGGTCGGCACACCTTCGATGATGCCGACTTCATCGCCTGCCTTCAGCTTGGTCGCCAGGTAATCACCGACCTGGGCAGCGCCCTTGCGGTTATCCGGGCCTACGAACGGAATCTGCAGGTTCTTGCTTTTGAGTACGTCGGCGTCGAGCTGGTTATCGATGTTGACGACCTTGATCCCGGCATCAGAGGCCTTCTTCAAGACCGACACCAGCGCTTTCGAGTCGGCAGGCGCAATGACCAGTGCATCGACTTTGGAAACGATCATCTGCTCGACGATACGAATCTGGCTGGCGGTATCGGACTCATCCTTGATGCCGTTGGAGACGAGATCAAACTCGCTGGCGTGTTCTTTCTGGTAAGCCTTGGCACCGTCTTCCATGGTCCGGAAGAACTCGTTGGCCAGGGATTTCATGACCAGCGCGACTTTAGGCTTTTCAGGGGTCTGGGCGTGTACGGCAGAGAGGGGAACGATTGCCGCAAGGGCAGAAAACATGGCGACAGCGAGCAGGCGTCCAGCGAATGGCAGCTTCATGAGTTCATCTCCGATCTTGTGATTATTGTTCGGGCGAACGACGCAGAATCAATCCGCAGGATCGATACGCAAACGTTTGCGAGAAGCGAACTATGAAAAATGTCGCGGGGTTTGTCAATCGGGGAAATGAAGTCTGCCCGAAGCATTGCTCCGGGCAGCGCTGTCTCACTCTTCGGGGCGAACAGTGGCCACTTCATCGGCCTTGATCCGGATGGTTTTGCCCGAAATATCTTCGAACTCATAGAAGCCGTCACGGCTCTTGGTCTTGGGCGCATCCTTGGTGATGTATTGCGTTCCGTCCTGCAACGTGACGACCGACGGGGTGGAGCATCCAGACAGCATGAGAGAAGCCGCAACCACGGCAGGCAACACCAGCAATTTGAATTTCATGTTCACTCCTTGGGCCTATACGAATGTGCAGGTGAAACGATACAGGCATCATCAAAGCGCGGAAACATTATCCTACGTAAGTGTTGCGAAAGATCCGACACTCAAATACTGTACGCACGTACAGCTTATTCAGGGACTTTTTTCGTGGCAAATCAATCCTCAGCGACCTCCGCCCCAGACTCCTATCAGCGCATGGGCATTCGGGTACAGAAGATCATCAACTCGCCGACCGCGCAGAAATCCAGAGCCGCCCTGCTCTTTCGTCTGCAGGATGAATCGGAAGATGATTGGGCTCAGTTGCTTGAAGAGATAGCCGAGAACGACAACGTCACCCTCGCCTGGCGTGATGATGGCGGTGTGCAGCTGTTCTGGACGGTGCCGAAGGAAGATTGAGCGGGCGGGTTTGTGGTTCTTCAATGCAGCTTTCTGTTTTGAACGTAGAATCCCGCTGCGCTTGGCCTGGATACGCATGGAGTGTGACCGTGATTATGCTGGATGGGATTTTCGACGCCCTTTTCAACCTGCTGGCCCACAGTCTCGGTGTACGCATACTGAAGGCCTTGAGTGGCGGCAGATTCAAAGGCGAACGCGGGTTCGCATTTGGCTGGGCGCTGGTAGTAGGAAGCGTGGCATTGCTCGCACCGCTTGTAGCATTCATCACCTGGCTGATTGTCAGCCGATCAGCCAGTTGAACATCCTGTAATCGCGACACCTTCGTTCGGGCAGTCATACACAGCTTTTACACGCGAACGGATATGGCTTAGTGCCACTTGTCGGACGACTGTTCACTTGCAATCGAAACGGTGTAATTCTCGTTTCACCCTTCTGAGACAGCAGTCCGATCAAGGCGACGTGTAGCCGTACACGCCTGTATCGATCTCGAAATGATGTTGCAGCGTCGAAGCAGCCCCGGCTTCGAACTGCCCAGTACCCCACGTACTCATTTTAGGATGGCGTAGTGTCTACGCCTTGCAGGCAGGTGATGATGAATCAAACGGAATTTGAAATTCACTATCGGTTCAAGGGTGAAACCCGGTCCTTTCTTCACCAGACTCTTCAACTCTGCCAGAGCGATGCGCTGCATTGCGCAACGCTGCATGCAGGTGTCGGTACGGTCAGCGATCATGTCGCCGCCGGGCCTGTGAGGCTGGCGACCTTGCAGGCTCAAGGCTTTGGTGTGACCGAAGTGCACTGGAAGCGGTGTACGCAGCCTGAGCAGACCTGAGTCGGCACTGTCGAGACTCACAATAAAAAGCGACCTCACCTGGAGGTCGTTTTTTTGGGCTGCAATGCGACTCAGATCGCGGGGTAAGAACCTGTGCCCTCGGGCCAGGGCGTCAGCAGTTCGAAGCCCGTCGAGGTGACTGCCACCATGTGCTCCCACTGCGCTGAAAGTGACATGTCACTGGTCAATACGGTCCAGCCATCCGGCAATGTGCGGGTGCCCGCCTTGCCTGCGTTGATCATCGGCTCGATGGTGAAGACCATGCCTTCCTTGAGTTTCAGGCCTTTGCCCTGCGTACCGTAATGCAGCACCTGAGGCTCTTCATGGTATTTGCGTCCAATGCCGTGCCCGCAGTACTCGCGCACCACGCTGAAACCTTCGCGATGGGCAACGCTCTGGATCGCATATCCAATGTCGCCCAACGTCGCACCCGGACGCACCGCGTGAATGCCTGCACGGGTTGCTTCGTAGGTGGTTTCGACCAGACGCCGGGCCAGCGGACTGACCTCGCCGACCAGATACATGCGACTGGTATCGCCGTACCAGCCATCCTTGATGACGGCCACATCAATGTTGACGATGTCGCCTTCCTTGAGGATGTCCGATGCCGACGGAATGCCATGGCAGACCACCGCATTCGGGGAAATGCAGGTTGTCTTGGTAAAGCCGTGATACCCGACGTTGGCCGGAATCACCTTGAGTTCCTTGACGATGTACTCGTTGCAGATGTCGTCCAGCGCTTCGGTGCTCACGCCTGCCTTGACGTAAGGCGTGATCATCGCAAGCACGTCAGCCGCGAGCCTGCCGGCGATGCGCAACTGAACCAGATCCTGCTCGGTCTTGAGACTGATACCGCCGCTCATGAGGCCGCCTTCGACAGTTCGGTCAGCTTGAAGGATTGAGTCGACAGCACAGTACCGTCAGCGTCTTCGAGACGAATCAGCATCTGACAGATTTCGCTGTAGTCCAACGTTGGATGCAGCTCTGCGAGCATGCCGATGCGCATCCAGTGCTCCGCCTGAGCATTGATGGAACGACTCAGTGCAACACTGGCGCAACGCAGGTCTGCGTGCATGTGTTCGGAAATTTTGACCAGGCCCATGGTTCACCTCACTTTTAATATACGAAGCATATACGTTTCGTATATTCACAAGCAACGGGCGTGGGTTGCCAGGTATCAGTCAAGACGCTTGCATAATGACAACGCCAACTGGCTGATCGCACTCTGGTCAACGCTGCTCAGTGATCTGAAGCGCAGGATGATGTCTTTTTCGGCAGCCGAAAGTGAGTCGATGCAGACCGGTAATCTTTTACCGCACAGCACATAAAGCACGTCGACTCCTTTTTCGCTCAGCGCCACCAGATAAGTGGAACGCGGCATGCGCTTACCGTTTTCGTATTTGCCCTGGGCATTGGCCTCGACACCACCAATGGCGGCAAATCTGTGTTGCGATAGCCCCAATGCCTGGCGCTCTTCTTTCAGTCGCGCGCCGAAATCTTTCATATGGATGCACCTGAGGCGGAATTGCATCCATCACGATACGCTGCATCCATTAATCATGTTGAGTTATCGGGCTTTACTCACTCGCGCGGCTTTCACGGTGATCACCACCTGCCTGAGCAGCTGCGACGACCATGGACACTTGAGCCTCGTACGCATTGAACTGGCGCAGTGCTGCGGCCAGAGCCAGAAAATCTTCACGCTGCATTTCATTGACCGACGTACCGGTGCGAAGCTGATGGGCAACCGGGCTATGCGCTGACTTCAGGGACATGGAACACCTCTTTTCCTCTACTGGTTATGCATACAGTATTTAGATCCAGAGGCTAATACAAGCCCGGTTACGACGAATGGTCATTCTCTGCCAGTGCCTGCAGGCGCATCACATCGCTGGCGTTCATTTCGATGCCCTGCGCCAGCGATCTGGCCCTTTCGGCGTAGCGACGCTCACCCGGCATACGCGCCTGACCAACAGCTTGAAGCTGCTGCACCAGGCACTCGCTGCGTTGCGCGAAGGACTGGCCGCTGCCCTTGTCGGGATCGATGACAATCACCAACTGGCCGGTCCAGGGCGTCTGCGCACCGGGATGCTTCGACCAGTCGAACTCGAACGAAAAATTTCCGCCGGTCAAACCCGCCGCCAGCAGCTCAACCATCATCGACAATGCCGAACCCTTGTGCCCGCCAAACGGCAGCAGCGCCCCGCCGTCCAGAATCGCCTTGGGGTCACAGGTCGCCTGTCCCTCGCGATCCACACCCATCCCTTCGGGTAACAGACGGCCTTCGCGCGCTGCGATCTGCACGTCACCATGGGCCATGGCGCTGGTCGCCAGATCGAAAACCAATGGCGTCGACTCATGGCGAGGCGCCGCGAACGCGATGGGGTTGGTGCCGAACAACGGCTTCTGTGCCCCATGCGGCACGACGCAGGTCATGCTGTTGACCATGCTCAGGGCCACCAGCCCCTGCTCGGCAAACGGTTCGACGTCCGGCCAGAGTGCAGCAAAATGATGAGAGTTTCGGATGGCCAGAATCGCAATGCCTGCGTTGCGTGCCTTCTCGATGAGCAAAGGTCGCGCAGCTGCGAGCGCGGGCTGGGCGAAACCGTTGGCCGCGTCGACCCTCACGAACGCAGGTGCGACATCCTCCACGAGCGGCACAGCCTTGCCGTCAACCCAACCGCTGGCCAGCGAAGAAAGATACCCCGGAATACGAAAGATGCCGTGACTGTGCGAACCGTCCCGCTGGGCGCTGGCGCAGTTTTCAGCAAGAACAGTCGCCACATCCAGCGACGTGCCATGGGCCAGAAAGATTCGTTGCAACAGCTCGGTCAGTTGCGCAAGGGAAAGGGTTCGGGTCGAGTCATCAGGGTGAGCGGCGTGCATCTGGAACTCCGGGGTCATGACGGTCAGGGCAGGCTTTGGATTGCGATCAAGAGTAGCGCCAAGCGCACTCCAGAAACACTCCCGCAGCCCGATACATCAATGAGAGCCGATCACATTCACGAAGAATTAAGCCGGGACTGATACATCATAACGGTCCAATGTTCTCTCCCTCTCCCATCCGAGGGTAGAATGCGCCAGCGGCCAGTAACGGAGAGCCCATGAACGAACCCAGCCTCAGCGAAGCAGAACACGAGCAGATCACCGATGCCGCCGCGCACTGGTGCATGCGACTGCACGCTGATGACTGCTCGCCTGCGGAGCGGAAACTGTTCGATCAGTGGCTCAAGGCTCACCCGTTGCATGCGACCGAGTTCGAGGCAATGCGGGATATCTGGGAGATGTCCGGACAGCTGGAACCCGTCAATCCGCCGCCCTCACCTGTCGTTTCGAGCGCAACTGCAGTGCCCGGTGCCTTGCCACGGCGCAGGCGTAATTGGCGTCACTTGGCCGTAGCTGCGACGGTTGCGGCACTGGCTGTACCGGTGGCTGGCTACATCGGCTGGAACCAGGGGCTGATTCCAAACGCGTACGAAACCTACACCACAACCAATGCCACTCGTCTCATCACCATGGAAGATGGCAGCCGCGTGGAAATGGACCTGGGCACAGAACTGACCTACGCCAATTACAAGGACCGCCGCAGCGTTACCTTGAAAAAAGGCGAAGCATTTTTCGAAGTCAGCCACGACCTCACCCACCCTTTCGTCGTGGACGCCGGCGCAGGAAGCATCAAGGTGACCGGCACGCGCTTCAATGTGTGGACGTACCAGGATCAGGTTCGGGTAACGCTGATCGAGGGGTCGGTACAGGTCAGCAGCGATCGCTCGCAACCTGGCTTCAGCGATCACCTGGATCCCGGCATGCAGGCCACGTACAAGGCGGGTGATAACCGCCCAGGCATTGGTCACGTTGCCGCCGACGACACCAGTCTGGCGTGGCGCAACGGCAAACTGATCTTCAATGATCTGCCGTTGAGCCAGGCATTGCCGATGATCAACCGCTACCTGCAGACGCCAATCCTGCTGGCGGACAATGCCACCGGTGCGATTCGTCTTGGCGGCACTTACAACACCCGAGACATCTCGAGCCTGCTCACGTCACTGCCCAAGGTATTGCCGGTTTATGTGACGCAGAACCAGAACGGAAATCCGGTCCTGAACACACGTGGCCCCAACTCACCCAAAGGCTGACTCATGTCCCGAGACGGCGCTGATCTTACATCCTGAAACATCCCTTGCGCCTGAAGTCATCCGTGCTCGACGCCACTGTTTTCGCGACTTTGTACGCAGGTAATCCGGCTCGTCGTGCAACTCTCTGCTATTTTTTTGCGTTCGCACCTGAGGTTTTGCGCCGCTCGTTCGTCTTATAGATGAGATTTTGTTTAAAAGCCTGAAAAGGAATTTGCGCATGTTCAATCGTCAAGGAACTACGACCCGTACGATGCTCAGGCAGACGGCCATTTCTGCGCAGGCGCAGACCCAGGGCCAATCGCCTGCGGCAGAGATCGAGCGTCCGGGCAACGATCACATCCGACTGCTGCTCAGGAGCTTCGGTCTGCGCACCAGTCTGGTCAGACTCAAGGTGCTGGATGCACTGCTGGTGTCGAACGAAAGCGGTCAGTCGCTCGGCGTGCGAGGTGTGCACAGTCAACTGCTCAGGCTGGACGTGCCGCTGTCATTCCTCAGCGTACGCGAGGTGCTCAAGCGTCTTTGCGACGAAGGCGTAATCCACCTCAACGAGGACAAGACCTACAGTCTGCATCCTCGTGCCATGGAATGGCTGGGCGAATCGAGCAGGTAATCCGACGGCCCGTGAAGCTCAGCGCCTGACCTTGCGGCGCATGATCCCGTTGAGCACCACAACCAGCACAGCAACGCCGATGGCGATGTACTGGAAAGTCTTCTCGCTGATCACACCACTGTTCTGCAAATGCGAAAGGCCCAGCATGATCGCCAGAACACCCAGAGCGATCAGAATCGAGTAAATCAAACGCTGCTTGTTGGTCATATCGGTTTTCCTGATTACGTCATGAACGGCATTGGCGCGGTGCAAATGCGCCGACATCTTACGCTGATGCATGACCAATGGCATGGACGGAATACGTCCCGGCGACTTACCACCTCCCCTTTCTACGATCCTGCGTGCAAACATCAATGCGATTGATGTTCGTCATGCCGGATTCAGCGTTGCCGTGAAAAACTCACGTGGTTTAATGCGGGCCTGTTTCAAATCGTTTCCTGACATTGCCAAGGAGTTTCACATGCCCCATGAAGGCAGCCTGCTGCAGGCAGCAGTGGTGTTTCTGTTCGCCGCCGTCATCGCCGTCCCACTGGCCAAGCGCCTGAAACTCGGTGCCGTGATCGGTTATCTGGCCGCTGGCGTCGTGATCGGCCCATCGGTGCTGGGGTTGATAGGAGATACGGAGAGTGTCAGCCATATCTCCGAACTTGGGGTGGTATTACTGCTGTTCATTATCGGCCTTGAGCTCTCGCCAAAGCGTTTATGGGTGATGCGCAAAGCGGTGTTTGGCGTAGGAACGGCTCAGGTGTTGCTGACGGGTCTGGTCATCGGCGCAGTTGCCCTGGTTGCGTTCGGACAATCGATGAACACCGCGATTGTGCTGGGCCTTGGTCTGGCGCTGTCCTCCACGGCTTTCGGCCTGCAGAGTCTGGCCGAGCGTAAGGAACTGAATAGCCCGCACGGGCGCACGGCGTTCGCCATTCTGCTGTTTCAGGACATTGCAGCCATTCCGCTGATCGCGCTGGTGCCATTTCTGGCCGGTGGGGACCATGCGACCAGCACTCAGGAAAGTATCAACCATGGTCTGCGCGTACTGGGCAGCATCGCCATCGTGGTCGTGGGCGGACGTTACTTGCTGCGCCCGGTGTTCCGCATCGTGGCCAAGACCCGCATTCAGGAAGTGTCGACCGCTACTGCGCTGCTGGTGGTGATCGGCACAGCGTGGTTGATGGAACTGGTCGGTGTGTCCATGGCGCTGGGCGCTTTTCTGGCAGGCCTGCTGCTCGCCGACTCCGAATACCGACACGAACTGGAAGCTCAGATCGAACCGTTCAAGGGTTTGCTGCTGGGGCTGTTCTTCATCAGTGTCGGCATGGGCGCCAACATCGGCCTGCTGTTCAGCGCGCCACTGGTGGTGCTTGGCCTCACGGTGTTGCTGGTCGCAATCAAGTTGCCGCTGTTGTTCATCATTGGCCGCACCGCAGGTGGCCTGAGCAAGCGCAGCGCATTGCGCCTGGGTCTGGTGCTGGCAGCGGGCGGTGAGTTCGCCTTCGTGGTGTTCAAGATCGGCAGCGCTCAGGGGCTGTTTGAAGCAGGCCTCTATGACATGCTGGTACTGACCATCACCCTGTCGATGGCGATCACCCCGCTGCTGTTCATCGCATTGGCGCGCTGGATCAAGCCCAAGGCCAAAGTGGTGGAAGTACCGGAAGAGTACCGCGACATCCAGACCGACAAGCCGCGCGTGGTCATCGCCGGCATGGGCCGGATGGGCCAGATCGTTGCGCGTATCCTGCGTGCGCAGAAAATCCCGTTCATTGCTCTGGACACTGCAGTGGAGTCCATCGAATTCTCTCGCAGCTTCGGCAACGTGCCAGTGTTCTACGGCGATCCGTTGCGGCCGGAAATCCTCAGAGCGGCCAAGGTCCAGGACGCCGAGTTCTTTATCATTGCCACCGATGACCCGGACATCAACATCAAGACGGCCGAACTGATCAACAAGCTGTATCCGCACATGAAGATCATCGCTCGTGCCCGCAACCGTCAGCACGTTCACAAGCTGATGGATGCCGGTGCACATGCAGTGCGTGAGACCTTCTACTCAAGCCTTGAAATGTCGCGACAGACGCTGCTGGGGCTGGGCCTGAGCGAGGCGCAGGCCGATGCACGCATCAGTCGCTTCAAACGTCATGACGAACAGGTACTCGCTGCGCAGCACGAGATCTACGACGACGAGGCAAAGGTGCTGCAAACAGCCCGCGAGGCCAGGGTCGAGCTGGCCCAGTTGTTCGAGGCCGACCGGCTCGACGAAGAAGAGGCCGCAAAAGCCTGACCTACCAGCCACCGCCCAGCGCGCTGTACAGCCCGACCAGCGCCTGGGCTTGAGTGGTTGAACTCTGGACCCACTGTTCCTCGATGTCCAACAGGGTGCGCTGCACCGTGAGGACGTTGAGGAAGTCCACCACACCTTCTGTGTATTGCCGCCTGGCGGTGTCCAGCGCGATACGGTTCTGGCGCACCGCCTCGTCCAGTTTGCGCTGCTGAAGCTGGCTGGCGTTGTAGAGACTCATGCTGTCGTCGATTTCCTGCCAGGCGCGCAACACGGTCTGCTGATACGCCAGTGCTGTTTCCTGCTCCTGGGCTTCGCGCAAACGCAACATGCCGCGCAGCCGGCCGCCTTCGAAAATCGGCAGGCTCAGTTGTGGGCCGATACCGAACTGGCGTGAGCCCCAACTGCCGAGGTCAGACAGTTGCAGGGCCTGAAAACCGACGTTGCCTGACAGCACGATGCGTGGATAGAAATCGCCTTGTGCGACACCAATGCTCGCGGTCGCGGCATGCAGCCGCGCTTCGGCACGGCGAATGTCCGGGCGGCGCTGCGCCAGCTCGGAGGGCAGGCCCACCGGTACAGTGGCGGGCACGGCAACCATTTCCACAGGTTTTTCCAGCTCACTCTGCAAGGCTCTGGGCGATTGCGCCAGCAACAGGCTCAATGCATTGATCAGCCTGGCCTGTCGCTGCTCAAGTACTGGAAGACGGGACTCGACCGCCGATACCTGCGCAGCGGCTTCAGCCACATCCAGATTGGTCGCCACCCCACTGCCCTGCCTGACCTTCGAAAGCTCCAGGCTGTTGCGGGACAATTGCAGGTTCTGTCGAGTCACGGCGAGGACCGACTGGGTGCCACGCAGCTGCAGATAGTCCCTGGCTACTTCCGCCTGAAGCGACAGCAAGGCTGCGCGCCGGTCATTGTCTGCAACGTCCACATTGGCGTCTGCGGCCTCGACTTCGCGCTTGACCCGCCCCCACAAATCAACTTCCCAGCTGGCATTGATGCCGCCGTCCCACTGGCTGAACGCCGCCCTGCCCTCGTTGCCTGATGGGTCGTTCAACCCTTCGGCGCTGTTGCGTTTGCGCTGATAACCCAGCTTGCCATCCACACTGGGCACTTGCTCGCCGGCGATCACCTGACGCGCCGCCCGGCTTTGCGCCAGTCGCGCCTCCGCCATTTTCAGATCAAGGTTGGAAGCCGCCGCCCGATCAATCAATGATGACAACTGGGGATCACGGAATATCTCCCACCATCGAACGCTATAAGGGGTGGTATTAACTTGACTGGCTGCCTGTTCTCCCTGAATGGGCAACCATTGCACGTCGCTGGTTTGCGGGCGCTGGAAATCCTGTCCAACCTGGCAGCCCGACAGACTCGCCAACAGCACCAGGCTGCTCGCAGCAGCGATGCGGTTCACAAGGCACCCACTGGCTGTTCAGTGGATGGGGATTGCGTGTCGATACTGGCGTCCACCGACATCCCGACCCTCAACCTTGCCGCAAGCGATTGTCCCGGATCGAGGACGATTTTCACCGGAATGCGCTGCACGACCTTGGTGAAATTACCGGTGGCGTTGTCGGGCCGCACGGCAGCGAAGGTCACGCCGGTGGCAGGGGCAATACTCTGTACGTGAGCCTTGAGGACTTCATCGGGATAGGTGTCGACACGCACCTCGACTGATTGCCCCACACTCACATGGGTCAGTTGGGTTTCCTGAAAATTGCCCACGACATAGGCGTCGGCGAGCGGCACCACTGACAGCAACTTGCTGCCGGGATTGACGTAGTTACCGACGCGCACCGCCCGCTCACCCACGACACCGTCAATGGGCGCAACGATGTGCGTGTAGGACACCTGCAACTGCGCCTGATCACGGGCGGCCTTTGCGTGCTTGAGGCCTGCTTCGGCGCTGTGCTGGCGAGCCGTCAGGATATCGACCTGCTTGCGCTCGGCCACCAGTGACGCACTGGCACTGGCGTGGTTGGCATTGGCCGTGTCGATCCGGTTGCGCGCTTGCTGCGCGTTCTGCACAGTCCCTGCACCGGCGCCTGCCAGATGCTCGTAGCGGTCGCGTTCCTGTTCGGCAAAGCGCACCGCTGCTGTACTGGCGGTCAACGCGGCCCTGGCCTGATCGATCACCGCAGTCTGACGCTGCAACAACGCAGTGACCTGCTCCAGCTCCGCCGCTGCGGTCGCTACACCCGCCTCTGCCGAAGCCAGCGCCGTCTGCACATCGCGGTCATCAATAACGGCCAGCAACTGTCCTGCCTTGACCGGCTGGTTGTCTTCCACCAGCACCTGACTGATGAAACCCGACACTTTGGGCGCAACCACCGAATAATCGGCGGTGACGAATGCGTCGTTGGTGGCCTGACGCGTGCTGTCACCGGTCAGTGTGTAGATACCCAGACCGGCGAGCACAATGGCGGCGCCGCACAGGGCCAAGGTCTGTTTTGAAGTCATGCTCATGAAAAAAGTCTCGACAGAAAATCAGTTCGGCGCACGAGGCGGATAGACCCGCGTCGGCATCAGAGGAATCAACAGAATCAGTCCGGCGGCCAGCCAGCCCATGCAGAAATACAGATCGGCACTGGTCAGCACCACGGCCTGCTCGTGCAGTCGATGGGTCAGGGAGGCCACCGAATCGTCAGCAGCGAGCCAGGGTGAGTTGCCCAGACGATCGACCAGCACGTTGGAGTGAAAATGCTGGCGCGAGGTGGTCAGGGCTTCCAGAACGCCGGTGGCGATAACCGCCGACAACCCACGCACGGTGTTGAACCACGAAGACGCGAACGGGCCATCGGCGGGAGCGATCCCGCCGGTCGCCTGCATCAGCAACGGCAACACCGCCATCGGCTGGGCGATGATTTGCAGCAGTTGCAGGCTGTAGAAATTGTCGCGAATCCACTCCGAAGTCATTTGCGTCGCCAACCCGCAATAAAGCGCGAGCAGGCCAAGCCCGGTCGCCAATACCCAGCGGCAATCGATCCAGCGCACGTTGCACAGCGCCGCCACCAGAGGCAGTGCAACCAGTTGCGGCAAAGCAACGATCAGCATCAGCGGTGCAGTCTGCAACGGGCGGTAACCGTGCACCTGGGCCAGATAGGACGACGGAATCGAGGCGACCGCCGTCAGAACGATCAGCACGCCACCCAGCGTCAGCAACGCATGCGACAGGTTTCGACCCGCCAGCAGCTGCAGTTTGAAAAACGGCACCGGGGTGAACCATTCGTTGACCATGAACGCTACCAGCAGCACCAGTCCGCCGCCCAGCAGCCAGCAGATCAGGGTGGACTCGAACCAGTCCAGGCGATTGCCTTGCAGGATGCCGATCACCAGCGCTGCAATGGCAGGCAAACCGAGCAGCACGCCACGCCAGTTGAACGTTCTGAAGCGCTCCAGACGCAACGGGTCCTGCGGAATGCCGTGGGCAATGGCGATCATTGCGACAAGACACGCAGGGATGACCTGCCAGAACGTCCACCGCCAGTTGAAGTGCTCGGTCCACAACGCGGCAAGCGGCGTACCCAGACTGGGACCGAAGGTTGCGGTCAGGGCGTACCCGGCCAACCCGTACAACTTGATGTGCGGCGGCAGAAAGCGCAGCGCGACGGTCATCAGCATGGGTGGCAGACAGCCCGCCGCCAGGCCTTGCAGGATGCGCAGGACCAGCAGGCTGGGATAGTTCGGCGCGAACGGGCACAACAGGCCGAGCACGATGAAGGCCGTGATAGCGCCAAGGGTGAACCGTCGCAGCGACAGGCTGACCGCGAACCATGGCGCGAAGGCCATCGCCGCAACCGAGGTCGCCGAATAGGCCGCCACCAACCAGGTCGCTTCATCGGCACCGATGAACATCGCACCACGAATGTCGGCCATGGCAATGCGCGTCACGCCCTCGTTGATCCCGGCGACCAGCACCGCCAGCAGCACGCCCAGAAGCCCGATGATCGTCTGCAGGCCGAATACCGCAGGCGCAGGTTTGATGGGCTGGGCAGCCGGGATGACAGGGTCGATGGCGACAAGCGAAGACATGGGCGACGGAATCCAGAGCAAGGGAAGCGCTGGCATTTTAGAAAACGGGGCCACTCAGGAAAATTTACATTTGCACAGCGTATAAATGCACGGGACGCACGAATGCAGATGCATCCGTGATCTTGCGTTTATGGATGGCTGGCTGCTGATCAAGCGCCGTTCAGAAAAAGAGAGGCGCTCTCGGGAATGTGACGCGTAGCGTCACGGGCGGCATGCCCAGGCGGAGCGCTCACCGTCATACACAATTCATCTGGTTGTCCGGAGAGTCAACGGCACTGATGTGCTTTTGTAGCGCGGTAGCATGAACACCGCAGATCGCGACGTGGGTGAAGGCTGAGTCCTGGCGCTGATTCGGGGGGCAATCGGCATGGATGCCGATTGAGCTGCACTGGGCCATGGATGGCCCATTTGC
>Ga0065712_10067861_pt1 | contig 24941 bp, 22 predicted proteins | sample MisRhiReplicate1_FD_59099 | JGI IMG/M metagenome (GOLD analysis project Ga0065712, IMG submission 59099) | Miscanthus rhizosphere microbial communities from Kellogg Biological Station, MSU, sample Rhizosphere Soil Replicate 1: eDNA_1 v3... | ecosystem: Host-associated > Plants > Roots >...
TATAATGTGGCTCATAGCGGGTGTCTCCTTTCAGTTTCATGTCAACCGTGAGTCTAAACCACTTACGGGTAAACGAAAGCGGCACCCGCTTGCTTCATAACATCAAAGATACGCAGAGGACCGCAGAGAACACTCTTCAAATTAGGACACCGCCCAGATGAACGCAGATTGGAACTAAATATGTTAGTTTGTGACTACAATGTCACTGCGAACGGAATCTTCTCTCGATATCCCCGAGGAAGCGCTAAACGAAATCTCATCCAAAGCCACGCAACTCGTCTTCGAGTATTTGACAACGATTTCGGAGCGGCCCGTTCGCGCTGAAAACTACGCCGGTAAAACGACCGAATCGATCGATAGTGAACTCTCTGCTGAAGGCGTGCCACTCGACCAGTTAATCGCAGAGTGCCGCCGTGTAATGGATCTCAGCCGGCACAACGGCCATCCGCGTTTCTTTGGTTACGTTGCTTCGCCCACGACTCCGATTGGCGCCTATGCCGACCTGATCGCTTCGGCGCTCAACGCAAATATTACGTGCTGGCGTTCAGGCCCGGCGGGCACTGAGATCGAGCGCATGGTCGTGCGTTGGCTCGGGGCTTTGATTCACTACGATTCCAATGCTAAAGGTCTGCTGACCAGCGGCGGTTCGATGGCCAACATGATCGCGCTGTTGATAGCGAGCCGGCGCAAGGCGGGCGCGGAGATGTCGCGGCGCGGGCTTTGGAATGCCGGTGCGCCAATGACGCTTTACGCCTCGGAAGAAGTTCACATGTCGATCGCGAAGGCGGCAGACGTTCTCGGCTTCGGACGCGATCACGTGCGTGTAATCGCGTGCGACGATCGGCAGCGAATGCGCGTTGATTCATTGCGCAAGATTATCGAGTCGGACCTGCGCGAAGGGCTCAGGCCTTTCTGTGTGGTGGGTAGTGCCGGGACGGTCAATACCGGAGTTGTCGATCCACTCTCGGATATCGCGGATGTTGCGCGTGAGTTTGAACTCTGGTTTCACGTCGATGGCGCGTACGGCGCTCCCGGTGTTCTGGACGGGCGAAAGCAGCAGCTCTTCGCAGGTTTGGAACGCGCTGACTCGATTTCTCTAGATCCGCACAAGTGGCTGTATGTGCCCGTTGATGCCGGCTGTCTTCTATTTCGTGACGCTGAGGCAGCTACGCGCGCCTTCAGTACGGAAGACGCCGACTACATCAAGACACACGGTTACAGCGATGAGGAAGCATTTGCGTTTTGGGATTACGGCGTTGAATTGTCGCGGCGCTTTCGGGCGTTGAAGGTGTGGCTGACGTTACAGTACTACGGAACGCGCCGCATTGCAGAAACGATCAGCGAGGATATTTCGTTGGCGGCATATCTCGGCGAGGTTGTGTCCGAGGCGGACGACTTTGAACTGCTCGCGCCGGTCGAGTTGAGCATCTGTTGCTTCCGCTATCGTCCCGCCCACGTCAGCTCGGATGCTGAACTGGATCGACTCAACGAGCGCATCATGGAATTAGTGCAGAAAGGCGGGCGCGCTTACGTGTCGAATGCAACGGTGAACGGGCACTTTGCGTTGCGCGCCTGCATCACGAACTTTCGCACCACTAAATCGGATATCGATGAGACGATCGCAGCCATCCGCGCTGCCGCCACTTCGTAATGAGTCACAGGACGGGTGGCCACGGAAGGGCCGCCCCTACAAAATGTCACGTGTACGATCAGGAGCTTCACATCGCAATCAATCTCGCGCGGGCGGCGGGCGCCGCGATTCTCGAGCACTACGAAGGTCCGATCAATGTCGAACAAAAGAACTATGACGACGACGTTGAGCCGGTAACGCAGGCTGACAGAATTGCCAATGAGCTGATCGTCAACGGCTTGAAGCGTCAGTTTCCGAACGACGGAATCCTCGCGGAAGAGTCTGTAGACACTAAACGTCGTCTCGAAAAGTCGCGCGTATGGATGGTCGATCCACTCGACGGCACCAACGGATTCATCGACGGCAACGGCGACTTCGCTGTCCAGATCGGGCTCGCAGAGGAAGGCGAGTGTGTGCTCGGAGTTGTTTATCAACCTCTGACTGGCGTTTTATATCGTGCGGTGCGAGGCGAAGGAACGTGGATTGAACGCCCGCAGTTTGAACCGGAAAGGGCCCACGTATCGAACCAGACGAGTCTTAGTGATATGCGATTGGCGGCGAGTCGTTCGCACCGGAGTCCACGAATGAACAAAGTGATTAAGCGGTTTGGTTTTCGTGAAGAGGTGCAGCGCGGCTCGGTGGGAATAAAAATCGGCTTGCTGGTTGAGCAGCAGTGCGACGTTTACATCCATCTCTCGCCACGAACGAAGCAGTGGGACACGTGCGCGCCGGAGATAATACTGACGGAAGCCGGTGGGCGTATGAGCGATCTGTTCGGCTATCCTCTGAACTACAACGTTCCTGACGTGCAAAACCGAAACGGTCTCGTCGCCAGCAATGGAGCATCACACGATCGAATCATCAAAACCCTGGCTCCATTGTTGGAAGAGTTTGGCCGAAAACCAGCCACGGATCCTCACGGATGAACACGGACTGGATCCGTATTTAATCCGTGAAGATCCGTGGCCCAAATTGACAGTCCTATGATCCGCCCCAAACCCTTTCTCACCTACTTTGCCTTCTGTGCCATACCGCTGCTGCTATTCGCGGGTCTTAACTATTGGAACGCGCTTCGGACAGTCGATTCCACCATCGGCACAATCGTGCAGGACGATCTCAACTTCTTCAACGTCGCTGTTGACAACATAATCCGCGATAAAGAAAGCGCCATTCTGGGACTGGCGATGGCGCCGGACGTGCAGCGCGTCGTCGCCGTTAAAAACGGAGGTGATGTAAACCGGCTGTACTCGCTCCCGAATCTTGAAGGATATTTTCAGAGCCTGACACTCTTCGATCGTGACCGGCAGGCCTTACCTTTTCGCATAGCCAACACCCGGCCCGCCGACTCACCGCAACCTGACGAGCGTGTTTGGGTAAGTCAGGGAAACGTCTTACTTGATAAACTCTGCAATGCGCCCGCGACAGTCGAATACACCGCGCCGATCCACGATGGAAACGGCACGAGCAATATGGGCGCGCTGGTAGGCGTGCTGGATCTGAACTCTGTGTTTTCCACCGCCGCGCGAGGATTGGAGTCGAGCAAACGCTCGACCGTGGTGGTTTTGGATCGCTCCGGCAAAGTTATCTATCATTCCGATCGCGCACTCCGGTCAGGACCACTGCCTGGATTTGAATCTATCGCGAACGCAATGACGGCCAACGCGAGCGGCGTGGGCCAATTCAGCTCGCCGTCAGGTTCTTACACGGTAGCCTACTCGCCCATCCCGCGATTGGAAGTCGCAGTTGCAATCGCACGCAATCGTTCCGCATTCCTGTCCGGAGCTAATCGTTGGGGAATCGCGAATTTACTGGTGGCGCTGTTAGCCGCTCTCGCCGGCGCATTAGCACTCGAACGCCACGTGCAACGGCGAACAGCGGGTATCGCGCAGGTGACGGAAGATCTCTCGGCGATCGCAAAAGGCGAACTAGATCGTCGCATCATTCTGAAATCGAGTGACGATGCTCGCGGCATCGCCGATAACATCAACGTCGTCACTGAACGCTTGCGCGCGCAGATCGCGCGTGAAGAAGAGTCGCGGCAATTCGAATCGTTTGTGCGCCTGTCTGCCATGCTGACGCACGATCTGAAGAATGCGATCGAGGCACTGTCGCTGACCGTCGGCAACATGGAGCGCCACTTCGACAATCCTCAATTTCGTACTGACGCGTTGAAAGGTCTCACCGGCGCTACTGACAAACTGAAGGCTCTCGTCGCGCGACTTGCAAAACCTGTAAGCAGCCTGAGCGGTGAACACAAGCGGCCGACGAATGTCGATCTGGTTCCGATACTGAAGCGTGTAGTCGCGATGACGGCGGAGCCACTGCGAAGTAAACACAAGATAGTTATGAGACTGCCGGCGAGTCTTTATGCACTCGTTGACGCGGCGCGCGTTGAAGAAGTGATCGAAAACCTCGTGCTCAACGCTCTCGAAGCTATGGTCGATGCAGGAGGCACTCTCACCATTGAAGCCGCCGAAACGTCCACGGGAGCGCCGATGTTTTCTATCAGCGACACCGGACGCGGAATGAGTCGCAGCTTCGTGGACACTCGCTTGTTTCGCCCATTTTCCACTACCAAAAAGACCGGTATCGGTTTAGGACTCTACACTTGTCGCGAAGTGATAAGAGCCAGCGGCGGATCGATTGAAGCAGACTCCGTCGAAGGCGCTGGAACGACATTTCGCGTCGTGCTACCATCCGTGCCACACGACAGGCGTAACTAAGCTTAACTAATAAAGGGCGCGGCAAGGCCCAGTTGCAATACATACCTGTTACGCTCGTTCCTCTAGCAGTACCCTGCCCAGGAGTTTCTTAAGCGCACCTGTGCGGCTCAATCTGTTTGTGTGGAAACCGGATACGCGAGAAATGAGTAGTCAAACCCAGCCCAAAGGCACTGTACTCGTTGTTGACGATGACGACGCGGTGCGCAGCGGTCTTTACTGGGCTTTGGCGTCCGACTACCACGTTTTGCAAGCGGCATCGCGAGAAGAAGCTTGCGCGCTGATTAACGATGAGGAGATCGAGGTGGTCGTCAGCGATCTGCACTTGCCACCGCATCTCGACGACATTGCCGAAGGTCTGGCGTTGATCGACGTGGCGCGCGCTCAGGATCCGCCGCTACAGGTCGTCGTGATCACTGGCAGCGATTCAAAACGCGCAGCGTTGGAAGCGGTCAGGCGCGGTGCTTACGGTTTCTTCGAAAAGCCACTCGATCCGGCCGAGCTGCTGCACATCGTGAATCAGGCGGCGCGCATGCGGCAGCTCGAGTACGAAAATCGCCGGCTGCGTGAGGAGCTCTCTCGCCCGCCCGGCTTTTCACACTTGATGGGAACGAGCCAGGCGTTGGAACGCGTGCTGAAGCAGGCGAGGTCAGTGGCGGCGACCAGTGCGACCGTGTTGCTGAGCGGCGAGAACGGCACCGGCAAGGAGATGCTCGCGCGTGCGATTCATCAGGAGAGTCCGCGTGCAGGTGGACCATTCGTCGCAGTGAGTTGTGCTGCGCTTCCCGAGGCGCTGATCGAGTCGGAGTTGTTCGGTCACGAGAAGGGCGCGTTCACGTCGGCGACGCAAAGTCACAAAGGCCGCTTCGAACTCGCGAATGGTGGAACGCTCTTTCTCGACGAGATCGGAGATCTGAGCGCGGCGGTGCAGGTAAAACTTCTGCGTGTGTTGCAGGAGCGCGAGTTTGAACGCGTGGGCGGAAGCAAGACTTTGACGGTGGATATCCGGTTGATCGCGGCCACCAATCGCGATTTGGATAAGGAAGTTGCGCAGGGAAGATTTCGTCAGGATCTATTCTTCCGGCTCAATGTCGTTCCGTTGGTTCTGCCACCGTTGCGCGAGCGTCACGATGACATTCCGATCCTCGCGGCACACTTCGCCGCGAAGTCGGCGCAGAAGTACGGGCAGCCTACGCCGGAGTTGGAGCCGGCGCTGGTCGAGGTATTGTTGGATTACGACTGGCCGGGGAACGTGCGTGAACTCGAGAACTTGATTGAACGGTTGGTGGTGCTCAGTAATACTTCAACGCTGGGACTGGAGTTCGTACCAGAGAAGATGCTGCGCGCGTTACCGGGAACTACGCCGGGTGACGAAAGCACTTTGGAAGGCGCGGTTGAAGCCGTCAAGCGCCGGATGATCGTCAGTGCTTTGCAGTCGGAAGGTAACAAAGTCGCCGCCGCGAAGAAGCTCGGGATCAGCAGATCTTACTTGCACCGGTTGATTAATGAGTTTGATCTTTAAGTCTTATACTTACGGACGAATGGCGAGCCTGCAACAACGATTACCGGAGAACGTGCCGGGCGATTTCTTTGTAGATTCCACCTGCATCGATTGCGACACCTGTAGCCAGCTAGCGCCCGGAATCTTTCGCGATCACGGCGACCAGTGCAGCGTCTATCATCAACCGGAAACAGACCTCGAAACCCGGCTCGCGATGATGGCGCTCGTGGCTTGTCCGACCGGATCGATCGGTGCCACTCAACGACACGACGCTCATGTCGGCATCGATGCCTTTCCCTTGCCGCTCGAAGACAGCGTTTACTTTTGCGGCTTCACTTCTGAATCGAGCTTCGGGGCGTGGAGTTATCTGATTACTCGCCCGGAAGGCAACATTCTCATCGACTCGCCACGGTTCGCGAGCCAATTGCTCAAACGAATAGAAGCGATGGGCGGCGTCAGCCGAATGCTTCTCACGCACAAGGACGACGTCGCTGATCACGAGTTGTTTCACAAGAGGTTTGGCTGCGAACGAATCATGCATGGTGATGATGGGGCCGCACGTCTGCGTATAGAGCAGGTGATTCACGGCGCCGAGCCCGTTCAACTCGACGATGATTTGCTCGTCATTCCGACACCGGGACATACTCGAGGTCACGTAGTCTTTCTTTACCGGAAGAAGTTTCTGTTCACCGGCGATCACCTCGCGTGGTCACCGGCGCGCCAGACACTGACGGCTTTTCGCAGTGTCGCATGGTATTCGTGGGCCGAGCAGACGCGCTCAATGGAAAAGCTTTTGAATTACGAATTCGAATGGGTGTTGCCCGGCCACGGCGACATTCATCACGGCGATGCGCGAAGTATGCACGATCACCTTGAGCGCTGCGTGGCATGGATGAAGACGGTCAGGTAAGTTCTGCGAGTTCTCAAACTTCAGCTAAAGAGGCAAAACAAATGACTCGAAATCAGAAGATTGCTCTCGGTTGTGGTGGTGCGGGCTGCCTGGGCTTGATTGTGGTGGTAATCGCCGGCGGCCTTATTTACTTCTTCACTGCGCGCCGCACGTTTTCCACGAATCGCAACTACAATTACAACATCAGGACTACCAACCGGAATAACAATCTGAATACCAACGATAATGACAACGCCTCGAGCTCGAAGTCTTCGTCCACTTCCACCGCGCCGAGTTCAATGTCAGAAGACGACAAGCACAAGCTTTATCATGCGGCCGGCGTAACTGGCGATGGAGAGCTGATTAGACGCGTCTCGGTTAAAATCGGATTGATGAACGACGACTATACAGAAGGGGATCACTATCAGCAGTTTATGACCGAGCACCTTACCTGGGCGATTCGCAACACTGATTTTATTCAATCGGTAAACACTCCCGAAAAAGCGCGCGCGTATGTAAATGCACACTTTCCTGAATAGTTTTAGTGGCTAAAATGGATCCATCCCGCATTCGCAATTTCTCGATCATCGCGCACATCGATCACGGTAAATCGACGCTCGCCGACCGCCTGCTCGAGTTGACCGGGGCTTTGTCTGAGCGCGAGATGGAGAATCAGGTGCTCGACAACATGGATCTCGAGCGCGAACGCGGCATCACGATCAAGGCCCACGCCGTCAGGCTCGATTACAAGGCTCGGGACGGACAGATGTACGTGCTGAATTTAATCGACACGCCCGGACACGTCGATTTCTCGTACGAAGTGTCGCGGTCTCTTTCAGCCTGTGAAGGAGCCTTGCTGATCGTAGACGCTTCACAGGGTGTTGAAGCACAAACTCTTGCCAATACTTACCTCGCAATCGAAAACAGCCTCGAGCTGATTCCGGTGATCAATAAGATCGACTTGCCCGGCGCGGAACCCGAAAAGGCAATCGAACAGATCGAACACTTCATCGGGCTGGAAACACACAACGCGATTCTTACCAGCGCAAAAACTGGTGAGGGCGTCGCCGAAGTTCTCGAGGCAATCGTGCGCGACGTGCCATCGCCGAAAGGTGATCCGAACGCGCCGCTGAAGGCTTTGATCTTTGATTCGTGGTACGACTCTTACCGCGGCGTCATCGTCCTCATTCGCGTGATTGACGGTACGATTCGGCCGGGAATGAAAATCCGGTTCTTCAACGTGGGACGTGATTACCAGGTCGAAACACTCGGCGTGAATCGTCCCACGCCCACGCCGATCGATGAGTTAGGCGTCGGGGAAGTAGGCTTTCTTACTGCGTCGATCAAGGCTGTCGCGGACGTGCAGATTGGCGACACGGTAACCGAAGCTGCGCGACCGACGAAGGAACCGTTTCCGGGTTACCAGGAGATCAAGCCGATGGTGTTCGCCGGCTTGTATCCGGTGGACACGGCGCAGTACGAAGAGTTGCGCGATGCGCTCGACAAGCTGCGATTGAACGATGCGTCTTTCTTTTACGAGCCTGAATCTTCGACGGCCCTGGGATTTGGCTTCCGCTGTGGTTTTCTCGGTTTGCTGCACATGGAGATTGTGCAGGAGCGTTTGGAGCGCGAGTTCAACCTCGATCTGATTACGACCGCGCCCAGTGTGCGTTACATCGTGACGACTACTGACGGCCAGGTCACCGAGATCGACTCGCCGGCGAAGATGCCGGATCCCGGGCGCATCGCAAAGATCGAGGAGCCGGTGATTCGCGCCGTGATCCTGACTCCCGACGAACATCTTGGCGGCATTCTTCCGTTGCTGGAAGAGAAGCGCGGGATGCAAAAAGGTTTTGAGTACATCACGTCGAATCGCGTGATGCTCACTTACGAACTGCCGCTAAATGAGATCGTCCTCGACTTTTACGATCGACTCAAATCCGTGTCGCGTGGTTATGCATCGCTCGACTACAACCTCGCCGGTTACTGGGAGAGCGACCTCGTGAAGCTCGACGTGCTGGTTGCAGGCGAGCCGGTTGATGCGCTGTCGCTGATTCTTCATCGCGGCACGGCGCAGGCGAAGGGGCGCGCGTTGGCCGAAAAGATGAAGCAGTTGATTCCGCGACAGCTTTTTGAAGTTCCGATCCAGGCGGCGATTGGAAACAAAGTAATCGCGCGTGAAACAGTGAAGGCGCTCGGCAAGAACGTGATCGCGAAATGTTACGGCGGCGACATTACGCGAAAGCGAAAGCTGCTGGAGAAGCAGAAGGAAGGCAAGAAGCGCATGAAGAAGGTTGGCCGCGTTGAGATCCCACAGGAAGCGTTTCTCGCCGTATTAAAAGTCAACGAGTAAATCCGGATTTTATCTGTGTAATCCGTGGTTGAGTTCTACTACGAAATGATGGAACAGGAGCTATTACTGTGTTGCGCGAGGACCAATGCGACGCCTCGTGTTGTAGCGCGACTGCGAGAGATTGCGGCGACGGAAGTTAATTGGGAGTACCTGTTTCTTTTAGCTCGTCGTCACGCGGTTGTACCGCTGCTATATCTTCAACTCGAGCGGCACGCGTCCGATCTTGTTCCTCACGAGCACCTGCAACAACTAAAGAAACACTATCTCGAAAACACAGCACGCAACACGGTGCTCACCGCCGAACTCTGCCGTCTGATCGCTCTGTTTGCAGATACAGGCATCGAGGCGATTCCTTACAAAGGTCCGATCCTCGCTCTCTTCGCATACGGCAACCCGGCGTTGCGGCGCTTTGTCGATCTCGACGTGATCGTACGGAAGTCTGATGTGCTGAAGGCGCGGGAAATCTTGTTGGCCGAAGGCTACACGGCAGCGAAGTCGCTTTCGCTCAGCCAACAGGAGCTGTTACTGCGCACGCAACACAACATGCAGTTCTCACGCGACAATCATCGTTTGATTGTCGAGCTGCACTGGGAAGTCGCGCCTTATCTCTTTGCGTCCTCAGTGAATGCAGAAACACTCTGGCGCGATCTCATGACCGTCAACATCAATGGCGCGCAAGTAAAAACTCTTGCGGCTGACGACCTGCTGTTCTCGTTATGCGTGCACGGTTCGCGGCATCTTTGGGAACGGTTGAGTTGGATTTGTGACATCGCGGAGCTGATTTCACGTCGCAGTTTCAACTGGCCCAAACTGCTGGAACGCGCAGCGAACGCGGACAACGAAAGAATGTTTTTACTCGGCCTCTTTCTTGCCGAAAAACTTCTCGACGCGTCTTTGCCGGCAGAAGTGAAGCAGCGATGCGATGCCGACGAGCGGCTGCGATCGCTTGCCGAGAACGTCGTCGAACATCTCTTCAACGGCACGACGCACGTCCCCGCAACGTCACGCGAGATCTTCAAATACAACATCCGCGTGCGAAAAACCCTCACCGCGCGCGCCCGCTATCTGCTCCACATGCTGCGGCCCACCGACAGCGATCTCAGCCTACGCTCGCTGCCTGCGAGCTTGAGTTTTGCCTACTACCTCATTCGACCATTCCGCCTGCTTGGACGAGGTCATTAACCACGGATGTCATCCGTGGTTAAAATTTGACGGGATTTTTTTAACATGTTAGTTTCACGAGAATGGTAAGAGGGACAAAGATAAAAGTAGCCTTGGCTGTCTTGCTATGCCTTGCTTCGACGACGGCGCTGGCGCAAAAGCCCGCGAAGCAAGATCCGAAAGAAGCAAAACCTGCCGCCAAACCTTCGTTCGTGCTGACAGTGAAGACGCGGCCGATTCTTAACATTTCGCTCAAGGCCGATAAGGCGAAAATGTCTGAGGTGGCGCAGGACTTGTCGCAGAAGCTGAAGACTCCGGTGTTCCTTGGACCTGAGCGGCAGAACGAATTGCTCACCATCGAGTTCAGTGAACTAACACTCGAGCCCGCCTTGCAACTGATGTCGCCCACCGTTTATGTCGATTACGAGCTCGACACCGGATCGAGCGCGCCTCCGAAAGCACTGGGAATCTATTTTTACGATGCCAATCAGGGCGAGCCGCCACTGACTGCGGTTGTGAATGGAACGTCGCAGTCGCTTCTGATCGAAGGCAACACCGAGGATGGCGTCGAGCCGGCAACTGACGAAGAGAAGCAGAAAGTAGAAGAGCCACCTCTTCGCGTGACTTATCTGAACAACAACTTGACTGTGAAGGCCAGGAAGCAACCGCTGCCTGTGGTGCTGCTCAAGATTGGAGAAGAGCTCGGCATTCCGGTTGACATTCAGGCCCAGAACATCGCGATAGTCGATACTGACATCTCAAAACTTCCTGTCGAAGATGCAGTTCGGCAACTGTCTCCCCACATTCGACTATTCCTCCGCGCCGATCTTACCCGCGCCGAAAAACGAGCTTTGCGTTTGGTTCTGGATGAGTCGCCAAAGACGCCTCAGTAGAGTTCCTGACGACTTGAGCCGTCGCCGTGGTCCTACTTTTATGTTGCCATACGCTCGATCAAGAACATATATTAACCACCAATGACTCGGGGAGGCGGTCAACTTGGCTAAGCAAAACGAGATTACCAACGAAGAACCCGCTGGGTTGCAGAGTGGAAATGCTGTGACAGGCGAGAGTGCTAAAGGTAAGAAAGAGTTTGTTGAACCGGCAATCTCAGTTCCTGTTGATGTTCTTGAAGCAACCACATTCTTTCAAGCGTCAACCAGCGGCCCGACCAACCCTTAGAAGCCGCTTGCATGGAAGTTATCAAGGTCTTTGACCGGCCGGCGTGCCGAAGGTTTTATAAGGTTGCCGGTCGGTTGTTATTTATTGAGAGTGTCGATCTCCGTTTAGGCAACCTGATCGAACCACTCTTTGCTGGATGGCAACTTGAGCCAGTCGCTCTACCCGACCGATCACCCGACATTCGTATTCAATTCTTTTGCGGCGACGCGTTACCGGAAATTCCGGCCAACCTGAATCGGTTTGAAATTGCTGACGGTGGACAGTGCTACACCGACGGCGCAGACTACTATCTCGCGCTCGGCAAGGCACTGGTACGCGTGCAGACCGGAAGTGCCGCCGTGTGGGTTGATGAACTTGCTGCGCCTGCCGTGTTGGCGAAGGCAGCGTCTTTTTCTGTCTGTGCTGCGTTGCGACGTTATGGGTTGTTCGAGCTTCACGCAGCGGGTGTGATCAACCCTGACAGTGAACGAGGCGTTCTCATTATTGGTCCATCCGGAAGCGGCAAATCGACCCTCGCGCTTCAATTAGCGAAGGCCGGGTGGCCGTATCTCTCGGACGATGAGTTGCTGCTGAGTTTAGTTGACGGCGAAGTTGAAGCGCGGGGCTTTCGCAGTTTCTTTGCCGTCAAAGATGGTGGAGATTCCAAGACCTGTTTTGAACCGGGCGCCGTTCTTGGATCTGAGCGAAGACTAAGCGCCCTGCCCGGCGTCTTGCTGTTTACCAGTCTTAGTGCTGAAGAAACAACTCGATTTCGTAGATTGACACAAGCCGAGACGATGATGCGGTTGCTGCGGGCATGTCCCTGGGCCACCTATGACACGGCGGTTGCGCCTCCTAATCTCGAGCTCCTCTCGAAGCTTGCGCGGCAAACAAGCGCATTCGATCTGTTTGCGGGTAGCGACTTGCTTAGACCGGGCTTCGCTTCGGATTTGTTATTAGATCTTGACTGAGATGAATGCTGTTAACCTTGAAAATCCTGTAACCCTGTCAAACAGCGGCGATTATGGACCACGGCGTTTGAGCGTGGAGCTCGCAAACATCTGCAATCTTCATTGCAGCTATTGTTTTCGCGCTGACGAAAACCTGTACAGTCCGCACGCCGAATTCTTTCCCATCGAGCTCCTGCGACGAGTAATCAGCGAAGCTCGCGCGGTAGCCAACATCACCCAAATCAACTTTACCGGCGGCGAACCCACACTTCACCCGCAGTTTGCCAAAACATTGAACACGATTGCCGAGGCTGGTTTGACTGTCAGTTTTGTTTCGAACGGCTGGCACTTCGATCGCGTCTGGCCGGATATACAAGCGAATCGCGCGGCCCTCTCGCACGTTGCGTTCAGTCTGGATGGTGTAACTCGTGAGACTCACGATCGCTGGCGTGGCCAGGGATCTTTCGATCGGTTGGTCCAGGCGTTTTCTCGCTGCTACATGTCCAACCTGCCTTTCGGACTCAAAATAGTGATCCGTCGCGACCTGTTGGACCAACTCGAACAGATCGCAATCTTTGCCGCGAGGATGGGCGCTGCCTCGCTACACTTCGTACACGTGATGCCGACTTCGCACGCGGTTGCGGACGACTCTGCTTTGAGTCTCGAAGAGCAACGTGTGGCTGAGCAGGAGATCGCTGTCCTCGCGCGTATTTTCAAAATGAAGATCGGCATCGACGCGGGTTACTACAATATCGACGAAGAACGCCCGCCATGTTCGCCCCTGGCAGGCACGAGCATGAATATCGATTATCGCGGGCGGCTCACGCTCTGCTGCAATCTTTCCGGGTTTCGCGGTGCTGATGGAGAGGAAGACATCATTGCGGATCTGAACGTGGAGTCGTTCGCTGAAGCTTACGCGAAGTTTATCTCGCTGGCTGACGCGCAATCTCAGCGAAGGAAAACTGCGTTGGCAGCAGTGCGTTCGCAGGGATTGATGCCGGATCTTTACACCGGCTCACCATGTCTGTTTTGTCTGCAAAGCTTCGGCAAAATCCCATGGCATGGACAGGATTACAAGATTTTCAAGATTGACAAGATTCATTAATGAAATGGGCCATCCTGTAAATCTTGAAAATCCTGTAATCCCGTCTAAAGGTTGGTTGCCGGTTGATGCGGTCATCGTCGATGGTCGTCCGGGTCTGTGGTGGATGGAGATGCCGGACGTAAGTCTCACCGAGCCGTTTTTCCAACAAACAGTTGCACGCGTGAAGAGGGAGAACAATCGCCGTGAGCTGTTCACGGAGTTTGAGGTCCTGCTGCAACTGGAAAAGGTGCTCGACACCATACCGCCCACGGGCTTCATTTTTCACTCTTCACGCTGCGGTTCGACGCTCCTCGCCAACGCCTGCAAAGCAATCGCTGGTTCGATCGTTCTTTCGGAAGCAAATGCCATCGACAAGTTAATCGCTCGGTTTTTTACTGACGCAACGGACAAAGTCAAAGAGTCAGTCTATTCAGTTTTTCTGCGCGGTGTGGTCCATGCGCTCGGCCAACGCAGGATGGGGACGGAACAACACCTCTTCATCAAGTTTGCATGTTGTAGTTTCGCTCAAATCGAACGGATCAGGCGCATCTGGCTCAACGTGCCGTGGGTCTTTCTATATCGCGATCCGATCGAAACGATCGTTTCGAATCTCACCGAGGTTCCACCCTGGTTGATGGACAACGACAGGCGAGTGCTGGCCTCGATCACGGGCGTTTCACCCGCTGAGATCGAAGAGATGCCGCTCGAAGAGCTGTGCGCCAGAACGATCGGCAGTTTTTATTCCGTCGCGCACCGTCTTCCGAACGGCCTTGCGAACAGTCCTGGGCTGTTGCTTAATTACAATCAACTGTCTGTACCTGTAATATCCCGCGTGTTGAGTTTTTTCAAAATCAGCCCTTCGGCTGAAGAGATGGAAACAATCGCGCGCGGGAGTCGGCTCTACTCGAAAGAAGTTTCCGGCACGCGGTCGTTTGTCGCTGACGCTGACGCGAAACAGAAACTTACTAGTGATCTTGTTCGTGAGGTCACTGAAACGTGGGCCAGCAAACCTTATCGTCTCCTGGAACAGAAAAGGCTTGAACAATCATGGATGTAATGCCGGGCAAACACGTGGTAGCAACTGATTTCGACGGTGGTGAGGGGATACTCGTTGATCTCAACACTAAAAAATACTATCAACTGAACGAGACTGCGATGGTAGTTTGGAAAGGCCTGGAACAAGGCAAGACAACGAGCGAGATCGCAGCCGAGATCACTTCCAGCTACGAAGTCGCGCTCGACAAAGCCACACTCAGCGTAGAAAGAATTGTTGACAACTTCCAAAGCTACAAACTTGTCAGCGCGCAATGAAAGTCGCGAGCCTCGCGAACGGCGCCTGACTATCAAATACGCCATCCTTTCCGCGGCGATCTTCCTGCCACTCATCTGGTCGTTTCTCTTCGTGCGAAATCTTTATCCGTTCACTGCCTGGAACGTGATGATGGCCGGAGGTGATCTTGAGCGCGGCCGCAGCTACTGCATTCTCCGCGGCGAAACCGTTTCAGGCGAGACTATCGATATTCGTCCCATCAAGCTCACGAATGCTCTCTACAGTCGCACCTGGACCATGGTCAATGCCACGATCGACAATCAAAGTCTCAAGCTCAAGTCGATTCATCCTGGTAACGAAGAGCTCGTGCGTCGCTACGGTGGAGTTGAGAATCTTCCGCCGGGCGTGCGCCTGCCCGATCTGCTCCAGGCATGGGGCGATCTTTACAACAAGCAACAGCCGGCATCCTCACCGCAGCGACTGAAAGCTATCCGCCTTGATATGTATCGTTGGGAGAGTGGCCGCTACTCTGATTACGACAAGTTCATAGAATCGTGGCGCAAGGAATTGTAAATCGCGTCGTTCCCTCGAGTGCTTTTGCTCTGGGTGTCATACGCGCCATCGTCAACGGCACGTTCCTGATTTCGGTGCTCCTCACATCCTTCTCCGCACTCGGCTCGCTGCCCGTGACCATCCTGCGACCCACGGGCGTGATGAAGTTGCTGCCGTGGAGTTTCTACGATGCGATACAGACGCCATCCGGCATGGTGATTTTGAAGATAGCAATGGTGCTGTCGCTGTTGCTCAGCATGACGGGCTTTCTGACGGTGGTCTCAACGAAGACCTCGCTGTTGCTCGTCCTTTTTTACCAGGGCCTGCTGCGCAGCTTCGGACATTTCAATCACGATGAAATGCTTGCTGTGTACTGCCTGGCAGTTTTGGCTTTCACCCCTTGCGGCGATGCGTTTTCGCTCGATGGCCGGCTCGCAAAAACGAGAAAAGATCGCCCGTGGTTTGCCTATGCGTATCCGATTCTGTTGCTGCAGGTCTTGATGGCGTGGACTTACTTCAGTTCAGCGCTGATCAAAATACGCGTCGCCGGATTGAGGTATCTCAGCATGGACAACCTCCCGGCCTTGGCGATCTTTCACTCGCTCGACAACTTGCACGACACTCAATTTCGCCTGGCGTTCTTATTGCCACAGGTGAGAGCTTATCTGCCGTTTGCGGTTGCGTTGGTCCTGATTTGGGAGTTGGTATTTCCGGTGGCGATTTTTTGGCGTCGCGGCCGCTGGTGGATCCTCGGAATCGGGATCGTCTTTCACGTCTCTACGCTCTTTCTGATGAACATCTTCTTTCCGCATCAACTAGCGATGTACCTGATCTTCGTTGATTGGGATCGAGGATCGAAGCGTTCGTTAGACGGAAAGCCATAAGTGACTACGTATTCAGGAGGCGCGCTCTCGAGGATTGGTTGTCCGTTTGCTTCAAGCCATGCATGGCCGGTGACCTTACCACCGGCTTCGTTACGAACGCCGAATACGATGCGCGTTGGCACTCCCTTGCGCGAGAGATAACGGTGAAGCACAGCCGCACGCTTCCAGCAGACAGGTTTGAAGATAAACACGTCCGCCGAGAGAAGTAGATCGATCGCGCGGGCAAGTTCGTCCTGCTTCACCGGTTCTCCTGAAGGTTTTCTGTTTTCATTTCCAGCGACGATTTGCAGCGCGCGCGGCAGTGAATAGCAGCGCGCGGTTACTGAAAGAACTACGACCCACCATGCCATCCGGCACAAGAGCAGCGCTTCATCGGGACGCGAAAGAAACTTGCGGCCAAGACCTGAGATTAATCGGCCCGCTTTTCTCATCCGCACGATTCTACAGGAACTGGTATTTCTCTGCGTAACCTTTGCGTACCTCTGCGTCCTCTGCGGTTGTGAATTTAACCAAACATTTACCGCAGAGGGCGCAGAGGACCGCAGAGATTACGCAGAGGGCCGGCTAACTTGTAAATCTTGTAATCCTGTCTTAACCTCACTTAAGCCTTTACATCAATCCGCAATGTAACCGATAGGAGGACCTGTGGCGGTTATTCGTCCCTTTCGTGCTTTGCGTCCGCAAGCTGAGCGTGCCCAATTCGTAGCCAGTGTGCCTTACGACGTCGTCAACACCGAAGAAGCACGTGCGCTCGCGAACGGAAATCCGCTCAGTTTTCTGCACGTTTCACGTCCGGAGATTGATCTTCCGCCGGGAACCGATATTTATAGCGACACTGTCTATCGCAAGGCGGTCGAGAATTTCGAGAAGCTGATTGCCGCTTGTCCGCTCGAAACAGAGGCAGAGCCGAGTCTTTATCTTTACCGGCTAGTCATGGGCGACCACGAACAGATCGGAATCGTCGCCTGTTGTTCTATCGACGAATACGACGACGGCACGATTCGTAAACACGAACGCACGCGCCGCGATAAAGAAGACGATCGCACGCGTCACATGCTGATGTTGCGTGCGCAAACTGGACCAGTCTTTCTAACCTATCGCGCGCGGGCCGAGATCGACGATCAAGTTTCCGCGGCGATAACACGAGCGCCGTTGTTCGATGTGACTGCGGCCGATGGAGTTCGACATACAATCTGGCGTCTCAATGAAACTGAGGCACTCGTGAAGAGCTTTGAATTAGTTCCGCTGCTTTACATTGCGGACGGCCATCATCGCGCTGCGAGCGCAAGCCGTGCACGGGCGGCGTTAAAGGAACAAAGCTTCGCGCATACAGGCAAAGAAGATTACAACTACTTCCTGACGGTTATCTTTCCTGATTCACAGGTTCGCATACTCGCGTACAACCGCACTGTTCAGGATCTCAATGGGCTTTCAAGCGAAGAGTTTCTGCAGGCGATCGGAAAACAGTTTACGATTACGGAGAACGCGAGTCCGGAGCCGCCGCAACGCGGGTTTTGGAGCATGTATCTCGATGGCAAGTGGTATGGATTAGAACTCTCTCCTGACGCGACGCTACCTGCCGGTACTGTCGCCATGCTGGACGTGAGTATTCTTCAGGGCAGGCTGCTTGATCCGATCCTGGGCGTGAAGGACATCAGGACTGACAAGCGAGTCGATTTCATTGGCGGTCTTCGCGGAACAAAAGAGTTGGAGCGTTTGGTTGATGAAGGGAAAGCAGCCGTTGCGTTCTCACTCTATCCGACGACGGTCGAAGAGTTGTTGATGGTTTCGGACGCGAACGAGATCATGCCGCCGAAGTCAACCTGGTTCGAGCCAAAGTTGAGAGACGGGCTGTTGATTCACACGATTTAGATAGGACATATAAGTCCTAGGACCTATTCCAGATGCGAGTTCTGATAGCCGACAAATTTGAACAATCAGGCCGGGATGGTTTGCAGGCGCTCGGCTGCGAGATCGCGTACCACCCGGACGTCAAAGACGAGGCGCTGGTTAATGCTATTAAAAACGAAGCGCCCGACGTGCTCGTTGTCAGAGGCACGAAAGTTACCGAGCCCATGCTCGATGCCGGACCACTGAAACTTATCGTTCGCGCGGGCGCGGGTTACAACACGATTGATGTTGCGGCGGCCTCGAAGCGCGGCATTTACGTTTCGAACTGTCCGGGCAAAAACTCTATTGCGGTTGCCGAACTCGCCTTCGCGTTGATCCTCGCTCTCGATCGACGAGTGGCTGATAACGTCATCGCGTTGCGTCGAGGGGAGTGGAATAAGAAAGAGTTTTCGAAAGCACGCGGGCTGTTTGGGCGCACGCTCGGCTTGATTGGCGTTGGCAAAATCGGGCAGGAAATGATTCCGCGCGCTCGCGCGTTCGGCATGCCCGTCGTCGCCTGGAGCAGGAGTTTGACGGCCGAGCGAGCAGCGCTTCTTGGCGTCGAGTTAAAAGAATCGCCGAAAGCTGTCGCGGCCGCGGCCGACATTGTCAGTGTTCATCTGGCGCTGAATCCCGAAACCCGAAACTTGCTTGGCGCAGACTTCTTCAACGCGATGCGCAAAGGCGCTTATTTCATTAATACCGCGAGAGGGGAAGTTATCGATCAAGCAGCTCTGGTTGCGGCTATGAGAAATCGCGGTATTCGCGCCGGGCTTGATGTTTACGCAGTCGAGCCAACGAGCGGCACTGGCGAGTTTCACGACGAGATCGTGAAAGAAGAAGGACTCTACGGGACGCATCACGTGGGAGCGTCAACTGATCAGGCACAGGAGGCGATTGCTGCCGAAACTGTGCGCATCGTGAAAGAGTTTAAGGAAACGGGAAAGGTGCCCAACGTGGTTAACCTGGCGCGACAAACGCCTGCCACGCATCGACTCGTGGTCCGTCATCTCGATCGGCCCGGCGTGCTCGCGGGCGTTCTCGATGCGATCAAGGCGGAGCAGATCAACGTTCAGGAAATGGAGAACATAGTGTTCGAGGGCGCGGCTGCGGCCGTGGCCCGTATCAACCTGGACAACGCGCCAACTAAAGAAACCCTCAGGCAGCTTGAGGAAAGCAATCCGGACATTATCGAACTCGATCTGCTTGACTTGAAGTGATCCAGTTCCTGTTCTCGCAAAATGAACACGACCCTCATCACCGGAGCATCCTCGGGAATCGGAGCGGCCTTTGCCAGAAAACTCGCTGCACGAGGAAGAAACGTTCTGCTCGTCGCGCGCTCTGAAGACAAGCTCATCGCCTTGTGCAACGAGCTCGGCCGCTTGACCAGTATTCGCGCGCAGTATCTGGCACTCGATCTACAGCAACCCGACGCGGGCGCGCAGCTTCTGGAAGAAACAAACAAGCGCGGACTCGAGATCGAGATGCTCATTAACAATGCCGGCTTTGGTTCGATGGGCGATTTTGTCAAACTCGATCTGGCTCGCGAGCTCGAGATGATCCAGCTCAACATTCGATCGCTGGTCGAGCTAACGCACCGGTTTCTCGGACCAATGCGCGAGCGAAAGAGCGGCACGATAATTAACGTGGCATCGACCGCTGGGTTTCAGGCTGTGCCTTACATGGCGACGTACGCGGCGACGAAGGCTTTCGTCCTGTCGTTCTCGGAGGCATTGTGGGAAGAGAACCGGTTGCATGGGATTCACGTGATGGCGTTGTGTCCCGGCGTGACCGAAACTAATTTCTTTCAGTCAGCCGGAATCGATCGTCCGCCGATGCGCATCATCGAAACTCCGGAAGAGGTGGTTGAAACCGCGTTACGCGCATTGGGCCACCGGAAGGGCACTGTGATCTCAGGATGGTTCAACTTGTTGACCGTCGCGGCAGAACGCCTGATGCCGCGTTCGGTGGTGACGAAGGTTGCAGGTAAAGCTTTGCGTTCGCGTGTTGAAGAATGATTATAGGTCATATAGGACTTATAAGACCTATATTAGTATTGGAGCGTTAATCAAATGACGGAACGAATTTTTAATTTCAGCGCTGGGCCGGCCGTGTTGCCGGTGCCTGTTTTAGAAGAAGCTCAGCGCGACTTGCTCAGCTTGCCGGGTGTGGGCATGTCGGTGATGGAGATTAGCCACCGGTCAAAGACGTTTGATGAAATCATCGCTGGAGCGGAATCGGGGCTGCGTGAGCTTATGAGGATCCCTGACAACTACCGGATCCTTTTTCTACAAGGCGGCGCGAGTTTGCAGTTTTCGATGGTGCCGATGAACTTTTTGCCCGCGGACGGAAGTGCTGACTACGTCATTACCGGAAGCTGGGGAAAGAAGGCCTTGAAAGAGGCCCGAAAAGTTGGCGGCGTAAATATTGCGGCCACCATGGCTGATGGAGGCTTCACTCGTGTGCCGTCGCGCGATGAGATGAGCCTGAATCCTCACGCGGCTTACGTTCACATCACGAGCAACGAAACAATCGAAGGCGTCGAGTGGAAACGAGAGCCCGAGGTGGGTGATGTTCCGCTCGTGGCAGATGCTTCGTCCGACATTCTATCGCGCGAGATTGACGTGCACCGGTATGGACTGATCTATGCGGGTGCACAAAAGAACATGGGACCCAGCGGCTTGACCGTGGTAATCCTGCGTGATGACCTGTTGCCGCGCATTCCTGCGGAACTTCCCACCATGCTTGACTACCGCACGCACGTCGAGAACAACTCGCTCTACAACACGCCGAACACGTGGGGAATTTACATCCTCGGGCTTGTGTGTAAATGGCTTAAGGACAAAGGCGGAGTCGCGGCGATGGAGCGTGAGAACGAGGAAAAGGCGCAGTTGCTCTACGACGCGATCGACGCTACCGATTTCTATCGCGGACATGCGGACGTCGATTGTCGCTCGCTCATGAACGTCACATTTCGTTTGCCCGATCAGGAACTGGAGAAGAAGTTTGTCGCGGAAGCAACGGCGCAGGGGCTTGATGGATTGAAGGGACACCGTTCGGTCGGCGGTATTCGGGCGTCGATCTACAACGCGTTTCCGCGCGCCGGAGTCGAAGCGCTCGTGTCGTTCATGAAAGATTTCGAACGGCGGAATGGCTGAACCGCAGATTACACAGATTACACGGATTGGCCCGGAGCATGCGGGCATTCGTCTTGATGCTTATCTCGCCTCACAAATCGAAGGGTGGAGTCGTGCGCGTCTGCAACGTCTGATCGAGAGTGAGGACGTGCTGGTAAACGGCCGCGCCGTTAAACCTTCTTACAAGCTGCGTGAACAGGATGAGATCGAAGTTGAGCTGACAACTCCGGCAACGGATCGCTTTGAGCCGGAAAATATTCCGATTGAGATCGTTTACGAAGATGAGACGCTGGTTGTAGTCAACAAACCTGCGGGACTCGTGGTCCATCCAGCGGCAGGCACGCCTTCAGGTACACTCGCCAACGCACTCGCGTACCACTTTCAACAACTACCTGGCGGCGGGACAAGCGTCCGGCCGGGCATTGTGCACCGGTTGGATCGAGATACTTCCGGTCTGTTGGTCGTAGCCAAGACTGAGGCCGCACTGGAAAATCTTTCCGATCAATTTCGCGATCGAACTGTTTTCAAGTCGTATGTGGCCCTCGTCCACGGACGTGTGCTTTCAGATTCCGGACGAATCGATCAACCGCTCGCGCGCGATCCTTCAAACCGCACGCGCATGGCCGTCGTGCGTGGAGGCCGCAATGCTTTAACGCTTTATCGCGTGCGGCGTACTTTCCAACGATTTACGCTACTCGATGTGGAACTGAAAACCGGCAGGACTCACCAGATCCGCGTTCACCTGGCGTGGCTGAAGCATCCCGTCGTCGGTGACGAGACTTATGGCGGCGGCCGCGACAATACAATCCCGGATCCACAACTACGTGCACGCATCCGCAACCTCAATCGTCATTTCCTGCACGCGGAGAAACTCGCGTTCAGCCATCCGAAGACAGGCCAGTTAATGAAATATGAGTCGCCCTTGCCGGCGGAGTTATCAGAGGTGTTATTAGCCGCGGATGAACGCGGATAATTACGGGATGGGCTCGAAGCGTTGGGTCAACTGCTTGAATCGTTCATCAGATCGCAATCCATCAAACATTGGCTCGATCCGGATCAGGACCAGGCCCGGGTGTCGCGCGTCAAAAGCCTTGTTCAAATACTCCATCGCCTTGTCATTATCTTTCAAGCCCGCGTAGACAATCGCGAAATACAGCGGCGAAACGTATCGACGTTTGGAAAGCGCGTCGAGTTGATTGAGGATCGCGCGCGCCTCAGCTTGTTTGCCTGCCATGCCGTATGCAAAGCCGAGCGAGGCAGACGCTTCCGATTCAGCTTCGATCACTTTATCCGGCACCGGACCACTCTCCGGCGCTTTGATAAGTTTGCGCAACTCGGCGATCGCCTCCTGGTGCATGCCCTTCTGCACGTAAGCCAACGCCAGGTAATGACGCGCCACCCAAAAGTCCGGATCGCTCTGCAGGGTTAGTTTGTATTTGACGATCGCATCGTCATAGTTGTGTTCGTAATAAGAATAAAGACCGGTGTTGGCGCTGATGATCGGTGAAAGCGGATCAAGTTTATGCGCTTCCTCAATCTCAGCTTTTGCGAGCGAGAACTTCCCCATCTGCATCAGGTATGAGGCGTACCATTGATGCGCTGTCGGGTACTTCGGATTCAACTTGAGCGCCTGTTGAAAATCATTTTGCGCGCCGAGCCAGTCCCAGTCGTAAGACAATCTCACGAACGCGCGCGAGGTGTAGGCTTCGGCCAACGCGGGATCGGCATCGACAGCTTTCTGCGCCGCCGCCTCTGCCTTCGGCATTTCATCGAGTGGCCTCACGACGCCGATGTCACAAAGAAGGGCGTATGAATCGGCGAGACCGGAAAAGGCAAGCGCGAACGTCGGATCCTTTTCTTCGGCACGTTTGAAATAGTCGATGCCGTTGCGAAATCCCTCTTCGTTGCGTTTGTTCCAGAAGTATCTGCCTTTGAGATAAAGCTGGTATGCATCCGCATCGTTCGTGTAACGCTTGGACAGCTTCTCTTCATCCTCACCCGACAAACGGAGACGTAAACTCTGCGAGATCTTCTTCGACACCTCATCCTGCACAGACAAGATGTCGGCCAGGCTGCTGTTGTACTCAGCGCCCCAAAGCTGCGATCCATCATCGACTTTGATCAGTTCTGTTTTGATCACCAGGCGATCGTCGAGTTTCACCAGCCGTCCCGTCAGAACTGCACCCACGTTCAGGTCTCGCCCTGCCTCGAGCGGATCCTGATCTGGACGCTTGAACCTGAAGGCTGCGTTGCGAGACATCACCTTTAAGTTAGGCAGTTGTGAAAGACTGTTGATGATGCTCTCGGTCAGCCCATCAGACAAATACTCGGCATTTGGATCTTTACTGTCGTTGACGAACGGAAGAATGGCGACGGAGTTGATCGGCCGTGACGACGAGGCAAAGAACACCGCGCCGGCTATCACTAACACCAGCAGTAATCCCAGCACGCTATACACAAGCCATCTCGTGCGTTTTGCCTGCGGCTTCAAATCGCCGCTGGTGGAAACTGTTGTGTTCTCCGTAGCCGTGTCGCTGTGTGATTTGACACTCGTGTGCACTGCGGAAAGCAGATCGGCCTGCGTGGCGCGTGTTCCTTCGCTGAGAGTTTCCGGACTTTCTGAATAATGAAGCTCATCTCGGAGCTGTTCGAGATCCAGTTTCAGATCGGTGATCGTCTGGTAGCGTTTGAATCGATCCTTAGCCAATGCTTTCGAAACGATTCGTTCGAGCTGGCGAGGCGCGTTGGGTACGTGCTGCAACAACGGTGCCGGTTCGTGATCGATGATGGAAACGCGTGTATGACTGTCAGTCTTTCCTTTGAAGGGCGGCTGCCCGGCTACCATTTCATACAGGACCACACCCAAACTAAAAATGTCAGACCGCTCGTCGATGCTTTCACCCTGTGCCTGCTCGGGCGACATGTACCCGCTCGTCCCCATGATCGCGCCGGGACTGGTTTCCGAAATCGGCATCGTCACGGCTTCGGGATCGGCAGTAGTGGAATCTCGATCCGTTAGCTTGGCGATCCCAAAGTCCAAAACTTTTACAAAGCGATCGCGGACAAACTTGTCTTGCCGCAACATGATGTTCTCGGGCTTGATGTCGCGATGCACGATGCCCGCGGCGTGTGCGGCTTCGAGAGCCATGGCGACTTGTATGCCGATGCCGAGTGTCTCGTCGAGTTTCAGTGGACCACGCCAGAGACAATGACGCAGAGTTTCACCCTCGATGTATTCAGTGGCGATGTAGTGGCTGCCGCCGGCTTCGCCAATCTCAAAGACGGTGAGAATGTTTGGATGATTGAGCGCCAGGATCGCGCGTGCTTCTTGTTTAAAACGTCGCAGGCGGCCCTCCGATTGAGTGAGTTCCTGCGGTAAGACCTTGAGTGCTACCTTGCGTCCGTGTTGTTTCGTGTCCTCGCCGAGGAAGACTTCACCCATGCCACCCTTGCCCAGTCGGCGTAAGATGCGATAATGGGCAATGAACTCAGGCAGTGAATTGGTGCTGGCTGAATCTGTATTGTTGGAACTGTCGGGCATGAAGGTGAATTTGCGCGACTAAGTTGGACGAGAACAGTTTCTGAGGCATTGTAGCACTCTTTGTGCTATGCAGTTTAGAGTTCAAGCTTTAGGGCGGTGTCCTAATTTGAAGAGTTTTCTCTGCGGTCCTCTGCGTATCTTTGATGTTATGAAGCAAGCGGGTGCCGCTTTCGTTTACCCGTAAGTGGTTTAGACTCACGGTTGACATGAAACTGAAAGGA
>Ga0065712_10000258_pt1 | contig 24903 bp, 23 predicted proteins | sample MisRhiReplicate1_FD_59099 | JGI IMG/M metagenome (GOLD analysis project Ga0065712, IMG submission 59099) | Miscanthus rhizosphere microbial communities from Kellogg Biological Station, MSU, sample Rhizosphere Soil Replicate 1: eDNA_1 v3... | ecosystem: Host-associated > Plants > Roots >...
ATGAGGCGCAACGAGTCGAATGGTTAGCTGACAAGATTAGGATGTTTGGCGGGCGACTGCCGGACATCCCGCCGGTGAACGAACCGAGCAAGAATAGCTGGCAATATCTGCTCGAAGATTTGACGGAAGAGCAACGCTCTGCGCCGGAACTGCTCGAGCAAGCACAAAGACTGCATGAGCAATTTCCGGATATCTCCGAAACGTTGGAGGGAATTTATCGAGACGGAGTCAAACACCGCGAAACGATTCGCGATATGCTGATGAAAAGTGATCCACAGTCGCTTTCCTCGTGGCTGGCGTGAAATTCGCGGCAAGTTTGTCAAGCNGTCNCGCAAAACTCTTCAGAAATCGCCCTGCCAATTTGCCACATTTNGGCTCCCAATTGAGCCACCAGGTCATCGAGTGTANCGATACCAAGCGTGGTATCGAAGCCGTTAACNATCGGGACGCGACGCACATGATAGGCGTGCATGAGAGCCGTTAACTGCGGCAAGTCCTTGTCGGCGGNAATCCGGATGGGGTCAGGTGTCATGATCTCTTTGACGCGAGTTGTCCGCGAATCTTTGCCNGTCCCCGCAACNCGCAGCGCGATGTCGCGGTCCGTAAGAATGCCGCACAGTTTCCCGTTTTGCTCGACCACGAGAGAGCCAATGTTGTTCTGTGCCATCAACTCACATGCTTCCGTGATAGAGGTATCCAGCTCAACCTTGACCAACGGTTTCCGACAGAAAGTTTCTAATGACATGAACCAGACCTCCTTTATGCGCTTGGCTTTGCCGCACCGCCGACCCGGTGTATTCCCAACACATCAAATCCGCTGACTCGAAGCGCCTTGGCAATTTTCTCGGCGTTTCCCGTAATGAGTCGCAGATAACAGACCGGGCTCTCTCCCAAATTGTTGCGGTAGCTACCGACCCCGAGTACCTCGCCGCCCTCCCGCGCCACGATGCGCGACGCTTCCACAAATCCGTGCTCCTCTCCTTCGAGACGAAAATCGAGCCGCGTGCTACCACCGTTGGAAGCTCCCATCATATCGAGGAAGGCTTTCATCACGTCGCTGACAGTAATAATCCCAATCAGTTGTCCGTCGGCGACAACCGGCAATCCACCGATCTGCCGATCCAACATTATTTGCGCGGCGTCTTCCAAAATGACGTCGGGAGCGACAGTAATAACGTTGGTGATCATTGCGTCGATCACCCTTGTTTGCTCGAGATGGCCGCGATGTTCGCGCAGGTCTCGTTCGGTAATTATGCCTACGAGCTTGTTATCGCTGAGAACTGGAAGACGCCGGAAACGACCCGAATTCATCAATTGTACTGCGTGGCTCAGCAAATCACCCGGTGCCGCTGTAATGGGTGGTTTGGCCATCCGATCACCAACCAACATGAATCGCTCCTCAATCTGTCTGGCTCCCGTCCCCGCGCGAAAAACTAACCTGTATCAGTACGCTCTGTCTCTATGGATGCGAATGCCGGTTATCGCGACGGTTCTTAGTCGAGAGAATGACGTGAATCACAAGCGTTAACAGCGTGAGCAGGACGAGATAGAAAAGTTCAGCTTCGTTTGCCATAAATACCTCCCGCCTTTGGGCTGACGTTTAATTACATGGGGCAATTCGCATGCCACTTGCGCGGATTAGACCTGGCCGGATTGATCATGATATCAATGGGTTGCCTTGACACTGAATCTTTTGTTGTGAATAGAAATGGCCAATTTTCCTGAATTCGCGAAGGCTCAATCTAATATGACAAACAATCGAAATGAGAGCGTTGGCGGTGCGCTGTGAACGAAAAAGTCAAAGCAACTGAATTCCAGGCCAGCAGCGGCGAGAATATTAGTGCGCCTGATGCAGCGCCTGGAAGCCGGCAGCGAATCCCGGATTCGGACCTGCTGTTGGCCATGTACCGGACGTTGATCGAGTACGGGGACTTATCCGTCGGGCTTCGGTCGGCTTTAGAAGTTGTTTGCAAATTTGCCGGTTGGGATGCGGGAATGGCTTGGCTTCCCACGGAAGACAAGCAACGGATCACGCTTTCGGTCTGGTGGCAAATTGACGATCGCGCTCTCAGTGACTTCATTCGTACTTGCCGCGACCAATCGTTTTTGCCCAACGTGGGAATCGTGGGCCGGGTGTGGGCACGGGGTACCGTCGAATGGACTTCGGACTTACCGGCGCAGAATCCAGAGGTTTTTCCGCTCGTATCACTTGCCATTCGGGCGGGCATCAAAGCTGTCCTTGGAGTGCCGATGCTGCACGAGGACACGGTTCTCGGCGTGCTTTTGTTTTATACGGGACGGGTGAAGCAGGAAGATGAAGAACTGGTTCAAGCCGTTTCACGGGTCGCCAGTCAGCTCGGCTTCGCTCTTCATCACAAGCTTAGCCAAGAGGATTTCCGTGCCCACGAAGCTTTATTGCGGCGCCGTCATGACGAGCTCGAAATTCGGGTCAGCGAACGGACCGTGCAGCTTAAGATTGCTAATGAAGCGCTGCATGCGGAAATTTTCGAGCGCAAGCGTGTTCAGCAAGAAATGGAAACTCGGGTGCGTCAGCAGGAGGCAGTGACGGCGATCGGCGCGCACGCTTTGAGCGATACCTCACTCGGGAATGTATATAAGGAAGTGTGCGAGGCGGTTACCCACACCCTCGACGTGGAATTCTGCAAGATCCTCGAAGCTCAATTCGATGGGAAAACTCTTTTATTGCGCGCCGGATCCGGCTGGAAAGAGGGACTTATCGGCACAGCAATGGTCGATGCGGGACCGCACTCTCAGGCGGGCTACGCGCTCCAGTGTAATCAGCCCGTAGTCGTCGAGGATCTGGCCGGTGAAGCGCGCTTTGATCCGGCGGCTCTGCTTCTCGATCATGGGGTCGTGAGTGGCTTGAGCGTGATTATTCCGGGACGCGAACGACCCTTCGGCGTGCTTGGCGCCCACAGCTCAAAGCGGCGCAAGTTCAAAAATGAAGACGTCCACTTTCTCGAGTCTGTCGCGCATATACTCTCGGCGGCAATTCAGCGCGGGACATCGGTGTCGGCCATCCAAAAAAGCGAGGCCTGGCTGCGAAACCTCGTCGCGACGACACAGGACGCAGTGGTATCCATCGACCGGCGCGGCTGTGTCGTGCTGTTCAATCAGTCGGCGGAACGGATCTTTGGCTACCGGGCGGAGGAGATCATCGGCCGCAAAGTCAATACGTTGATGGCCGAGCCCTATGCGGCGGAACATGACGGATACATCGAGCGTTATGAAACGACCGGCGAAGCCAAAGCGATTGGCCAAATCCGAACGGTTACGGCCCGAAGGAAAGATGGAATGCTGTTTCCCATCGAATTATCCGTTACCGAAATCGACATCGACGAAAACGTTCACTATGCCGCATTCATTAGAGATATTTCGGATAAGGTTGAGCTGCAAAAACAGCTGGTGGAAAGCGAAAAACTTGCTGCGATCGGCGGCACCGCTGCAAAAATCGGCCATGAGATCGCTAATCCGCTGAACGGGATTTATCTAACGCTGCAGTTGATCGAGCAAAGATTGAACAGACAAGCATCGGTCGATGAGCGAGTGACCGGCGACGTGCTGCGAATCAAAAAAGAAATCGGACGCCTTAATCAACTGGTGCAAGAATTTCGCACCTTATCGCGACAGCAGGATTATCACTTCCGTCCGATGAATCCCGCGCCCCTTTTGAATGAGACGCTCGATCTTCAGCAGCTGGTCTTGGAAGCGCGGTCAATCGTTATTAGTCGGCACATTGCTGACGACCTTCCCTGGGTGCTTGTCGATGAAGACAGGATGAAGCAGGCTCTCCTCAACTTGATCAAGAACGCTGGTGAGGCGATGCCGAACGGGGGTACGCTGACTGTCGCCGTTACGGCTTCGGACGGTTCGGTGGCGATCGATATCAAAGATACGGGCGTTGGAATTGCGCCCGGGAGTGATGTTTTTCAGCCCTTTTTTACGACCAAGAAAGAAGGAACCGGCCTCGGTTTGATTATCGTCCGCCAGATCATATTGGCGCACCGGGGCACGATCGTTTACGACAGCGAGCCCGGAGCAGGGACCACGTTCCACATTACGCTACCGCGCATGGCCGCGGCCTCATCGAATCGCTAGCCGTCCTGGCTTTGCGATTGCTACTCTCCTTTCCTACGAACAGTTGCGGCTGCTAATATGCGTATTTGTTTCGCATATCTGACAATGGAGCGAGCTTTTTTTTGCAGATTTACCAAAGGCCGGAGCGGGAGATCCACTTGAAAGGGAATATTCTAGTAGTCGAAGACCAGGACGCGGCGCGCGAGAGCCTCGCCGAGCTGTTGCGCGGAGAAGGCTATGAAGTTTATGAAGCGGCGGACGGGACCGTCGCGAAGGATCTGATCAATAAGCACGACCTTGACGTTATTTTGACCGATCTGATGATGCCCGGCGCTGACGGCATCGAAGTCTTGAAGCACTCCCGTAATGTCTCGCCCCAGTCGCTTATCATGCTCATGACGGCTCACGCATCTGTCGATACCGCGGTGGAGGCACTACGATTGGGCGCTCAGGACTATCTGCTAAAGCCGTTAATTTTCGAGGACGTCTTGCGCAAAGTCGAGCGGCTGATCTCGCATCGTAAACTTGCTTGGGAAAATCAGATCCTGCGGCGCGAGATCGACGTGCACTTCGGCCCGGATCAACCGCTCGGCCGAAGCCCGGCGATGCAAGAAATCGCCAAAATGATCAAGAAAGTCGCCCCCACGCCGACGACAGTGCTGATCAGCGGCGAAAGCGGCGTCGGTAAGGAAGTCGTTGCCCGGACCATTCATAACGCGAGTCTCGGCAGGGAGAATGTATTTTTACCTGTCAATTGTAGTGCGATTCCAGAAAACCTTCTCGAGAGCCAGTTGTTCGGTCATATGAAGGGCTCGTTCACCGGCGCAGTGAGCTCTCAAGAAGGTCTATTTCAGCGCGCTCGCGGCGGCACGATTTTTCTCGACGAGATTGGCGAACTGCCACTCAGTTTGCAGCCGAAGCTTCTCCGGGTTCTCGAGGAAAAGACGGTATTGCCGGTTGGTTCGACCACACCCGTGAAGGTGAACGTGCGCATTATGGCGGCGTCGAATCGGGATCTAAAGGGCGAAGTGGATGCCGGACGATTTCGCGAAGATCTTTATTACCGATTGAACGTTTTCGAAATCGATATTCCACCCCTGCGCAAAAGGCTCGAGGATCTGCCGTCGCTCGTCGAGCACCTTATTCGACGCCACAACCTCGAGATGAAAACCAATTACAAAGGGGTAGACAGCGCGACCATGAGGATTCTCATGTCGCTGCCTTGGAAGGGCAATATTCGTGAACTGGACAATGTGCTGGAGCGGGCGATGATTCTCGGCAATGGCGAATGGATCTCGCCGGCGGATTTACCGGGCCATCAATCAGCGGCGGACGGCGATTACGGGATGGAGGACAACCTCAACAAAGCTGTGGATCTATACGAGAAAAGCCATATCGAGCGGACTCTGGGGAAAGCTGGCGGCGATAAGGTCCGCGCGGCGGAACTCCTCGGGCTCAGCTTATCGACACTCTATCGGAAGCTCGAAAAACTAGGGATCAGCGACTAGAGCCGTGCGGACCGGATCAATAAAAAAAGGGCACGGTGGACACCGTGCCCTTTTTGCATGGACCGATATGGACTAATTCAATGATGGATCGCCTGGAACTTCCCGAGTAGGCGGAATCTGCGCTTTTCGCCGCGTCGGGTTACGCAGGATTTGTAACGACTTCTGCTCGATTTGCCTAATGCGCTCGCGTGTGACCGCGAACATCTCACCCAACTCCTCCAAAGTGTAATCGCGTCGTTCTTCAATGCCGAAACGCTTCCGCAGAACCGTTTCCTGACGTGGCGTCAAGACGGCGAGCGCTCGTCGAACCTCGGTTTGTAACAAACCTTCCAGCGCCTGGCTCTCCGGCTGCGGGCGCACGCGGTCCTCGACAAAATCACCCAGCTCATCGCCGTCTTCCCAGATCGGCGTCTGCAACGAGACCGGCTCGCCATGGGATTGCACCAACTTGAGCAGCTCCGCAACTGACACGTTGAGCTCTTTGGCCAGTTCTTCCGGCCGCGGATCGCGGCCGAGCTTTCGCTGCAGCTCACGCGCGGTTTGAATCACTTTGTTCCGTGATTCTACCCGGTGCACGGGCACCCGGATCGTGTGTCCGGTGTCGATAAGTCCTCGAGTGATGCCTTGGCGAATCCACCAGGTTGCGTACGTCGAAAACCGGAACCCAAGCCGATAATCGAACTTCTCCACCGCTCGCATGAGTCCAAGATTACCTTCCTGAACCAGATCCAAAAAGCTGAGGCCGCGATTTACATATTTCTTCGCGATGCTTACGACCAAACGTAAGTTGGCCTCGGTGAACTCCTTGCGCGCGACTTTGACCCGATTTTCACCCTCGCGGATACGCCTGATTTGTTCCGCCAAAGCTTTAGCAGGTCGTCCTGCGGCTTTTTCAAGCGCCTGAATCTCCGCGGCCGCCGCCTCTTTCTTCGAGCGTGAGTGACTGTGTGCTTGCTGTTCGAGCCCGACAATGCGTTCGGCCAGACTGCCCAGCTGGGTAATCATCTTCTCCAGCTGATCGGACGCCAAGCGGAGTTCCTTGATCGTGCCCAGAATCTTCGTCAATTGCGCCTTTTCGTCATGCGCTAAACGTTGGCGCCTGACTTCGCTAACCCTGGCTCTATTCGCCTCCCGCCAAATGCGCTCCCAGTGCTCGACCTGACGGGAAAGCTTCGCAACCTGCTTCAAAAAGGGTTTTGGATCTATGCTGCTCACACCCTCGTCATCGTCGTCCTCGGACTTTGCGATAATATCGCGCAGTTCGATTTCGCCAGCTCTCAGCGCACGACCGAATTCGATAATCCGATGAAGGGCGAAAGGCGTCGAAAACAGGGCCTCAAAAATCTGCTGTGTCGCGCTCTCGACTTCCTTTGCGAGTTCGATTTCGCGCTCGCGGCTCAGCAGAGGCACGGAACCAATATCCTGTAGGTACTGCTGAACGGAACTCAGCGAAGCATCCGAGGTCTCCTGCTCCTGTTCTTCCTCCTCGGGCGACTCCTCCGGCGCCTCGATAGCGGCAGGAAATTCCTGGTCCTGTTCTGGAAATTGCACGCCTCCAAGATCTTGGGGTTCTATCTCATTATTCGCGGTTCGATCAGCGTCAAATGGCGGTGTCATGAAACACTCCTTATCTTGTCGCAGTGGCCCCCGAGCGCCTCCGCCCGGGTAAATAGTTTAGACGCGTAGATCCTCGCTTCGGTTCACGGCTAAAAAGAATTTTTTATGCACGAGCTGTTCCCAAGCGGTCCACTAAAGCTGGTTTAACTAAAGAACTGGGAGATCAGGGGCTTGGCGTGCAACCGGCGAGATCACGTTTAGGATAAGCACTGCACCTGGAGCTGTCAAGGTAGTGAAATTACCGACAATCAGACTGACCAGTTCCACTTTGTCAGACAGTTGGACGCTCTATCGATGAGTTCTCTTCTACAATAAAATCCTACATGGCATAGCCTGTGCGTTGTTCAGCGTACGCCAAAATCAGGGAAGAGGCCATTCAGGGCGGTGGATCCAGCGGGCACTAAACGATAACGGAGTTATGAACAGACGAGGACCAAATTTGAGTCGCTCCCTACTGCGCTATAGCAATAGCTGGAAGCGAAGCCTTCAACGGCTGCCGCTCTGGTCCAGAAAGTCGAGGCAGCACATGCTATTTGCGAATCGGGAACATGCGGCGAAGTTGCTGGTGGAGCGCCTCAGTGCCTATTGCGAACAGGACAATCCGCTCGTTTTGGCTATTCCGCGGGGCGCAGTACCTATGGCTAGAATCATCGCAGATGAGTTGGGTGGCAGTTTAGATGTGATTCTTGTACGTAAGCTCGGGCATCCAGGGCAGCCTGAGCTCGCGATCGGGGCGATAGATGAGGGCGGCAACACCTTCTTTTCGGCTTGGGCTGCGGAAGTCAGCGCCAGCTATATAGAATCGGAAAAGCAACAGCAACTGGCCCTCTTACAAAAGAGGCGCACACAGTATACCCCCATCCGCGAAGCCATAAACCCATGCGGCCGATTGGTGATTGTCGTCGATGACGGTACAGCTACCGGATCCACAATGATTGCCGCGCTGCGTTCGGTGCGAGGACGGCAACCCAAAAAACTGATTGCTGCGGTGGCGGTTGCTTCGCCGGAAGCTGCAAAGTTGCTGCTGAGCGAGTGCGACGCCCTCGTTTGCTTGGAAACCCCCGCCGACTTTTCTGCGGTCGGGCAGTTCTTCAACGATTTCAGTCAAGTCTCTGATGAGGAAGTCATCGAGCTGCTTACCTCACGACAGGAAAAAATTTCCGTCTTTGCCTGACGCTAAACTACAACCACCGAATCGTCACTGCCGTGGCTATTGGGGACGTACCTATCAGCGTTCCAGTCGTTCTCCCAGCGCTCGCCATCGAGAAAGTAACGGAAATGATACTCCTTGTTCGCTTGCAGCGTCAGGGTTGCTGTAAAGCCACCATTTTTGAGTCTCTTCATCGGAATCGCATCTTTATTCCACGCGTTAAAATCTCCNACTAGGCTTACATGCNCCGCTGAACCAGCCGCCTCCTTCGGAAGTGAAAAAGTTACTTTGCAGGATGAATTCTTTTTCAGGTATTGCTTTTTCAAGCTCATTGCAGGTTCTCCGCTCCTCTTGTGCTCTTCAGACGAGAGATTTTTCCGCTCTCGCTTGAAAAATAATAAAAAACTGCCGGACCATTCGCAATAAAGTGGGAAGGCTCAGACCAGCGGAATAGCGTCTAATAAGCGCGTCTGTCTGTTACGCACCGGCGCCTCGAGAGGAATGGTTCCGGTGCCAACGATACTGCGGGGTGAAGGCTATTGCTGTATATACTGTAGGTAGAACACCAGACCCAGCAATCTCCCCGCGGCTTGGGCACGCGATCCAGGATCATTTCCGCCCGCCTGGGTTCTGAAGCGATCACCCCAAATGGGCATATCGCGGCTGCCATGCCCGCGAACCTCGCCGCCATCGATCACCCGATAGATTTGCCAAAACGGAAATGTGCCACCGTTCCTAGTTGCTATCTGGGTGAGGTCCGCTGGTCTGATGGTGAGGAACTTTGCCATGATTCCGCCGCCCCTAGCATCGACGCCGTGACAGACAGCGCAATACTTTTGATACTCGAGTTCCCCGCCGGCAATGACTTCCGCTTCCTGAGCTGAAGCGTCATCGAAATGAAATAAAATCGCCAGCCCAATAAAGCATGCAATCACGAACGCCGCCAATGGCTTTGGTTCCATGAGTAAAATTGATCTTTGTTCGCCTCGGGCAGCACTTTTTATCGGCCTGGTCACATGCGGCTCATAAAAATTATTCATCATTAATCAGTCCTTTTCCCAGCCAGTCATGGAGGCAGCTGCGAACTAAGTGCCATTGGCGGACTCCGAGATACGACTCAGGGTCACCAGCTTATCGTGGGTGCGATTGTCGCACCGTACCGCTTTGCAAACAAACGACTCCTATCCGTGCCGCGCTCGACAACTTTCCGATCGTTTCGCTTTCAATTTCATTATTGACACGAACTCGTGAGTTTTTTTTCAACCTTGCGAAATCCTTCTCGAGACTGGCGAAATTTCCGCGCCATTCCTGGCATAACGATTGCGCAATTTATCTTCAGTCCGGCGGGACGTAAGAAAGGGAGGGAACAATGGCAGGCAAAGAAAAAGAAACAAAGGCCGTGGCCCCCTGGCGACCCTTTATGGATTTGACCCGGTGGGAGCGGGAGATGGATCGCATGATGGATGAATACTTCGGACGCAGAACGCGACCGTGGTGGTCACAGCGATGGTTTGGCGGTGAAGACATGGAGGTAACTGCGCCGGCGGTCGATATGTTCGAAGAGAAAGACGATATCGTGGTAAAGGCCGAAATCCCCGGCATGACCAAAGACAACATCGAGGTGAATTTGACGGATCACACGCTGACCATCAAAGGGGAAAAGAAAAAAGAGGAAGAAGTTAAGAAAGAGAACTATTTACGCTCGGAGCGTTCCTACGGATCATTCGTGAGAACGTTGCCGTTACCCACTGATGTGCACGGCGACAAAGTCAAAGCGACCTTCAAGAATGGAATTCTGGAGATCCGTCTGCCGAAGACTGAAGCGGCAAAGGCGAAAGAAGTTAAAATAAAAGTTGACTAATATCTTAGCTTTGGACGAGTGTAGGGTAGCTTGTTGGCGACGAGGAGGACGGTCATGTATAGCAAAATATTGATCCCGCTGGACGGTTCGAGTACCGCGGAAAAAGTGCTGCCCTACGCCCGCTACTTAGCGGCGAAATTCAAAATCCCCATAGAGTTGTTGGCGGTCATCGATATCGCCGAGCTGGCGACCCATATCACCGCCGAAAAGGCACGCTTTCTTGATACGATGATCGAAGAAGGAATGCACAGCAGCGAAAATTATTTACGCGGCGTCGCACAGAGCTTTAGCGGCGCCACCGTGACCTGCAAAGTGGAAAAAGGCAGGGCTGAGGATGTGATCATCGAAAGGGGCGAAACCGATAAGGCAATGCTCATCGCCATGGCGACCCACGGCCGTTCGGGCCTCAACCGATTCCTTCTGGGCAGCGTGGCCGAAAAGGTCCTGCGCGGCGCTGCCAATGCGCTGCTGTTGGTGCGCGCTACTGAAGCAGCTCCTGGAAACGGAGAGGCTTCGTTCAAAAGCATTATCGTGCCGCTCGACGGTTCCGAATTGGCGGAGAGCATCCTGCCGATGGCCGCCGGCGTGGCAAAAAAACTCGGACTCGAAGTCGTGCTGTTTCGCGCTTACCACATTCCATACAACGCGTATGCCGGTGATGATGGTTTTTATGCCGTCAACTACGACGATCTCATTTCCGCCGTGCGCGACGAAACCAACGAGTATCTCGAAAAAAGAATGGCTGAGATCAAGAAGCTCGGCGTGGAAAAAGTCTCGGCTATTTCCAAGGAAGGTTTTGCCGGCGACGAGATCATCGCTATCGGACGCAAGACGCCGGACGCTTTGATCGCTATGTGTTCACACGGTCGTTCCGGTGTAAGACGCTGGGTGCTCGGCAGCGTTACGGAAAATGTCGTGCGCCACACCGCTGACCCGGTGCTGGTGGCGAGAGCGCGATAGAAACACAATCGGCCATGGATACCGTGCCAACGAAAATTTTGGTGACGCTAGACGGTTCGCCCGCGGCCGAAGCGGTTTTACCGTACGTACTGCTGCTCGCCGCCAGGCTTCGTATTCCTATCGAATTGATCTCGATCATCGACTTGACGGAACTCGCGCGCAGCGCCGCTGCTTACGAATCGCTGTTTCTCGATCAGCTTGCCGAAGACGAGACCCGAAGACGCCGGGAGTACTTAGAAAAGATCGCGCCAAGTTTCGCCAATGGGCAAATCGATTGCCGTATCTTGAAAGGCAACCCCGCGTCCTCGATTGTGGAGTATGCGGCACAAAACCCTGCAGCGATCATCGCAATGGCGACTCATGGTCGCTCCGGTCTGAATCGTTGGCTGTTAGGCAGCGTGGCGGAAAAGGTGTTACGCAGCACCAGCAATCCTTTGCTCTTGATCCGGTCGACGCCGACCGCTGTCACCGAGCAACAAGTCTCGATTCAGTCGATCATGGTGCCCCTCGACGGCTCTGCGCTTGCTGAAAGCGTCCTGCCGCCGGTTAGCGAGCTGGCTAAGAAGCTCGATGCCGAGATGGTGCTGTTTCGTGCTTACAACATCCCGCCCGGGTTTTACGATGCCGGTGGCGGGTTCGCCATCGATTTGGATCGATTGCTCGCACAAACCGAGGCTGACGTATTGAACTATTTAGAAGAAAAGAAAGCTGCGTTGAAAAAAGCCGGCGTGAGCAGCGTCACTATCGCTTCCAGGCAGGGCTATGACGCCGATGAAATTATCAACTATTATGCGGGCAATCGACCGGATCGCCTAATCGCGATGTGCTCGCACGGGCGATCTGGCGTGCGCCGTTGGGCGGTGGGGAGCGTTGCGGAGACCGTCGTCCGCCACTGCAGCAGCCCAGTTCTAGTGTTCCGAGCACCTCATTGAGGACCACGGGGAGAGCGCGAATGTTCAGCAGGATTTCGGTGCCCCTGGATGGATCGCGGCTCGCCGAGCAAATTCTTCCTTTTGCGCGGTTCTTCGCCACGCCCCTCAATCTGCCGGTCGATCTTTTCACGGTGATCGAATCCGCTTCTAATCATCCGTCTTGGTCGCCTGCCCGTGCGAGGGGCTATTTGGAGGGAGTTCGCGAAAAATATTTTTCTTCCGGCGTATCCACCAACTTTCATGTCGAGACCGGCGAGGCGGCGACAGTAATCATCGAAGGTTATCGCAGCGATCCGCATTGTTTGATCGCGATGGCGACGCATGGCATGTCGGGCCTACGCCGCTGGTTAATGGGCAGCGTCACAAGCAAGGTTGTGCAGCATGCCGCCAATCCGTTGCTGATCGTTCGCCCGACGGAAAAAGTTGACCCCGCGATCGCTGTGAACTTCAAAACGATTATTGTGCCGCTTGACGGCTCCGGATTGGCCGAAAAAGTGCTGCCTACGGTGATAGGACTCGCCAAGCCACTCAAGTTGGAAGTCCAACTCATTCGGGTTTATACCCCGGCGGCGGAAACTTACATTATCACCGATGGTGTGATTGCTCAGAGCACGGCTCGATTCAACGAAAACATAAAGAGCGAAGCAGAAACCTACCTTGACGGGAAAGTCCAGGCGCTGCGTGCGGAAGGTCTCGACAATGTGATCTCTACAGCACTGCTCGGCGATGCCGCAACTGAGATCATCGATTTTGCAGTCCGAACCGAGAACAATCTGGTTGCGATGTCGACCCACGGGCGCTCAGGCATCGGCCGCTGGCTGCTTGGCAGCGTTGCAGAAAAGGCCGTGCAGCATTGCCAAGATCCGGTCTTACTGCTTCGCGCCGCTTGAACCGGCTGCGCCCGCGTCGTTAAATCTGCCGCGGCCCTATTTTCATCGAGGTGCTGCTGGTTGGGTTCTGCTAGAATTGGAATGACGTATGCAGTTGAGCACGCTGAAGATCGATAAGCCAGATGATATCAATTTTGTGCTCGGCCAGAGCCATTTCGTTAAAACTGTCGAGGATGTTCATGAAGCGTTGGTGCAGAGCGTACCGGGAATCAAATTTGGTTTTGCCTTTTGCGAAGCTTCGGGGGCGCTGCTGGTGCGCTGGACTGGCACGGATGACGGCTTGATCGAGCTCGCCAAACGCAACGCGCTTGCGCTGTCAGCCGGTCATAGCTTCATTCTATTCTTGGGCCCAGGCTTTTTTCCCATCAACATACTCAACACGCTAAAAAATATTCCGGAAGTGTGCCGCATCTTTTGCGCCACGTCGAATCCCGTCGAAGTTATAATCGCGGAAACCGATCAGGGGCGCGGTATCATGGGCGTGATCGATGGCGGTAAAAGCAATGGGGTCGAGGACGAAGCGGGGATTGCCTGGCGCAAAGAACTGTTGCGCAAGATCGGCTACAAACTCTAACCGCTCGTGGCAGGCATTTTGAATATTCAATAAGTGCTAGGCAACGTCGACTAATGGAGGAGCGTAACCATGAGCTTGCCAAAAAAAATTCTTGCCCCAACAGATTTCTCCGATCTCTCTGCTGGCGGCGTTCGTTACGCATGCCAGCTGGCAAGTGATGCCGCTGCGGAATTGCTCGTCTTGAATGTGGTGTTGCTGGACGAAACCAATACCATTAATAAAGGCGATATAGAAAGACACAAGAAGCGGCTGGATGAGTTTATCGCAGAGAAGATCGGTGATGCAGCATCGCATGTTCGGATTAAAAAGCTGGTGGATGCCGGGCAGCCCTACGGCGCGATTCTCGACTGCGCCGAAAATGAGCAGGTCGATCTCATTGTGATGTGTTCGCACGGCCGCACCGGTCTCTCCCGCGCGCTGATCGGCAGCGTGACGGATAAACTTCTCCGAGCCGCCTCTTGTCCCGTCTTGGTGGTACCTGCGCAGAAGGGCAAATAGCCGTCGCGATCTACGCACGCATTTGTTCACCGTCAGTGTGTTCCATGTGACCTACCAATGAAGCTTCCGAGTGCATCAATTGTTGAAGCACAGGCGATCACCCGGTGCTTTGACAGTCTCGTCGCTGCCACTGCAGAAGCAATTCGACCTTGTTGGAAAGATTTGCCGACGGTTTCCAGATATTGTGCGCTGCTCGTGCGCTTCTCGTTCAGTAGCGTATCTATGTGCCGACTTTGCGCAGGATTGGCCAAGGCCTCGAGAGCAGCGGCGTCCACGGCCTGGAAGAGCTCAACGGGGAGGGTTAAGGCGTTAGCCAAATAGCGGGCATAGGGTAAAACTTGCTCGGCAAGTTTGGATCCGTCAAGCGGGATCAGCATCCGTGAATACATAGTGGCTCCTCTCGCGAGCGATCCTCTCGGTGACTGCCAAAGATGTTCCGCTGGTTACACGTCTGTTGCGTCACCTTTCACACATCGGCGCTCATGTCAATGCGCGGCAACGATCGGATCGAGAAGCGCGGTCACCAAAAGACAATACTCGGCAAAACTCGCAAAGCGAATCGCTTCGTGAGACCACACTCCGAGTTCCTTGCAATTTGACTTTGGTTCTCAAAAGCTCTCTCGTTTGATGTCGTGAGCTCGGTGTCGATTATCTTACCCTCCGCGTTGCTCTTTGCCTGAGTAAAGCCAATGAGCAAACAAACACGCGGTTTAAGTCCACTCTACAGTTTCCTACCGGCGGAAATTGAGGGGTTCGATGAGCTGGCAGAGCTTGCCCTGGATCTGCGCTGGTCATGGAATCATTACGCGGACGAACTATGGCGACAGCTTGATCCCGACCTATGGAAGATTACCCAAAACCCCTGGGTCATCCTGCAGACTGTCTCGCGGGACCAAATACAACGTATGTTGGCTGACCCTGTATTCCGTAAGAAAGTCGATGCTCTTGTGAAAGCTAGACGTGAAGCGGCGGAGGCGCCCGCGTGGTTTCAACAAAATTATCAGCGGACTTCTCTGAGCTGTGTCGCCTATTTCAGCATGGAATTCATGTTGAGCGAAGCGCTGCCGATTTACTCGGGCGGGCTTGGCAATGTCGCCGGCGATCAGCTCAAAGCTGCCAGCGATTTGGGTGTGCCGGTCATCGGTGTGGGACTGCTCTACCAACAAGGCTATTTTCGCCAGGTGATTGACAAAGACGGGGCGCAACAGGCCCTCTTTCCCTACAACGATCCGGGCCAACTGCCAATTATCCCTTTGCGGCAGGCAAACGGAGAATGGTTGCGGGTGGAGATTGCGTTGCCGGGTTACTCGGTCTGGCTGCGTGCCTGGGAGGTACGGATTGGCCGAGCGAAGCTCTATCTATTGGATAGCAATGACGCGGCGAACTTTCCCGCTCATCGAGGGATTACTAGCGAACTCTATGGTGGAGGACCCGAGCTGCGCCTCAAGCAAGAGCTGACTCTCGGCATCGGTGGGTGGCGGCTGCTCGAAGCGCTCGGCATCCATCCGGAAGTCTGTCACTTGAATGAAGGACACGCAGCTTTTGCCGTGTTAGAACGCGCGCGGAGCTTCATCAAAAAGACAGGACAGTCCTTCGAAGTTGCATTGGCCGTGACACGAGCGGGTAATCTCTTCACCAGTCACACTGCGGTGGCCGCTGGTTTTGACCGGTTCGCTCCCGACTTGATCGAGCAATACCTTAGTGGGTACGCCCAGAAGGAACTCGGCCTAAAGCTTCATGAGTTGCTGGCCTTGGGACGCCAAAACCGAAACGACCCGCAAGAGAGCTTCAACATGGCCTATCTCGCGATCCGCGCAAGCGGCGCCGTCAACGGGGTAAGCCGTTTACACGGAAAGGTTAGCCGACGATTGTTTGAGCCCCTCTTCCCGCGCTGGCCGGAAGATGAAATCCCAATCGGACACGTGACCAACGGTGTGCATATGCCAAGTTGGGACTCGGCGGCGGCCGATGCGCTTTGGACGGCGGCCTGCGGAAAGGATCGCTGGCTCGGCACGACAGAAACACTGGAGCGGGACATTCGAAGCGTTTCCGACGGCGAGCTCTGGGAAATGCGCACCCATGCAAGCCGGTCTCTTGTCGTATACGCCCGCGAACGATTGTCCCAGCTACTGATTGCATCGGGTGCGTCCGACGAGACTGTTGAAACTGCAAAGCATCTGTTTGATCCGAATGTATTGACGCTCGGATTTGCGCGTCGCTTCGCAACCTACAAGCGGCCCAATTTATTGCTGCACGACCCCGAACGCCTCACCCGTTTACTAACTGACGCTCATCGCCCTGTACAACTGATCATTGCCGGGAAAGCCCATCCTGATGACCACGCCGGGCAGGCCATGATTCAGGAATGGACGCGTTTCATACGGCGGCCCGAAACGCGCCGCCATGCGATCTTTCTAAGCGACTACGACATGCTTTTGACTGAGCACCTAGTGCAAGGTGTGGACGTCTGGATCAATACGCCACGGCGGCCCTGGGAGGCGTGTGGGACAAGCGGGATGAAGGTGCTCGTCAATGGTGGCATCAATCTGTCAGAACTGGACGGTTGGTGGGCCGAAGCTTATACGCCGGAGGTGGGGTGGGCGTTGGGTGATGGCCAGGAACATGATGATGATCCATCTTGGGATGCTGTTGAAGCGCAGGCGCTTTACGAACTACTAGAACGGGAAGTGATCCCCGAGTTTTATACCCGCAACAACGAGGGTATTCCCACCGGCTGGGTGGCGCGCATGCGTGAAAGTATGGCGAGGTTAACACCGCGCTTTTCTGCCAACCGCACCGTGCGCGAATACACTGAGCAACACTACCTCCCAGCTGCCACCGGCTATCGGACACGCGCTGCAGACAAAAGTGCAGTCGGCAGGGAAGTGGTCGATTGGCAGCACTCTCTGGACCAGAAATGGGCGATGCTGCATTTCGGCGAAGCGAGGGTTGAGACGGTCGGGGACCAGCACGTGTTCGACGTTCAACTTTATCTCGGTGATGTTGATCCGGATCGAGTGCGGGTTGAGCTTTATGCCGACGGAGTCAACGACTCGGGACCCGTCCGGCAGGAGATGAAGCGAGTCCGGCAACTGGTGGGCGCGGCCGGCGGGTACGCTTATAGCGCGCGAGTGGATGCAACGCGGCCGGGAACGGACTATACAGCGCGCGTCATACCGTATTGCGCTGGCGTTGCGATTCCCTTGGAGACCGGTCGTATCCTATGGCAGCGATGACTTTGGGAAGAGGGCGATCGCGCCGGACGATGCACGTGTCCTCGTTGCCCCGACATAGAGACGCCGCTATTGTGCTAGTAAGTAGAAACAGTTCACCAATAGCGCACGCGTCCGATATCGATGTGCACGAAATCCGACTTTGGGTAATAACCAACTCCGCCGCCTCTCAACTGGATGGCAGCTTTTTGTAAGCTGCGCAGCTCTCGCCCCGGTGACCTGATGTCGATAGCCTGTCCTACCAGGTGTAGGCTGTTTTCGGCGACTCCGGTGGTGTGCGCGCGCAGATATGTGTTGGTTTCTGCGGAGCGGTAGCCAGAAATGACGTGAAAGGGTTGGCTTGTATCGATTTCGTGACGAAGCGAGAAAAGGAGATCCAAAAGTCGAGTATCGATCTCATGAACTTCGTTATTGCGTGGGTCGCGCAAAATGTGATTGATCGCACGGAGTGAATCAGCCAGATAGCGGCCTTCCGCCCAATAAACTGACTTTAGATTTTCGCCGGTGTGGGTGTTGTAAAACGCCAAAGATTTTTCGGGAATTCTCGTGTCAGCGCTGAACGCGGCGCCAGGGAAAAGCACGGCGGTCGCCGCAATTGCGCCGAGCCTGACGAAGCATCGTCGGGTCAGTTGCGGCTCACGGTTTTTTACAGGCTCAGGATTGGGACGTGAAAAGTTCCTGTCATGATTCATCGCAAACTGCCAACTCCGATCTGTCGGGCTATACCGTCCTGCTTGCGAATTATACCCGTTGCGAGCTCACGATCAATGCTAAACTGAGGTAGGCTTTTTAGTAATTCTTCGAATTGACCATGTACTTTGACATCTTTCTTATAAGGATCGGGATGGACCTCCAGAAAAATTCTCCCGCCGGCGTTCGCGATCAGAAGGCGCTGATAAACAAGCAGGCCACGCGTACCGGGTGAGACCTCATCAAAAAGACCGGCGATATCGTCGGGGTGCGCGCGTATGCAGCCGTGGGTCTGGAACTGATAGATGCTCATCGGCGCAATCGTGCCATGAATGCCATAGCCGGCGATGCTAAGCCCGAGCCAATGTTTGCCCAGCGGATTGTCAGGGCCTGGTGGAACGCAGGTCTTTACGGCTTTGCCTTCGCGCTGCATTTCGTCCTGAATCGATAGGGGAACATCCCATATAGGGTCTTCTTCTTTCGCGACGATCTTGAATGGGCCCGTTGGGGTGGGCCAATCGTGGCGTCCCAGCCCAACGGGAAAGGAACGAATCAAGCGGCCTTCCTTGAGATAAAAGAGCATACGCTGCGGAATGTTGATCACGATCCCGTCGCTGACGATATTGGGTACGATGTGACGGTTGTCGACACGCAGCTGTTGTCCTGTTTTCAAAAGCGCGCTTGGGGAAACGTCATTGTCTGCGGCGAGAACGCCCACGCCTACGCCGAACCTTGCGCCGATGCCTGTGAGTGAATCTCCTCTCCGAACGACGTAAGAAAGCTCGCCGCCAATGAGTTGATCCGCAATTGGCGCATGGTCTTGACTCGCCGCATCAGTATGCAGAACGAGCAAGAAAGCAAACAGGAGAGACACGATCGGGAAAATGAGACTAATAAGCCGAAATTTCTTGTCGGAAGCTATCCTCTTGCGCGAAGAAGCTCTCCCACAAAGAAACCACTGTTTTTTGACATGCTCAGCCATAGTTTTTCCCCGTGAATTCAACCGAGAAATTCCAGCGGGCAGCCTTTCCGCCGGTAGTATTTTTTTGCTTCTTCGAAAGCGATCAGCACAACCGTGCCATGAAAGGCAAAGAGGTAGACGTGCCACGGCACCGGGGCGAAGTAATAGATCTCGGCAAGAGGTGTGTAGAAGAAGAGATAGCAAAGCACGAGTTCGAACAGAATACCGAGGTCGATGAGCGGATTGGAGATGAAATTAAAGATAATGTAGTGCCGCTCGAGAAAACGCGCGAGCCAGGTGGTAAACGGAACGATGATCGGGCGCTCGATGCGCGCCAGTGACTGAACGAAGAGCATCGAAACGAAACGGAATGGCAACGCGATCAAACCAGCTGCGAGCGCTAAGAAGGCGCGCACCATGTCAAATTCTGTGACGCCTTTGACGTGGTAATCGATGCGCACCCGCGCCGTATAGTGCGGCGGACGCCAAGTCAAAATTGCTTCCAGCGCTTCTTGGCGGCGCGCAGGGTTCACGAAGTTAATTGAAAAGAGCGAACTGCGCCACGAGCGCTTGCAGAGCACATTGGCGATTTGCGTCGTTACCGTTGGGAAAAAGTAAGCAGTCAAAGTCTGTAAGTAAGCGTAGGACGCGGTCTCAAACTTGAGGCCGCCGGGCGACGCTGGCATATTTGTAAGACTCTCGCCGGGTCGCCACGCGCCAAGGACCCAGCCCATATAGTAGTAAGTAGCGTAGCAACTGGCGGCGAGCAGAGTGCCTTGGACGAAATAAGAGCGCAGGATGAAAGCGAGCGACAAGATCCTTTCGTCGCGGCGCCGTGGCGACCGCTCCATGATGCCTTCTTCCGGCGGCTCGATGCCCAGGCCCATCGCCGGTATCAAATCGGTTCCCACATCGACCGCCAACACGCCCATCACGGTCATTGCCAGCGGCATGCCGGGGAATAAGACCCAAAAAAGGTACGGATACATTTCCTGCGGATTGCTATTGAGCACGTAGGCGGCAAAGCGTTTGATGTTGTCGAAAATCGCCCGGCCCTCTTCGATGGCCGCGACGATGGAGCTGAAGTTATCGTCGGTCAAAATCATGCGCGCCGCTTCCTTGGCGACGTCGTTGCCTCGCAGACCCATGGCAATGCCGATGTCCGCCTTCTTGAGCGCCGGCGCATCGTTGACGCCGTCGCCGGTAACCGCGACAATCTCGCCCATTTGTTTGAGCATGGAGACGATGCGGAGCTTATGCTCCGGTGCAACGCGGGCAAAAATCGTTTCGCCTTGGGTTAAAACGTCACGCAAAGACTGATCGTCCATCTCGGAAACTTCCGCGCCGCTGAATGACGGCAGTGTTCCGCTCAATCCAAGGCCGATCTGTTGACCAATGCTGCGGCCAGTTAGGGCGTAGTCGCCGGTGATCATAATGACGCGGATACCGGCGCTATGGCAGGCATGGATAGCAGCCGGCACTTCCAGCCGCACCGGATCGGACAGTGCTACGAGGCCCAGAAAAACCAATCGGGTTTCAACTTCGATGCTTGTGAAAGGTGCGCCGTTCAATTCGGCGCCATCGCGATAGGCGAAGCCGAGGACGCGTAAGCCGCGGTCGGCCATATCGTCGTTCTGCTGGAGAATTCGCTTGCGCTCCACTTCAGTCAGCGGCCGCACGTCAATGCCGTCATGAATGCGATCGCATTGCTGAAGGGTTTCCAACGGCGCGCCTTTTACATAGATCGTCGGTTCGGGTTCGCGATAGGGTTTCACCACAACACTCATTCGCTTGCGAATGGATTCGAACGGGTTGAGATGCAGTCGCTGGTGCATGCCGCGGACCCCGGCTTTCTCCGCGAGACACATCAAAGCGCCTTCGGTGGGATCGCCGATCACGCGATATTCGGTGTCGCGCTGTTCGAGCTTGGCATTGTTACAAATAAACGCGCAGTCGAGGAGACGCCGGAGCGTGCTCCATTGCGAGATCGCATTGAGGGATAGCACTTTGCCGGCATGAGAGAATTCGCCTCGTGGCGAGTAGCCGATGCCGGAGACGTGGATCGTCTCGCCATCCACCGCTATTTCGGTGGCCATCATGAGATTTTGCGTGAGTGTGCCGGTCTTGTCGCAACAGATCACCGTGGTGCAGCCAAGCGTTTCCACTGCCGGCAAGCTTTTTACCAGAGCGTGGCGCTTGGCCATCCGCTGTACGCCCAAGGCCAGGGAAAGGGTGACGGTGGGGAGCAGCCCCTCGGGTACGTTGGCTACGAAAAGACCAATGAAAAACACGAAGGCTTCCAGGAAAGTGAGGCCGCCAATGAACCAGCCCAAAAACAAAAACAGCAATCCCAGGCCGCCGGCGAGGGCGGCAATTGAGTAAACCGTGCCGCGCAATTGTTTTTGCAGTGGGCTCGGTTCGCTGCGAATGTCTTGAGTGAGGTTGGCGATCTTGCCGATTTCCGTATTCATGGCCGTGCCGAAGACCACCGCGCGGGCTCGGCCGCGCATCAGCGAAGTGCCGGCGAAAACAATGTTCGGCAGCTCGATCCACAGGAATTTGCCGGAAATCAAAACCGGTTGATCCGATTTGTAGCGGCGCGCCGCCGTCGACTCGCCGGTGAGCGAGGAGTTGTCGACTTCCACTTCAAAGGCTTCAATCAAGCGCGCATCGGCCGGCACCAAGTCGCCTTCTTCAAGCGCGATGAGATCTCCGGGGACGAGCTCGCTGGCGTCGATCTCGGACAATGTCCCGTCGCGAATCGCGCGGCACTTTTGGGCGATCATTCGCTGCAACATTTCCAGGGCGCGATCCGATTTGTATTCTTGCATGAAGGCGAAGAGACCGTTGATGAGGATGACTGTCAGGATCGCGATACCGAGCTGCGGCAGATCAACACCCGGTATAAAACAAAGCAGCGCGGCGACCCAAAGAAGAATCGCAAAGAAACTAAACAAATTTCGCATGAGCTTAAGATACCAGGGGTCACGGCGGCCGCGCTTCAAGACATTACGGCCGTAGTGTGCCAGGCGAGCCTGCGCTTCCGCCGACGTGAGACCACTGGTGAGATCAGTCTCAAGCTCGAAGCCGATTTGCTCCTGCGTCAGATTCAGATAAGTGGGCAGCGCTGACATTTGCTCCGCGCGCGCGATGAGTTGCAGCACTCGACGAGGGTCGCGCTGATTCAGCAGTTCGTCTCGGATTGCCGGTAGCAAGGAAGAGATGCGTTGAAGGAATTGAAGATGTTGCTCGGGCTGTTCGGCCGGCGTGGCGAGAAGCAAAACCACGTGAACACGCTCATGATTGAGCTTCAATCCTTCCGAGGAGAGACCGAGAATCAGTTCCGGAGTTGGTAAATTGTCGATCCGTAGGTGGGGAACCGCGATGCCATTGCCGATGTAACTGTAACGCTCGGCTTTGTGCTGCGGTTTTGCCGCATGCAGTTTCGCGGCAAAATCCTGAACCGGTGAATAGGAGCACAAACGGTCCAGCGCTTGGGCAAAATCTCCCGTGAGCCCAAAAACGATCTTCCGTTGATCGAGGCGCTCAGCGATCATAGAAGGTGGTCACGGTGGGTGCGCCGATTTGGAGCCAGCGACCGACAGAATGGGTTAGCGCGGCACCGATAATAACCAGAAGAATCCCGAGTGGGCCGATGGTCGGCTCACCCCTAGCTTTTCCGATGAGTAACAGGCATGCAAGAAGCGCCACGTGCTTTGCGAGCTTAAGCAAAAATGGAGCAACTAGGGGCACGGGTTGGGCGTTTTTAATATATGGGCGCTCGTCCGGATTTGCTGCTTGCAGGCAGTGATTCATGCATTCAACGCGGTGCACTGTCTGTGCCACGTAAACGATTTAAAGAACAGCGGTTTCACTCGGTTTTTTTCAGAGATGAAAAAATAAGTGGATGCTTGTGCAGAATTGCGAAGGAAGCTGTGAAGAAACTAAGAAGAATTCCTCGCTCTGCGCGGCAGATCATTCTCGAATCCTGCAGATGCACTGCGGACCGTCTTGGGGCTTTGCGGCCTCTGTGGCGATTGAGGCAAGCCGGTGATAATAAAGCAAAGACACTCCGCAGAGTTTGTCTTGGATGCATTTCGATAGCACTGACGAGGAAAGTTAATTATGAAGCTGAGCAAGATTATCGCGCCGACGGATCTTTCCAATCTCTCCCAGTCGGCGCTCCGTTACGCCATGCAGTTGGCTCTCGAGCAGGGCGCTGAAGTGATCGTTTACAACGTGATCAGTGAAGATGGCGAATGGTTCGACAAAAACGACGAACTTAATCCGGTCAAAGCTTTGGTGCCGCAGCAGCGCCAGCGCTTGGCCGATTTTGTCAAGGAATCCTGCGCAGAATTTCTCGACCAACTAAAAGTTAAAGAAGTTGTCGAAGTGGGTGTGCCGTACCGGGATATTGTGCGCAAAGCCGCAGACGAAAGAGCCGACCTGATCGTGATGTCGACACACGGCCGTACCGGGCTCGAGCAAGTCATGCTGGGAAGTGTTACGGCCAAGGTGGTCGCCCGCGCCACTTGCCCCGTATTGTCGCTACGGCCGGCCAGATGAAGACGCTCCGGGTTTCACGATTGAGTCGAAAAGCGCTTAATGAGACCAGCGAAATCAGCATTCCGAACGCCGCGGCAATTGCGAAACCCAGATGCTCTAAAGATAATGGCACAAACCGAAAAGCGCTCCGCAAGAACGGCACGTACAGAACTACCATTAAAATAACGTCGCACCGACCATGACCCAGCGATAGGCTGCGTTGGGCGAGCGCAGTATTTGCACAATATTTCTGGACCAGGAGCGATTGACGGTAATCAAGCTCAACAACCGGAGCACTAGAGTCGTAAAGGTCAACGATCTTGCCGTGGCATCATTTTCGCGCCTCGCGCACATCGCCGAGGACGAAATAAACGACCGCGCTTGCGATCAGCAGTAAAAACATCGGCTCGCGGGCGACACTCAGCGCGATGACCAGGGTATTGCGGCGAATCGCCGAGGGAATCTCGTTGTGGCCGTCGCGGGCGAGTCGCATCTGGGCTTCCGCAGAGCTGAGACCGCGTTCGCTGTGCTCTTGCGGATGCTCGGAAGCGCTCATCCCTCGGACTGATTGCATCGAACATGCGAAAGCAGAAAATGGTCGAGCACTTGAGCCAAATCCGGACGGCTAATTTCTTCCAGATCGTAGCTGACGCGGCAGTAAGGCTTGGGCAATACAATCAGCCGACCGAGATCCACCGGCGTCGCGACAACAATGCTGTCGCAAGTGGTTGCGCGCACGGTGGCCGCGAGATCGCCGAGTTGAGCCTCTGAATATCCCATGGCGGGAAGAGCGCTCCCGACCCAGGGAAAATGTTTGAAGGTTTCGATGAGACTTCCCTTCGCATTAGGTTTGGGATCGACAATCGCGGCGGCGCCATGCTTTTGTGCCGCGATCATCCCGGAGCCGTAAGCCATCTCGCCGTGGGTCAGAGTCGGCCCGTCTTCGATCACCAGCACGCGCTTGCCCGTGATCAGCTCCGGTCGATCGACCGCGATATTTGATCGGGCTTGGATCACCGTTGCCGCCGGATTGATTGCCGCAATGTTGGCCATCACCTGCGCTACGCCTTCGACAGGGGCTGAGTCGATTTTATTGACGATCAAAACTTGCGCCCGCCGGAAGTTGGTTTCGCCCGGATGGTAGAGCAACTCGTGACCGGCACGATGCGGGTCGAGAACGACGATCTCCAAATCGGCTTTGAAAAACGGCCAATCGTTGTTGCCGCCATCCCACAGAAGAATATCCGCTTCTTGCTCGACTCTTTCTAGAATCGCGGCGTAATCGACACCAGCATAGACAACGGTGCCGTTACGGATGTGCTGCTCGTATTCCTCGCGTTCCTCGATGGTGCAGTGCTGGCGATCGCAATCCTCAACGGCGGCGAA
>Ga0065712_10000270_pt1 | contig 24888 bp, 15 predicted proteins | sample MisRhiReplicate1_FD_59099 | JGI IMG/M metagenome (GOLD analysis project Ga0065712, IMG submission 59099) | Miscanthus rhizosphere microbial communities from Kellogg Biological Station, MSU, sample Rhizosphere Soil Replicate 1: eDNA_1 v3... | ecosystem: Host-associated > Plants > Roots >...
CAAGCCGTATCGAGACGATCTCGACATTCTCGTGGCTGGCTGCGGAACGTGGCAGGCGGCGAAGTACGCCCTCTGCCGTCCGCAGTCTCACGTCGTCGGCATCGATGTCAGCATAACGAGTCTCGCGCACACAGAGCAGTTGAAACGGAAGTACGCGCTCACCAATCTCGAGACGGCGCACGTCTCGATCGAGTGCGTCGACACGCTCGCCCAGCGGTTTGATCTGATCGTCTGCACGGGCGTGCTGCATCACCTCGTGGATCCAGTGGCCGGCCTGCGCGCGCTCCGTTCAGTGCTGAAACCCGACGGCGTGCTCTATCTGATGGTCTACGCGCCTTACGGCAGAACCGGGATCTCCATGCTCCAGGGATACTGCCGCACGCTCGGCGTAGGCCGATCGGACGGAGAGATCGCCGATCTTCGCGCCGCAGTGGCCGCTCTGCCTCCGCAGCATCCGTTGCATGACGAACTCGCCACGTCACGTGATGCACAGAACGCCCACGCCCTCGCCGACGCGCTGCTGAACCCGCGCGATCAGTCGTACTCAGTGCCGGAACTCTTCGACTTCATCGAGGGAGGCGGAGCGCGCTTCACGCGCTGGTATTGGCAGGCTCCCTATCTGCCGCAGTGTGGCGCGTTCGCGGCCATCTCACACGCCAGTCGTGTCGCGCGGCTGAGTCCGCGCGACCAATACACCGCGATGGAGTTGTGGCGAGGCACGATGGGGGCGCACAGCGTTGTCGTGTCGAGGGACGATGCCCCGGAACACACCGACGTGAACGTTCGCTTCAACGATCAGCGATGGAGCAGCTTCGTGCCGATCCGTCTGCCGTACACCTTGTGTGTCGAGGAACGGCTCCCGCAGGGCGCCGCAGCTGTGCTGTTGAACAGAAGTCACCAGCACCGCGATCTGCTTCTGACGATTACCGCGCCGGAGAAGCGGATGTTCGACGCGATCGACGGGCGGCGAACGATCGCCGAGATCGCCGTCCGGGCTGGACTAGAAAGTGCCGCGGATTGCGCGAGGACGTTCTTAGAGAAGCTTTGGCGGTACGACCAGGTGGTATTCGATACGTCAGGCGCTACGGTGTCGTCCCGCGATCTCCGGTGAGTGGGTCACGAATTTCGGAGGTCCAATATGCCGTGATCTGGCCATCCGGCCATTCGCGCACGACCAGTAACGCGTCGTAGTCGCCAACGAATACCAGGGGCCACTCTCTGGTGGGCGTCTGATGGGTCAGGCGGACGAGGGCTTTCACCGCCGCCAGATCGCGTTTGATTTCCGGGTCAAAGCCCTGCCACATCAGTCGCTCCTCGTCTCGTCGCCAACCTCATCCTCATTATAACGGCACGGCGCGTGCTGTCCTGACGAGCGCCCCGCGATTCCCGAACGATCGCCGGGGTCACCGGCGCCGCTCGCGAGATGTCGCGGCGCGTCCACCGAAATCGTGAGAGCCACGAGGGAACGAGGTTGCCGTGTTCGTGGAGTTGCGACTGATGGCCGTCGCTGTCGTGGCGATGGCGACGCCGGTGTTTGCGCAACCGTCTGCGCAGACGCGTGAGGCCGACATCATCGCGGCGCAGAAGGCCAAGGCAGGCGAGCTCAAGCCCTACGAGGTCGGGCGCGTCGAGGCGTGGGTCGACAATCTCGAGGACGCGATGCTGAGCGGCCGCGCCAACTGGCATCCGTTCTTCGAGAGCGCGTACGCCGGTGGAGGATTCACCCTCGGCGCCGGATATCTGCATCACGTCAGCAGCTACAACACGGTCGATGTGCGCGGCAGCATCACGCCGTCCGGGTACAAGCGGATCGAAGCCGAGTTCCTGGCGCCTCGACTCTTCAATCGTCACGGTGTGCTCTCGGTCATCGGTGGCTGGCGCGAGGCGACTCGCGTCGGCTTCTATGGATTTGGAACCGATACGTCGGTGGACGATCGCGCGAACTATTCATTCACGCAACCGTACGCTCAGGCGGTCCTCAACGTCCGGCCGACTCGCGGATACCTCGTGCTGACTGGTGGCTTCGAAGTGAGCCAGTGGAATCAGGACGCCGGCGGTGGCAGCGCACCCTCGGTTGACGAGGTGTACACGCCCACGACGCTTCCCGGCCTCGGCGCAAACCCAACCTACCTGCATCCACAGGCGGCGGTCGCGCTCGATTGGCGCACGGCTCCGGGCTACACGAGAACCGGCGGGTACCTCGCGGTCACCGGCCATCATTTCGGCGACACCGACGACCAGTTCAGTTTTCAGCGCGTCGACTACGACATCATTCAGCACATCCCAGTGATGCGCGACACGTGGGTTGTGTCGCTGCGCGGCCGCGTCGAAACAACGTTCGTGGACGAAGGACACACGATTCCCTTTTTCATGCTTCCTGCGCTCGGCGGGGGTTCGACGCTGCGCGGGTTCTCCAGCTGGCGCTTTCGCGATCGCCACAGTCTGTTGCTCTCAGCTGAATGGCGCGTTCTCGTGAATCGCTTTCTCGACACGGCGGTGTTCTACGACGCAGGGAAGGTGACGAGCCACACGTCGGATCTAGATCTCACTGATCTCAAGACCGACTACGGCTTTGGATTCCGTTTTCACGGACCCATCGCGACACCCTTGCGCATCGAGTTTGCGAAGAGCAACGAAGGACTGCAGTTGGTGTTTTCGGCGAAGGCGCCGTTCTAGAGGATGCGATGCGCGTCGCGCTTACTCCCGCTCTCGTCACTGCACTCCTCCTCGCCGTCGCGTTCCGCTGCGTCGTGGACACAGCCGGGCCGAAGTTTCGTTCCGACGATCCCCTCGCACGTGAACCCGATAGTCAGGATGCGGCAGGAGTGAAGGAGTCTGATATCGGACTCGTCTACAACCTGGGTTACAACCTGTTCGTCACGGCGTCGCGACGGCCCGAGCACGTGCGCGCGCTCAACGTCAACACGATCGATGAGGTGCCCGACTCGAGCTGGTTCACGAATCGGATCGGGGCGAAGCCGTTGACCGCCGCGGACATCGTCCGGCAGTCCACGCCAGGTCCACCTCCGGCGAGTGAGAAGTGGACAGTGATCCGCGAGAAGTCGGCGGGCTTTGCGCCCGGCTTCACGGCCCGTGACGCGAAAGGCGAGACCTGGTTCATCTCGTTCGATCCGCCGTCCAATCCGGAAGGCGCGACGGGGGCCATGATCATTGCCAGCAAGATCTTCTGGGCGCTTGGCTACAACCAGGTCGAGACATTTCTGACCACGATCGATCGGCGCACGCTGCAGATCGATCCAGAAGCGACCGTGCGACGCCCGTCCGGTGCGCGCACGCCGATGACGCAGGCCGATCTCGATGAGGTGTTCGAGCGTGCGGCGCGCGGTTCCGACGGTCTCTACCGCGCTGCTGCCGGGCGCCTCCTGTCCGGGCGTGTCGTCGGCGCGTTTCGATACCGGGGCACACGATCCGATGACCCCAACGACATCGTCCCGCACGAGCATCGACGCGAGCTGCGAGCGCTGCGCGTGTTCGGCGCCTGGACAAATCTCACCGACATGAAGGCCGGCAACACCCTCGATACAGTCGTCAAACGTGACGACCGCGCCGTGGTGGTGCATTACCTGCAGGATGTCGGATCGACCTTTGGGATGGGCGCGAATGCCCCGCACGACTGGGATGAAGGCTGGGAGTATCTCTACGAGGGCGACACTACCAAGAAGCGTCTGCTGTCGATGGGGTTCTCGCGGAGTCCATGGCAGACGGCGCACTACGACGAACACCCGGCCATCGGCCGTTTCGAGGCCGAGTCCTTCGACCCTCTGACCTGGAAACCTCGTGTCCCCACCGCGGCATTCATCGAGATGCGTGATGACGACGCCTTCTGGGCAGCGCGTCGCGTGATGGCCTTTGATGACGCGACTATTCGCGGGCTTGTGGAGGTCGCCGCGTTCAGCGATCCGGCTGCCGCCGCACAACTGACCGCCACGCTGATCGCACGGCGCGACAAGATCGGTCGCGCGTATCTGACGCGCATCAACCCGATCGTCGATCCGGTTCTCGATGACGAAGGCACGTTGATGTTTGCGAATGCTGCCGTTCGCACTCGCGTCGCGACCGCACCGGCGTCGTATCGAGCGGCTTGGTTCACGTTCGACAACGCGACCGGGAGCACGAGCGCTCTCGGCGAGACCCGCAGTTCACTCGAGTCGATGAAGACGCCGGCGCCGCTGCCGACGACACCCGGAGCCTTCGTGAAGATCGAGATCGCTGCCGTCGGCGCACCACACCAATCATGGAATCGCCCTCTGCACGTGTACTTCGAACGACAGCAGACCGGCTGGAAATTGATCGGAGTGGAGCGAATGCCGGAGAAGGCGTAAGCGGAAAGCGCCGGACTCGGAGACGACGATGAAAGCGGTGTCGCGAATCCTGTGGCTGACAACAGTGTCGATACTGATGATCGCTCACGACGCTGTTGCCCAGAGCGCCGACGAGCTCGCCAAGCAAACGCAGAATCCCGTCGCGAGCCTGATCAGCGTACCGTTTCAGGCGAACTGGGACGTCGGTGTCGGCGCGCGAGAGGCCGTCGGCACGACGCTCAACATTCAACCGGTTGCGCCGTTCTCGTTGACCAAGAGTGTCAACGTGATCCTGCGCGTGATCATGCCGCTCGTGTCGAACCCGACCGACGATGGCCTGCGCGTCAACGGCATGAGCGATACGCTGGCCACCGCCTTTCTGTCGCCGGCGCATACGGGCAAGGTGATTTGGGGTGCCGGTCCCGTATTGCTTTTGCCGACGGCGACGAACAATGTGTTGGGCAGCGAACAGGTCGGGTTCGGGCCGTCGATCGTAGCGCTCGTGCAGCCAGGGAAGTGGACAACCGGAGTCCTCTGGAACCAGGTCTGGTCTCTCGATGGCCCGCCAGACCGGACCGATGTCAATCGAGGTTTCTTTCAGCCGTTCGTGAACTACAACCTGCCAGACGGTATCGCTGTGGGCGCGAGCATCGAAGCCACCGCGAACTGGGACGAGGATGAGGTCTGGAATTCGTCCCTCGTGTTTACGCTCAGCAAGGTGACCCAGCTCGGCAAGCGGCCGGTCAACTTTTTGGTCGGTGCGGGCCCGCACATCGCAAGTCCTGATGGAGGCGCCGACTGGCGATTGCGTATACAGGCGAACTTCCTATTTCCCCGGTGAGCGGTCGAACCATGTCAGCTGCCAAGCTGCACCAAACGTTCTGAAGTCCGCACCGATACGAGTAGTCGCGCCTGTGCTGCCGGAGAACTTGATCGATTGCTGCCGTCCGATCGGGAACGACAGCGTGCCGCCGACCCTGGAGTTGCGCTGCAGGTCGCCCTTCTGCGTGCCGTTCACAGTTGTCGTCCCGCCGGAGTACCACGTCGCATCGAAGGCGGCCCAGAGTTGCCGGCGAAGCGTGTAGCTGACGTGGGCTTGAAGTGCGACCACCGGTGACTGCGTACGAACCGACGTCCCCGTGTAGAACTCGTGATTCGTCGTAAAGACCACGAGGCCGCTGTATCCCTCGATCGTCCACTTGCCGAGTGCGTGCGAAACGCCGATCTCCGGCTTGACGGCCCAGCGATTCGCGCCGAGGTTGATCAATTTCTTCCCGGTGTATTGACCGAGCGGTGGGGCCACTGCAATGCTGACACCGACGATCGTCGACCGTGTTGTTCGGGCGAACTCGCGTGGTGTCAGTGCCCGCCCTCCCAGAAGGTTCACCGACAGCTTCACACGCGGATCGGCGAGGCCTGAGCGTGTGATCCGTCGCGTCTCTTCGCCGACGCTGCCCGTGACGTCGCCCCACGCATAGGGCACCACCGCCAGGATGAGCCCCGTACGTCCGAACAGGTCGATGGTCCTGCCCAAACCAAGCCCGACTGATTCGATCGTGGCCTGGACGTCGTCAACCGGGAGCGATGGATCCACCACCACACCCCCGGTCGAACGGCCGCCCGCAACGACCAAGAAGTTGACCCCCGTTGGCGCCGCCGTGTACGCGCGTGGCTCCAGTTCCTGGGCGTGGGCCAGTCGCACCGATCCGATCGCGACCGCGAGACAGAGCCAGAGCGGGGCGTATTGATGATGTCGTGAATGACTACGGTGCGGGAACATCGGCGCCTTCGTGCAGTGTTCAGAGACTGCTGCAGGCGCCGCGCCAGCTGAGACGCGATGCGGTTCGTGACGGCAGGGGCTTTGCCAGCGTACCTGATGAGTGTTGAAGCGTGCCACGTCGGTGGGATGCCACCACTTTTCGGGCACTGCCACGACATTGCGTGACAGTGTGAGGGGGTGTTGCTTTATGCTTCAGCCCGAGTTGCGTCCGAATTCCACGCGGACTGATCGTTCAGACGTGGCGTTTGCACAGTGTATCGTGCGCTGGTGTTCGCTTGGAGTCGGTGAGACGTTAAACCCCAATATCGATTGTCAGACGCAACGAGTTTGATGACGAAGAAAACCACGGACACCGTCTTTGTCGTAGAGAGAGACGACGACCTGCGCGCACGATTGTCGCGCTATCTCTCTGACTCCGGTTTTGCGGTCAGAGGCTTCAGCTCTGCCGAGTCGTTTTTGGAAACGCTTCCCATCACAGGACCGGCATGCGTCGTCGTCGATCAGCATCTGCCGGGACTGTCGGGGCCCGATCTGCAGCGAGAGCTCCTCGACAATCCGACACTTGCGATGGTGTTCATCACTGACAGCGGCGACGTCTCCACCGTCGTCCAGGCGATGCGGGATGGCGCGGTCGATTTTCTAATGAAGCCGATCGAGGCCGAACAGCTCATCACTGCCGTGACTCGCGGGCTGCAGAAAGGGACGCGAGCTGAGACCAAACGGCAGATGCGTGACACGTTCCTCTCGCGTGTGGAAATGCTGACGGCGCGGGAACGCCAGGTCGCCATGCGTCTGGTCGCTGGTCGATCGAACAAACAGATTGCCTCGGAGCTCGGGACGACGGAGAAGACGGCAAAGGTGCACCGAGGTCACGTCATGGCGAAGTTGCAAGTGGGCTCTGTCGCCGAATTGATCCGGCTCGCGGAAGAAACGCGTCCGTCCCCGATCGTGCCACCGGCGTCCACCGATACCGGCCTGCGCAGATAACACGCACACACCGATCGCGACCTCGTGACGCGATCGGTGTCCGGGCACCGGACTTGCCAGCGCCTCTCGCGCGTGCCGAACCAACGACAGCGTTCTTCGCGCACCTGCGGGGCAATCACGCGCGACAGGCGTGCACCGTGTGATCGCGTACCCACGGCATTGCGCGGTTCGGCTCCACCAGCACGGAGCGTTCGGGACAATTCTGCCTTCGCGTGCAGGAGCCGACGATGAACTCGATCGGCACGCGGAACAAGCCATCGATCGCGACCCCCTCGTCGCTCGCGGTGCCGGATCGCATCGAGACTCGACTCGGCACACTGAAATTCTTCGATGGCTTCCCGAACGATGAGACGGTCCAGAGGTTGTACGACAACCTCGATCTTCAGCGTGCAGTTCGCGCGTTCCTCACCGCGATGCCGGCGGCGTCGCTCTCGGCGATGCGCGAAGGCCTGCGCAGCATCGGCGTCACCAACACCACCGTTGCCATCTTCGAAACGCGGATGGATTCGCGGTCGCTGTTTCTGAACGGCAACACGGAATCGATCTACACGCTCGGCTGGCTCGATCTCGCGGAAGGCCCGCTTGTCCTTGAGACACCGGCAAACGTACTCGGATTGATTGACGACTTCTGGTCCCGCTATGTGTGCGACATCGGGAATGCGGGACCTGACGAGGGGGAGGGCGGGAAGTTCCTCCTGTTGCCGCCGGCCTATCGCGGCGAAGTGCCGGCTGGCTTCCATGTGTTTCGGTCGAACACCTTTGGTAACTGGCTGCTCATGCGCGGGTTCATGGTCGATGGCGATCCCGCGCCGGCGGTGAGACGTATCAAAGCCTCCCTACGAATTTATCCCCTGGCGCAGGCGGCTCGTCCGCCGCACATGCACTTTGTGAACGCCTCGGAGCGATCCTTCAACACCATTCACGCGACCGACGCGACATTCTTCGAAGCGGTGAATCGTGTCGTGCAGGAGGAACCGGCGATCGCGATTGATGCGGAGACACTTGGTCTCCTCGCCGCGATCGGGATTGAAAAAGGAAAGCCCTTCGCACCCGATGCGCGCATGACCCAGCTCCTTCAACACGCTGCTGCGCTCGGGAACGCGACGGCGCGCGCACTCTCCTATAAGAGTCGCGTGTCCGACCACTACTTGTTCGAAGACGCACACTACATCACACCATTCGTGGGCGGCAGCCACGAGTTCCTGCGCAGGGGAGCGCGCCTGCTCGATTCGCGCGTTGGCCTGTTCTTCTGTGCGACAGGTGTCAGCCCGGCCATGGCGACGAGACTGCCTGCCAGTCTCGGCTCGCAGTCGGCGACAGCCTATGTCGATCACAAGGGCTGTGCGTTCGACGGCGGCAGGACCTACCGGCTCCATTTGCCGCCGAACGTTCCGGCCAGGGACTTCTGGTCAATCGTGGTGTACGACACGCAGACCCGATCGATGCTGACGACGGACCAGCAGTTTCCGAGCATCAGCAGCCACAGGCCGGGCCTCGCGATCAATCGCGACAACTCAGTGGACGTCTATTTCGGTCCGAAGCCACTACGCGGCAAGAAGAACTGGATCCAGACGATTCCAGGCAAGCGCTGGTTCTTCACGCTGCACTTGTACGGTCCGCTCGAGTCCTGGTTCGAGAAGACATGGCAGCCCGAGGACGTCGAAGAGTTGCCAGAAGTCGAGCCGATTGAGCCGGAAGCCGCCACGCTGCCTCGTATGTCGTCGCTGACTCCTCCCGTGATCGGCATCGCGGACAGTCTGAATACGCCGATCGGCACACTGTATTTCTCGGATGGTGTGCCGGACGAAGCAACGGTGGAGAAGCTGTACGACAACCTGGATTTTCAGCGCGGCGTACAAGCGGTTCTCACGACGATGCCGGCGGCGTCGATGCACGGAATGCGCGAGGGCATTCGCAGCCTTGGTTCTGACAACCACACCGTCCTGATATTCGAAGATCGAGTGGATTCGAAGTCGCTGCTCCTCACGCCGGCGACCGACAGCGTGTACGCGCTCGCCTGGATCGATCTCAGGCGCGGTCCCGTTGTCATCGAGAGTCCGCCTCACACGCTGGGCATCGTCGATGATTTCTGGTGTCGCTACGTCGCCGACCTCGGCAACGTCGGTCCTGATCGAGGGAAAGGTGGGAAGTATCTGTTTCTGCCGCCCTACTACGCTGGAGTGCCAGAGGGATATTTCGTCTTCAACTCGCGCACCTACAATCTGAGCCTCGTCACGCGGGGATTCCTCGTCGATGGCGATCCACGACCAGCGGTCGAGAACATCAAGAAGCACCTCCGGATTTACCCGCTTGCCGCGGCCGCGAACCCGCCGGCGCTGACGTTCGTGAACGCGTCTGGCCGATCGTTGAGCACGATTCACGCGGCGGGCTTCACGTTCTTCGAAGAGCTCAACGATGTTGTTCANGAAGAGCCCGACGATGCCACCGATCCCGAAACGCTCGGGTTGCTGGCCGCNATCGGCATCGTGAAAGGGAAGCCGTTCGCGCCCGACGNNCGGATGAAGGCGATTCTTACCGAGGCTGCGAACGTCGCGAACGCCACCGCACGAGCGATCACCTATCGCACGCGGATGAAGGAGGCGTACTTCTCACCCGATAGTGCCTGGAAACGGGCATTCGTCGGTGGCAATCACGAATTCCTCCGCAACGGTGCACGCTTGCTCGATGCGCGCACGCTGTTCCATTTCTACGCGACAGGCATCACGCCGGCGATGTCAGTCAGAATGCCGGCCGGCGCCGGCTCGCAGTATGCGATGGCGTTCGTGGACGCGAAGGGACAACCGCTCGACGGCAGCAAGCATTACCGTCTGCATCTACCTCCCGGGATCCCGGCGAAAGACGGCTGGTCGATCGTGGTCTACGACAATCAGACACGGTCGCAGCTCCAGACCGATCAACGCTTCCCGGGGATCTCGACGCTGAACGCGACCGTGGTCGTCAACCCTGATGCATCAGTGGACATTGACTTCAGCCCGAAGCCGCCGCGGGGCGCGACACGCAACTGGATCCAGACGTCCTCCGGAAAAGGATGGAACGTCATCCTGCGGCTCTACGGTCCGTTGCAGCCGTGGTTCGATCAGACGTGGCGGCCAGGCGAAATCGAACGGGTTCGGTGACGCGGGGATCCGATCACAGCGTCGCTTCGTATTGCTGCAATCGCGCTTTCATTTGCGCCAGGAACGCGACGAACCGCGGGTCGCTTCGCAAGCTGTTCAAGTTGTCGTCATGCTCGAACAGCGGATAGCAGGGGAACCCATCGTCTGCAGCCATCGAATCGCCTAGTCGCTGTTGTTGAGCAGCGCGTAGGCCGACGCAATGCTGTAGGCGGTGTGATGGAAGTGGACGAAGCTGACGTTGCCGGCCTTCGCCAGTAGCATCGCCTTGACGCTTGTCACCGTCCCGCCCTCCGTCTCGATGTCGGCGTTGGCGTCTGCGGTCGCTTTGGCAAGCCCGAAGTCGAGAATCTTGGCCTGGCCTCGCGGCGTGATCATGATGTTCTGCGGCTTGATGTCACGGTGCACGACGCCTTGCACATGCGCCTCCGCGAGTCCGTCAGCAACCGGGATTGCGATCTCCAGCACTTCCGATACGGTCAGGCGCGTTCGCTCGAGACGCGCCGCGAGCGTTTCGCCTTGCACGTACTGCATGACGATGAAGACGCGTCCGTCGTGCTCGCCGACTTCCTAGACCGAGCAGATGTTGGGATGATCGAGTGCGGCTGCGGCTTGTGCCTCGCGAAGGAGCTGCCGCCGGCTTCGGTCGTCGCCGTTCGCCTCGTCTGCAAGAACCTTGATGGCGACCTGGCGCTTGAGTCGCGTGTCTTCGGCGAGATAGACCTCGCCCATTCCGCCTCGTCCGAGTCTGGCTCGGATTTCGTACGGTCCCAGCTGAGAGAAGGAGGGCAGTGACACGAACGGGTGTAATTGTTACCTGAGTCGGCGGCCGGGATGAAATCTCCCGTGCATGGCTGCTCCTATCGGGTGTGTATGTCGGTGTGTGCGGCTTCCGCTCGCCATTCCCCCGGTCGATCTCGAGCGCCGGTGTCTGTGGGACACGTGGCTCTCGGCGATCCTGCTTGGCCGGACCGAGGCCACCATGGGCATGCGCGGCGGGAGGTGTTGGAGTTTCTCGCCTCGCGCCCGTGAAGGTCCGGCTTTTTCTCTCGACGCGGCGATCGTCGGCACCGTTGCTGCATCGCACGAGAAGAACCTATGCCGGTGTATGTGGTCAGCCTCGATCTCGCTCGGCCGGGACCACATTACGAGCGCCTGTGGAATATTTTGGGGCACGAGCTACAGGGGCGCCGCGTCCTTCTCTCTCAGTGGGCGGTGCGCGATAAGGGTGACGCGAGGGCGCTTCTGGCGATCCTCCGCCCGGCGCTGATAGACCCGAACGATAGGCTTCTCATCATCGATCGCGACAGCCACGACTGGGCCGGCATCAACCTCGTTTCGCGTCTCGAGAAGATCGAACCCTGACCCTCGACATACAGGATCGTCAGTCCCCCGCCTTCGTTCTCCGAAACCGTGCAAAGGAACGCTCAGCAAGCTCAGCCGAGCGGATACGATGCGTGGAGCAAGTGCTTCGAGTGGGACAGTCTCGCTCGGCGGGGGGCACAACATGGAAGGATCGGAGGAAAGACCAGAACGTCGTACGAACCATCGGCTTCGGATGCTCATTGACGATCTCCAGTCGCAATTGCGCGACACGCGGCATGCAGTGGAGTACATCCGCGAGAGCGTAGCCGAACTTCGATTGAGCGTTGAGGAATTGCGACGCGCGTTCACGAGCGGGCGGTGACGCGAGCCCGAGCGTCAGCGAGCCGGCAGCGACGATGACTCGCCGCTGCCGTGCCCGTGCGCTCCGCTCGCTCGCAAGCGGCGACTACTTGGTCTGGTGCTGCACCGTTCCACTGCTGCCATTGAAGGTGGCGTCACCCACATACGTGGCTGTGAGCGAGTAGCTTCCCTTCTTGAATTTCATAGTCCGGGTCGCCATGCCGCTCACGAGCGGCGCGGATCCGACGAGCACGCCGCTGACATGGAACTCGACCAGGCCCGTAGGGACGCCGCCGCCAGGCGCAAGGGCGGAGACCGTCGCTGTCAGGGTCACGTCCTGATTCGGCTTCGACGGGTTAGGCGACGAGGACAACGAGAGCCCCGTATCCACCTTGATCACCGTGTAGCTGACCGACGATTGCGACACGTTGCCCGCGTGATCGACTGCGGTCACGACAAACGAGAACATTCCGAGCGTTGTCGTATTGAGGGTGCCGGCCTGGTTCGCGGTGCAGCTGGCGATGCCGGACGTGGCATCGCTGCAGCTGAATTGGATCGCGACGGTCTGTCCTTGCACGTAGCTTTGCCCCTGCGGCTGCGCGATGTTGATCGACGGCAATGCCGCGTCTCGCTTGATCACCACGTGTTCGGTCGTCTCGCCACCGCCGCTGCTCGCAAAGCAACTGAAGACACTCGACGTCGCGTCAGTAGTTTGCGTGCCATTCGTGCACGGTACTTCGAAGAGGTCGGAGTCGGTCTCTACGATGTTCCAGTGCACCACGACATCGGAGGTGTACCAGCCATTGGTGCCGAGTGTGCCGGTGACGGTGGCGGTGACGACCGGAGGCGTCTGGTCATAGTAGAAGAAAAACCTCGGGTCAACGCTTGACCCACCGTCTGGGTTGGTAACGACAACCATGGTGCTGATGGCGAAGTGTGGCGGCGTGACGCCGGAAAGCATGGTGCCGTCTTCCGCGACAACAACATCGGTCGCGGGAGCGCCATCGAACGTCACGCTTGCACCATCCTGGAAGCCGAAGCCGGTGATCTGAAACGGCGTGCCGCCCGTCGTTGAACCCGAGTCGGGAAAGAGCCAGAACAGAATGGGCCGTATGAGCTGCTGGAAGCTAACCGTTTCCGATCCGAGCCACAGGTGATAGGTCGTCGCCTCACCCCAATAGTTGAAAGGAATCTCAACATCGATGGTGGCGGGACCAATGCCGCTGTATGTCGAGTACGTCACGAAATCGTTGCTCGTTCCAGCAACGAGCGACGCCTTCCAGAACGTGTCGGCCGGCACGACGATCTCGACCGGCACCGAGCCGCCTTCCATCGGTACTTCGGTGACCGTTGACGTGATCGAGACGGCCGTCGCCACGAACACGCCGCCAAGACCGAATTGCTGGAGGATTTGGCTGCCGCCATTGAACGCGATCGCACTGCCGTCGGCACTCATCGACGCGCCGGTGGCGTTGTCGTCGCGAGAACCATCGGCGCGAAGGCTGATATCGAATGAGGCCTGGAGCTCGCGGTCGATCGCATAGACGTTCCATCGCTCAGGCCCGACGCCATCGTTCTCGTAGCCGGTGAACGCGACGAATCGGCCATCCGCGCTGATTGCGGTGCCGTAGGCTTCGATGAAGGCGGCGTTGATGTGGGTGATCGGCAGCCGCGTGTTCGTCGCCGTGGCAATGTCGTAGACGAACACATCAGCGAACGCATCGGCGTCGCCGGCCACGAGATTCGGCGCGGTGCTCGTGTAGGCAAGCTGCCCGTTGTCGCTGAAGTCGGGCGCGAAGCTGAGGGCGTCCACGTCTCCGGAGCTCGGGAGCGGACGATCCACGCGTGTCGAGGTTCCGAGCATACGGTCGTGGAGGAAGACGCGGAAGCCGATCGGCGTGCCGTTCTCGTCGAATGTGGCAGCAGAGAAGGCGACATATCTTGCATCGTTCGAGATCGCCACACCGTCGATCCGCGCGATGAGATCGCCTTCGATCGCAGCCACATCGACTGCCGCCGTGGTGACGTTGCCGGGTTCGTCGAACACGCCGTTCTGGTCTGCATCCCGATCGCGCAGCCACAGCAGCGATCCACCTGCGACACTGAAGTCAGCCGAGAACAACACGAAGCGGCCATCACCGCTGAGTCGCGCCACTGGTCGTGAACACGTGCAGTTCAGGCGCTCGCCGGAAGGTCCGATCGTCACGAGCGATGTCACTCCAGTGTTGAGATCGCGGACGTACACATCGTCGACGCCGTTGGTGTCGGTCAGATCGAGATTCGACGCCACTGATTGAAACACGACATGACGGCCGTTCGCCGAGATCGCCGGAGCCTGGCTGAGCCCGTCTCCCTCGGTGCCGTCCGTCGCGACGCTCACGCGCTCCAATGCGCCGGTCTGCCGATCGCGCACGAAGATGTCGAATGTGCCATTCGTGTCTCCGGCGACGAGTGTGCGGTTCGACTCGAAGACGAGGAACCGACCGTCGGCGCTCATCGCGCGTTGGCCCGTGCTGCTGAAGCCGGCGAACGCGCCCGTTGCCTGCTCCGCATCGTCGCGGATCACGCCGGTCCATGGCGATGGTGTCTGGCCACTGGCCGCGTGTGACGACAGCAGAAGTAACAACAGCGCGCACGTCCGTACGCACCACGAGCGGTGGTGTTTCAAACTCATTGTTGCTCCCTCAGAAGGAAGGGTTGATGGATCCGTCGAACGGTTCTATCGGCACGTTGCAGCGGATCATGCGAGGGGCCGGAAAGGGACCGTGCAAGATGCAGTGATCGCGGCGTGGAGCGGTCCAGCGCGACTGATCTGTCACACGTGATACGACACGGTGTCGCTGTGCGTGGAAGTGTCTTCTGATTTGTCGTCTGGATACGCTGAAGCCGCGTTGAAGGCCTGAGGCGGGTGGCGTAGCGACGTCAAGGCGCGCCACTCGATCGGCGGCAGGCCCTTTGTTCAGTCGAGCCGAAGCGCGTCCACCGGCTGAACCGAGGCCGCTCGGTTCGCTGGAATCGCGGCGGACATCACCGTCACGACAAACAGCATCAGGCTGACGGCGACGAGTACGACCGGATCACTCATATTGCCGATCGACCACTGGGCAACAACCTTGTTGAGCCCCACGCTCAATGCGAGACCAGCGAAGAGGCCCGCGACGATGGCCAGGACCGCCGGCTGCACCGCTGCGTTTACGATGCGCCCGCGCCCGGCACCGAGCGCCATACGGATGCCAAATTCTTTGAACCGGCACGACACCGAGTACGACACAACACTGTAGAGCCCGACGACTGCGAGCATCAGCGCAAAAACCGCGAAGCCGAGCAACAGCAACGCCACGAACCGCTCACGGGCCCAACCCGCGCTTGCCAGCGCGTCTTCCGCTGTGCGTACCACGTTCACGGGTTGATTTGAATCGACGGTCCGCACCGCCTCTCGAATCGATCGGGTCATCGACAGTGGATCGTGACTCGTCCGCAGGATCACATTCAGGGAATCGCTCAACATGAGCGTGTACGGCACGTAGATCGACGGCGCCGGCGGCTCATGGAGACCGACATTGGGTGTGTCGCCGACCACACCGATGATCTCGAACCAGCCGTCGCTGCCGGGCGCCGCCAGCCTGAAATAGGTTGGTGATTTGACGTACTCGGGCATCCGAACTCGCCGTCCAATCGCGGATTCATCAGGCCACAGCTCACGAACCATCGTTTGGTTGACGACGGCGACATGGGGCGTTCCTCCGCTCTCTGAATCTGACCACACGCGGCCTTGAATGAGCGGGATTTTCATCGTCGCAAAGTAGTGGGCGCTGATCCGTTGGACAATCGGTGCCTCGTCTCCTGTCATGTCCCGTCCGGGAACTTCGACCACGGACCGTTGGCCCGATTGGGGTGGTATCCCGCTGAAGGTGGCGAGCGCGACCGATTCGACCTGGGGCACATCCGCCATCCGATTCCGCAGGCGCGCATAGAACGTGGCGCGGTCGGCCCATTCCGTGTAACTGTTCTGACCTGGGCTTGTTCGATCGGGAAGGTTGATCGACGCGATGATCACGTTGTGCGGATCGTAGCCAAGCGATGTCCGGTACAGACCAATGAGCCCCCGGACGGTCGCGCCGGTACCCGCGAGTAACAGCACCGTCAGCGCAATTTGAGCCGCGAGCAGGAGGTGATGCGCTCGCCGGCTTTCGACACCGGTCGTCCGGGCAGTCGCCGTCAGGCGTGGGCGCGAAAACAACAGCGCCGGTGACAGTCCACAAATCAGGGCCGACGCCATGGCAAGGCCCGCAGTGAAGAGCAACACCGGTACATTGACGGGCACTGCCATGAGGTTCCCGACCGGAACCGAATCGGGGGGCAAGAGCCTGAGCACAGCCGGCAGACCCCAGTAGCCCGCCGCAACACCCAGTGCGGCGCCATTGGATGCCAGGAGCAGCGATTCCACGAGGAGCTGCCTCATCAACCGTCCACGACTTGCCCCTATGGCGGCTCGCACGGCGAATTCATGCGCCCGCGAGGTCCCCCTCGCCAACAGCAGGATGGACACGTTCGCGCATGCGAGCAGGAGCAGCAACATAGACGCCGCGAAGATCAACAGGAGGGTCGGCACAAAGCCGGCCGCCCTTTGTGTCTCCACCAGGCTTCGTACGAGCGGACGCCCCTCCTTCGGAAAGCGTTGCGGGGTCTCCTTGGCGAATTGGTCGAAGAGCGGCTGAAGTCGCTGTTCGGCCATGCGCGGATTGACGCCACGCTTGAGACGGGCCTGGATGCCCCACGCGAAGTTCGGATCGAACGTCAGATGAATCGGAACGAGAATCTCCGGCCCCGTGTAAAAGTATTGACGCGGCAGCACGCCAATCACGGTGTAGGGTTCGCGGTTCAAATAGAGCGTCTGCCCCACGGCCTCAGGCCGCCCGCCGAAGTGTCGCTGCCAGAACCGATAGGTGAGCACGACGACCTGCTGGGGCTGCTCGCCCGCCGGTCCGTCCGCCTCGTTGAAGACTCGTCCGAGGAGGGGTGGAACCCCGAGGACGTTCAAAGCGTTGGCTGAAAAATACTGGGTGCGCACCGCTTCCGGGAGGTCCTGGCCAGTCAGCGTCATCTCCCAGGTGTTCGAGACGAAGGCGCCGTCCAAGACGTCGCTGTGTTGAAGGGCGACGAGCTGTCGCGCCGTGACACCCAGACCACGCGGCTTGCCTTTGTCGATCATGTCAAGCCTGACGATCCGATTGATGTCGGCGAATGGGAAGGGATTCAGTAGTGCCGTATTCACGATGCTAAACAGCCCTGTAGCGGCGGCAATCCCGACTGCCAGGGAGACGACAGCCGTCGCGGTGGAGCCAGGGCTCCGGCGGAACATACGCAGTGCAAATCGGAGATCTGCGGCGAGGATGTCCAGCAAGAAGTTTTCCTCAGCGACGAGCGCGAAAGAACACTACCACTCGGGAGCGATCAGCCACTGCTTCCGGAAGGAGTCGCGTACGACGGAAATCGATTCAATCGAACCGCCGCAACGGCACCACTTTTCAACTACTTGGCGCCGTCTGAGAGTGCTGATGAAAAGATGGTGAGCCGGGGGGGAATCGAACCCCCAACCCGCAGATTAAGAGTCTGCTGCTCTGCCAATTGAGCTACCGGCCCTACGAACTTCTCATTGTAATTCAGATCACGCGAAGTTGGGATCGCGTCCGCGACTCGTCGCGACATCTGGCATGTCTTCTGCTCCCTCGACGAATGACCACTGAGTGGCACTCGTTTCGGGGGGCGCTCTCGCCCGCAACGATCTGCGTTGCCACCTGATGTCGTGACCGCAGCGGTATCTCGCGACCCGCCGAGCAGTCGTCGGCCTTCGTGACCGCGCAAGCTGAGAACATGCCGATGAGTAATCCGAACGACACACTGCAGCGGGATATTCTGCCGATTCCGGATGCGAAGTCCGTTGGTCTCACCACCTACGACGCGCGCGATCCGCACACGAGATATCCACCGATCGTCGCGCTGCGCCCGCCCACCGGGGCGCCGAACGTGCTGATCGTCCTCATTGACGATGTGGGGTTTGGCGCCTCGTCGGCCTTCGGCGGTCCGTGTCACACGCCGACAGCAGAGCGTCTCGCCAAGGGTGGTCTGAAGTACACGCGATTCCACACAACCGCGCTCTGTTCACCGACGCGGGCCGCGCTGTTGACAGGGCGCAACCATCATTCGGTCGGGATGGGCGCGATCACCGAGATGGCGACATCGGCGCCCGGGTACAGCAGCGTGCGTCCGAAGGACAAGGCACCCCTTGCTGAGATTCTGCGCCTGAATGGCTATTCCACGGCGCAGTTCGGCAAGTGTCACGAGGTGCCGAACTGGGAGGTGAGCCCGGTCGGTCCGTTTCATCAGTGGCCGACGGGATCGGGCTTCGAACACTTCTATGGGTTCATCGGCGGAGAAGCCAATCAGTACTACCCGGGCCTCTTCGAGGGAACGCGTGCTGTCGAACCGCCGAAGACGCCGGAAGAAGGTTATACGCTCACCGAGGATCTGAGCGATCGCGCGATGACGTGGATTCGGCAGCAGAAGTCGATGATGCCCGACAAACCGTTCTTCCTCTACTTCGCGCCCGGCGCGACACACGCGCCGCATCACGTGCCGAGGGAGTGGTCGGACAAGTACAAGGGGCGTTTCGACGGCGGATGGGACAAGCTGCGGGAGGAAACCTTTGCCCGCCAGAAGACGCTTGGCGTGATCCCGAAGGATGCGCAACTCACGATGCGCCACGCCGAGATTCCAGCGTGGGACGACATGCCCGCCGACCTCAAGCCGGTGCTGGCGCGACAGATGGAAATCTACGCCGGCTTTCTCGAACAGGTCGATCACCACGTTGGCCGTCTCGTCGATGCACTCGAAGATCTGAAGATCCTCGACGACACGCTCATTTACCTGATCATCGGTGACAACGGCGCATCGGCCGAAGGCACACTCAACGGTTGCTTCAACGAGCTCACGACGCTCAACGGCATGCCCGGGATCGAGACGACGGAGTTCCTCCTGAGCAAGATCGACGACTTCGGTACGGCGAAAGCCTACAACCACTACGCGGTCGGCTGGGCGCACGCGCTGTGCGCACCGTATCAGTGGACGAAGCAAGTCGCCTCACATTGGGGCGGCACTCGCAATGGGACAATCGTGCACTGGCCGAAGGGCGTACGCGGGACAGGTGAAGTCCGCACGCAATTCCACCATGTGATCGACGTCGCCAAGACCATTCTCGACGTTGCCGGACTGCCGGAGCCCACCATGGTGAACAGCATCATGCAGGCGCCGTTCGAGGGCGTGAGCATGAAACCGAGCTTCATCGATGCCAAGGCGCCGGAAACGCATCTGGTGCAGTACTTCGAGATGTTCGGGAATCGCGGGATCTATCACGAGGGATGGACGGCCGTGACGAAGCACCGGACGCCGTGGAAAGCCGATCAGCCCGGACCGTTCGATGCCGATACGTGGGAACTCTACAGCCCGGACGACTGGACACAGGCGACGAGCGTTGTCGCCAGGCATCCCGAGAAGCTCGCCGAGCTGCAACGCTTGTGGCTGATTGAGGCCACGAAGTACAACGCCGTGCCGCTCGATGATCGCGGCTTCGAGCGAGTCAATCCTGACATTGCCGGCCGGCCCCAGCTGGTGCAAGGCAACACGCAGTTGCTGTTCGACGGCATGCGCGTCGCAGAGGGCTGTGTGTTGAACATGAAGAACAAGTCGCACTCGGTGACGGCGGAGCTGACGATTCCACCGAATGGCGGAAGCGGCGTCGTCATCACGCAGGGTGGATCGGTGGGCGGATGGACCCTCTACTTCAAAGAGGGAAAGGTGAAGTACTGCTACAACTTTTTCGGTATCGAGCACTACTTCGCCGAATCGAGCGCCCTCGTCCCGGGCGGAAAGCACCAGATTCGTATGGAGTTCAAGTACGACGGTGGTGGACTGGCCAAGGGCGGCAACGTCACCCTGTACTGCGACGGCAAGCCTGTCGGGAAAGGGCGCGTCGAGAAGACGCAGCCGATGGGCTATTCCGCTGACGAAGCCTGCGATGTCGGAAGTGATAGCGGCTCACCCGCGTCGCCTGACTATGGTCCGAGCGGCAACCGCTTCACCGGCGCGATTCACTGGGTGCAACTCGATATCGGCACCGACGATCACGACCACCTGATCTCGCCGGAAGAGCGGTTCAACCTTGCGATGGCGCGACAGTAAAGGAGCGGCGAGTGTGTGGGGCCGGACGCGAATGACTACCGGTGTTGCTCGACTGCGGTCTGTCCGCTCATGAGCGCGCTGATGTCGCTGGCCTCAACCGGCTTCACCAGATGGTGATCGAAGCCGGCCTCCTGTGACTTGCGCCGATCGACATCCTGACCCCAGCCCGTAATCGCAATCATCAGAATCTGCTTGCCCCACGCCTGTTCGCGTATGCGACGGCATGCATCGAAGCCGTCGATGCGCGGCAGGCCGAGATCCATCAGCACGACATCAGGACGGAGACGTTCTGCGGCGGCGAGACCTTCGACGCCGTCATGCGCCATGAACGTTTCGTGTCCTTCTTCCTCCAGCAGGATCTTCAGCAGTTCGGCGTTGTCGGTGTTGTCATCGACGACGAGGACGCGGCGCGGGATGCGAGGCTCGGCCGGCGCAGGCAGTGGCTTTGGCGCGGCCTCGAGTGTCACAGACTCCGGGAGCGCCGGTATTCGAACAGTGAATCGGCTGCCCAGACCAGCCCCGTCGCTGTGCGCCGATACGTGTCCACCGTGCATCTCGACGAGCCGTTTGACAAGATGCAGGCCAATGCCCAGACCGCCGTGAATCCGGTTGTCCCGATCGACCTGGGAGAACATCTCGAAGATCGTCGACAACTGCTCGGGCGGTATACCCATGCCGGTATCGGTGATCGTCACGACCGCCTCGCTGCCATTGGCGCGCTCGATGGTGACCCAGAGCTGTCCTCTCGGTGCCATGTATCTGCAGGCGTTGTTCACCAGATTCCCAAACACCTGGCCCAGACGCGCCGGATCCGCTTCGACGACGATCGATGGTTGCGGAGCCATGACGCTGACCTCGTGACTCGATCGCTGGATCAGCGGATGACACATCTCAACCGCGTTGCGGACGATGGCCACGAGATCGACGCGCTCGCGGCGCAGCTCCAGGCGATCGTTCGTGATGCGGCCGATGTCGAGGAGATCGTCCATGAGCCGCGCCATCAGCGCGACCTGCCGATCAATCACTTCCGACACGCGATCGACGAGCGGATCCGGTTGCGTGCGGCTCTTCAACAGTGCCACCGCGTTGCGGACCGGTGCCAGCGGATTGCGCAGTTCATGCGCCAGCGTGGCGAGGAATTTGTTCTTGCGTCGATCGGCGTCGCGCAGCGACTCGAGGAGCTGATCTTCGGCCATCTGACGCGCGCGCGCCTGCCGGCCGATCGTGTTTGCCGCCCACCACAGGAGCGCCGACATCAGGATAATTTCGGCCACAGAGCGGATCGCCGTGCCGAACTGGAGATCGTAGAAGCCGGACTGTTCACCCCACACGCGAAACAGGCCGAGCACGATCGGCACGATGATGACGGCGGGAAAGACGCGTCGTGTCAGTGCACCCGCGGCGGTTTCGTCTTCCAGCAAACGCACTGGCGCGTGCTCGGGAACGCATAGGACGACGCCGAGAGAGGTGGCGAGGATGAAGGTGGATGTTTGAAGCGCGATGACCGTGACCGACGGTACCGTGTAGAGCGCGCTGGCGCCGTAGAGATAGCCGATGAGCGACAACACCGCGATCGCCGTCGCCACAAGCGCAAAGATCGGTGCCGCCGTTCGCGTCCACGGACGCGATTGGATCGAGGCCAGAACGACCGCCACTCCGATCATCGTCCACGAGATGGCGCCCGGTGGACCCATACGACCGGGAACGAGCACGCGTGAATTGCCCCACTCTCGTCCGAAGAGAAAGAGATTGTCGATGCCCAGATTGATCCCGCTGGCGTATTGGAAGAGCACCGACGCACCGATCGCGGCGACCACCACACCGAGCAGTCTCGCCGCACTCATGTATCCGGCCGACAGCAACAGCACCGCGCACGCGGCGGCGACGACGGCGATCGAGGCATTCGGTTGGATCGAGATGCCCGCATTCGTCCAGTCGGCGAGACGTGGGGCATCGACCACGTAGGCGAGGAACGACACCAATCCGCCAAAGAGTGCATAGGTGGCGAGACCGAGCCGGACGAGGCTCGACGAACGATGCACTGTTCCTACCTCAGGCATTTAAAAGGGGCGCAGCCGATATTCTCTTTCAGGTGGCGGACTGAGGGGACAGAAATTGACAGCCGCCTTGTAACACGAATGAAAGGGTGATGTGACTCGAGGTGCGTCCATCTGCGCGCTAGCGCAACGGCGCGACGAATTCCGCGCAAGCACTGCCGCGCAATCGGTGGTCCGCCATGAGCGAGCGCTGCAACTCGCCGTTGGCGAGTTGCAAGGCGAGTCGAATGGCGCGCCCGGCAGGGCTCGAACCTGCAACCCCCGGCTCCGGAGGCCGGTACTCTATCCAATTGAGCTACGGGCGCATTCGCGACGCTCGCTGTCGCTCGCGTCGCTCAAGGGCAAAAGGCAAAGGGCAAACGTCAAAAGTTAGGTTGGGGCGCGACGTGCCGACCTCGCCTTTGACCTTTGCCCTTTGCCCTTGCTCGCCAAAGCGAGCTGGCGCGCCCGGCAGGACTCGAACCTGCGACCTACGGATTCGAAGTCCGGCGCTCTATCCAACTGAGCTACGGGCGCAGCAAGCGTTCATCATATCATCTGACTCGTATCGTCCCCCTCCCATGAAGGAGAACCGTGATGAGAGTGCGCCTCTTCGCGGCCGGCCTGTTGTTGGTGGCGGCTGCTCTGCCCGCGTTCGCCCAAGGTCAAGGCCAGCAGACGCCCGGTCAACAGCCCTCGCAGGATCCCGACAAGCCGGTGACTTTCGAGGAGCAGGTGGTCGTCACCGCCTCGCGTGCCGAAGAGCAGCTCGTGAACGCCCCGGCGGCGGTCAGCGTGATCACCACCGCCACCATCGAAAGCTCTCCGGCCACCAACATCGGCGACCTGCTCCGCGCCGTTCCGGGCATGAATGTCACACAGGTCTCGGCGCGCGACGTCAACATTACGACCCGCGGTGCCACCTCGACTCTCTCGACGTCGCAGCTGGCGCTCGTGGACGGCCGCAGTGTCTACCTCGATTTCTTCGGCATGGTCATGTGGGACCTCATTCCGGCGAATCCAAGTGAGATCAAACAGATCGAGGTCGTCCGTGGTCCCGCATCGGCTGTGTGGGGCGCCAATGCGATGACCGGCGTGGTCAACGTGATCACTCGATCGCCGCGTGAACTGGCCCGTGATGGTGGCGGCAATGCGGTGACGATTGGCTTCGGCGGCTTCAATCGCGATGTCACCGGCCGCGACCAGAACGCCGGCACGCTGTTCTACGTCAACGGCTCGCACGCCAGTGCCGTGGACGACAAGTGGTCCTACAAAGTGTCAGCGGGATATCTCACACAGGACGCGCTCCCGCGTCCCACTGGCACGCTGCCAAGTGGCACGCCGTATCCGCCGTTCGCCAACACCGGCACGTCGCAGCCGAAGTTCGATGGTCGTGTGGACTACGACATGACCGGCGGTGGACGCATCACGGTTTCTGGCGGCGTGGCTGGAACTGAAGGCATCATCCACACCGGCATCGGCCCGTTTGACGTCGACAATTCGTCGCGTCTGAGCTACGCGACGGTTCGCTACGCGAAGGGCGGACGTCGTGCGGCGTTCTTCACCAACGTACTGCACGGCGATGCGGCGAACCTCCTCACGCGAGGGATCAATGGCTTGCCGATCGAACTCGGGTTCGACACCAAGACGTTCGACTTCGAGGCCGGCGACGTCTACGCCATCGGCACGAAGCATGCCCTGAGCTACGGCGGGAACTTCCGTCACAACAGCTTCGACATCACGATCGCGCCGAATGCAGAGGACCGCAATGAAGGCGGCGCGTATGTGCAGGACGAGGTGTTCCTCAACAACCAGTTCCGCTGGGTGATCGGCGGTCGTATCGACAAGTTCTCGTCGATCGACAACGCCGTCTTCTCACCGCGGACGACGCTGATGTTCAAGCCGTCGGCAAATCAGACCCTTCGTCTCTCGTTCAACCGCGCATTCCGTGCGCCGTCGCTCATCAACAACCACCTGGACGTCGGCATCCTCACGCCGATCATTCTGCCGGTCGTTGGCCAGTTTCTGTTGCCGACGCTCGCGGTGGGCAACCCGGATCTCGAGCAGGAAACGCTGACCGCGTTCGAGATCGGTTATACCGGCGTCGTCGCGCCCCGGACCACCGTGTCGGCGGCGGTGTATTGGAACAACACCGACGGCTCGATTGCGTTCACACCGGTTACGTTTTACTCGCCGGCATCGCCGCCGCCTGGATGGCCGCTTCCACCCGGCTTCGTGCCATCGAACCCGCCGCTACCGTCACGCTACACGTATCTCAACCTCGGCACCGTCAAGGACAAGGGCATCGAACTCGGTGCAGACACGGCGCTCAATCAGTACCTGAATCTGTTCGTCAACTACTCGTATCAGTGGATGCCGGAGATCGAGGACTTTCCGCAAGGCGTCACGATCAACGACGTCAACTGGCCGGCCAAGAACCGCTTCAATATCGGTGCGAACGTGAACTACATGAAGTGGTTTGGCAATGTCTCGGTGAATTACACCGATTCGGCTTATTGGCAGGACGTCCTCGACGCGCGGTTTGCCGGCATCACCGATGCCTTCACGCTGTGGAACGGGGCGATCGGTTATCGCTGGCTCAACGAGAAAGTAGTCACCAGCCTCAAGTTGACCAACATCGCCAATCAGGAAATCCAGCAGCACATCTTCGGCGACATCCTCCGACGCCAGGTCGTCGGCGAGGTGCGCTTCGGTTTCTAGATGTC
>Ga0065712_10067862_pt1 | contig 24733 bp, 25 predicted proteins | sample MisRhiReplicate1_FD_59099 | JGI IMG/M metagenome (GOLD analysis project Ga0065712, IMG submission 59099) | Miscanthus rhizosphere microbial communities from Kellogg Biological Station, MSU, sample Rhizosphere Soil Replicate 1: eDNA_1 v3... | ecosystem: Host-associated > Plants > Roots >...
ACCGGACCCTTACCGGTAACTTGACAGACTCTCGACATGCCTCAGCCCTCTAAAACCACATGCCCAACCCGGCATGGGTTGGCCGCTTAATCTCTCAGTCATTTGGCGCCAGGCGCCGCGTTTCTTTAAGGGTCTTACCGGCTACACCTACAGTGAAGGAACCGGGCCCCTAGAAAAGAGCGCTGCTTTATACCAGAAAGCCTGGCGCTCAACAACAGGCAATGCACTCTACAGCAATCGGGCAAGCGTTGCGCGGTGCCTGAATCAAGCGATGCGGGGCACGCTGGCAAAAAGACCGCTCGTCGCCCTGTGGCGATTGTTCTGCGCCAGCACATGGTCTAGGGTTAGTCCCTCACCAGACTGCGCCGGCAGATGGGGCCCTTTCTGAACAGGAATTTCGCCATGCGCCTTGCTGCACTCCCTTTTTTGCTTGTCCCGCTGCTGCTTCCGATTGCCGCTCAGGCATCGAGTCTTGCGGTCTGCACCGAAGCCAGCCCCGAGGGCTTCGACGTGGTGCAGTACAACTCGCTGACCACCACCAATGCCTCGGCCGATGTGCTGATGAACCGCCTGGTGGATTTTGATGCCCAGAGCGGCAAGCTGGTGCCGAGCCTGGCGCAAAGCTGGACCGTCTCCGAGGACGGCCTGACCTACACCTTCACGCTGCGCCCGGGTGTGAAGTTCCACACCACGGATTACTTCAAGCCCACACGTGAACTGACGGCCGACGATGTGCTGTTCAGCTTCCAGCGCATGCTCGATCCGCAAAACCCATGGCACAAGGTCGCCCAGAGCGGCTTCCCGCATGCGCAGTCCATGCAACTGCCTGCGCTGATCAAGACCATTGATGCGCCTGACGCTCACACGGTGAGGTTCACCCTCAACCGTGCCGACTCGACCTTCCTCGCCACACTGAGCATGGGTTTTGCCTCGATCTATTCTGCTGAATACACCGCGCAATTGCTGAAGGCGGGCACACCCGAGAAACTGAACAGTCAGCCCATCGGCACGGGACCGTTCGTGTTCAAGCGCTTCCAGAAGGACGCCGTGGTGCGCTACGAAGCGTTCGACGATTACTTCGCAGGCAAGTCCGGTATCGACACGCTGGTGTATGCCATCACCCCGGACGCCAATGTGCGCCTGCAGAAGATCCGCCAGAACGAATGCCAGATCGCCCTTTCGCCCAAGCCGCTCGATATCCAGGCCGCCAGCAAGGACGCTTCGTTGAAGGTCGAGAAGACCGAAGCGTTCATGACCGCGTTTGTGGCGATCAACAGTCAGCATCCGCCGTTCGACAAACCGGAAGTCCGTCAGGCCGTTAACCTGGCTTTCGACAAGGCCAATTACCTGAAGGCTGTCTTCGAAGGCACTGCCGAAACCGCCAGCGGGCCTTACCCACCCAACACCTGGAGTTTCGCCAGGGACCTGCCCGGTTACCCTCACGACATCGCCAAAGCCAAGGCGCTGTTGGCCAAGGCCGGTTTGAAGGATGGTTTCAAGACCACCCTCTGGACACGTCCGTCCGGGAGCCTGCTGAACCCGAACCCGAGCCTCGGTGCGCAACTGCTGCAGGCTGATCTGAAGCAGATTGGCATTGATGCAGAAATCCGGGTCATCGAGTGGGGCGAGTTGATTCGTCGCGCCAAAGCGGGCGAGCATGATCTGCTGTTCATGGGTTGGGCGGGCGACAATGGCGACCCGGATAACTTCCTGACGCCACAGTTCTCCTGCGCAGCCGTGCAGTCGGGCACCAACTTCGCCCGCTATTGCGACAAGACGCTGGACACGCTGATCAGCGACGGCAAATCCACCAGCGATCAGGCCGCACGCAGCAAGCTCTACCACCAGGCACAGACGCAGATCCAGCAACAGGCCCTGTGGATCCCCCTCGCCCACCCGACCGCCGCCGCACTGGTGCGCAAGGGCGTGACGGGCTATCAGGTCAGCCCGTTCGGCCGACAGGACTTCTACAAGGTGCAGGTGAAGTAGCTCTTTCGCAGTTGATCGCGCCCATGCTGCGCATGGGCGCGCAGCACGCGCTACATCAGCCCCCGCTCCACCATCGACAACGGCTCGCCGTCGCCCACGATCACGTGATCGAGCACCTGAACATCCACCAGCAGCAAGGCCTCCTTCAGGCGCCTTGTCAGGTCGATGTCGGAGCGACTGGGGTCTGTAATGCCCGAAGGGTGGTTGTGGCACAGGATCAGGCTGGCGGCGTTGTGGGCCATGGCGCGCTTTACCACCTGCCGGGGATGTACGTACGCCGAGTTGATTGTGCCGCGAAACAGTATCTCGAAGGTCATGACCCGATGCTTGTTGTCCAGAAACAGGCAGCCAAACACTTCGTGCGGCTCGTGGCGCAGCAATGCCTTGAGGTAGTTGCGGACCTGAAGAGGGTTTTCCAGTGCCGAATCACGACGCAACGATTCGGCCATATGCCGACGCGCCATCTCCATGACCGCCTGTAACTGCGCGAACTTGGCAGGCCCCAGACCCAGTTGTCCGGTGAATTCGTCCAGATTCGCATCCAGTAACGGTCTCAGCCCGCCAAACTGATTCAACAAGTGACGAGCCAGGTCTACAGCGCTTTTTCCGGCCACTCCCGTGCGCAAAAAGATCGCCAGCAACTCGGCGTCCGACAGGCTGTCTGCCCCCAGTTCCAACAAACGTTCCCGTGGGCGTTCGGCCGTGGGCCAACTGCGAATACTCATAGCACTTCCCTGTGGTTGAGCACCTGTTCCGGTGCGGTCGCTGTGCTATCTTAGCCCATCTTTTTTACGCGACGATCTGGCCTGGGGAGGCGTCCTGGCCGTCGCGTCAACACTTGACCAAAAAGGCAGGCCTATGCAGCGGCTGTATCGAAAACGCATCGTTCTGGGCGTCGGCGGCGGCATTGCCGCCTACAAGAGCGCCGAGCTGGTTCGCCGGTTGCGCGATCAGGGTGCGGAAGTCCGTGTCGTCATGACCCGGGGTGGAGCCGAGTTCATAACCCCCCTGACCATGCAGGCGCTTTCCGGCCACCCTGTGCACCTGGACCTTCTGGACCCTGCCGCCGAAGCGGCGATGGGGCATATCGAGCTGGCCAAATGGGCAGACCTGATCCTCATCGCGCCCGCGACCGCCGACCTGATCGCACGCTTGGCACAGGGCATCGCCAATGACCTGCTGACCACCATCGTGCTGGCAACGGATGCGACCGTCGCCATCGCTCCGGCGATGAACCAGGCCATGTGGCGCGATGCGTCGGTACAGGCCAACACCCGCCTGCTGGAAGAGCGTGATTTCCGCGTATTCGGTCCCGCTTCCGGTAGCCAGGCCTGCGGCGATGTGGGCTTCGGACGTATGCTTGAACCCAATGATCTGGCGCAATGTGCGGCCGATTGTTTCCAGCGCCTGAGCCTGACCGGCAAACATGTACTGATTACCGCAGGACCGACCCAGGAAAACATCGACCCGGTGCGCTACATCACCAACCACAGCTCCGGCAAAATGGGTTTCGCCCTCGCTGAAGCGGCTGTGGAAGCCGGTGCGCGCGTCACGCTGATCACCGGCCCCGTGAACCTGCCGACACCGGATCGCGTCTCGCGCATCGACGTGGTCAGCGCCCGCGACATGCTGGCAGCCTGCGAAGCGGCGATTCCCTGCGACCTGTTCATCGCCTCGGCTGCGGTTGCGGATTACCGCCCGGAAGTCATCGCGCCTCATAAACTCAAGAAAGATCCTACGAACGGTGACGGCCTGTTGCTGCAGATGGTCCGCAACCCGGACATTCTGGCCACGATCGCCACCCGCCCGGATCGCCCGTTCAGTGTCGGTTTTGCCGCCGAGACCGAGCATCTTCTCGACTATGCTGCACGCAAGCTCAAGGACAAGAATCTCGACCTGATCGTCGCCAATGACGTGGCCAACCCCAGCATTGGCTTCAACAGTGAAGAGAACGCCTGCAGCGTGATCGACCGAGCGTTGCACGCAACGCTTTTCGCCCAGACCAGCAAGGCCAAGATTGCCCGCCAGCTGATCACTTTTATCGCCGACCGCATGAATCAGGTTTAACTACGAATGCACGCTCTACAAGCCAAGATCCTCGACCCTCGCATTGGCAACGAATTTCCGCTTCCGGCCTACGCCACTGTCGGCTCCGCCGGCCTGGACCTGCGCGCCATGCTCAAGCAGGACACTGTCCTGGAGCCGGGCCAGACCTTGCTGATCCCGACCGGCCTGTCGATCTACATCGGCGACCCGGGCCTTGCCGCGATGATCCTTCCCCGCTCGGGCCTTGGCCACAAACACGGCATCGTGCTGGGCAATCTGGTGGGCCTGATCGACTCCGATTATCAGGGCGAGCTGATGGTGTCCTGCTGGAACCGTGGCCAGACTGCATTCACTATTTCGATTGGCGAACGTATCGCGCAACTGGTGCTGGTGCCTGTGGTACAGGCGCACTTCGAACTGGTTGAAGAGTTCGATGAAAGCCAGCGTGGCGCGGGCGGTTTCGGGCACTCCGGCAGTCACTGATCGCCTACTGAAACGTCGCACCGGCTCAAGGAACGAAGCGTGGGGAGAGGTCGTTGAAAGGCAGTCAGAACAGTTCGTCAAAGCAGCCGGTATCGGCCGCTTACCCGCTGCCCGCCGCGAGCATGCAGTCGCTTTCTCCAGGCCTGCTTCCCGCTGCTGCGGGGCTGGTTATCGCTGTGGCCGTCGCGTGGCTGGGCGTCTCGAATAGCCCGCAGGAGCAGGACCGTCTCACCCGGGCATGGGGCACCAGTCAGGCTCAGGCGGTCAATCTGGCCCTGAGACAGATCAGCGCCGACACCCAGGCGGCTGCTTCCGCTCCGCAACTGGTCCAGGCCCTGCAAGGCAACGACGCTGCTGCGTTGATCGCGGCGCAGGATCGCCTGACACGCTGGGACGGTCTGGCTGGCGTGCGCCTCAGCCCCAAAGGCCTTGCCGACGTGGACCCGACCGGGCCACTGCCTGTGACCTATGCCACCCTCGACATGTTGAACAAGGCTGCGCGAGGTGAAACGGTTGCTCCCGAGGCACGCAAGACCGGCGACCGCTGGCTGATCTACAGCGCAGCGCCTGTGCGCTCCGATCCTGGGCAGCCGGTCAGTGGCACCCTGCTGCTGGCCTTCGATCCGCAACGCGTGATCAACGCCTTACCAGTGGTTGAAGAGGATGCCGGGCGGGTCGTGCTGAGCCAGCAGTTCGGCAACGGGCCGGCACAGATTTTTCTTGAGCGAGGCCAGGCAGACGGCGGCAAGCCGCAGATTTTCGACACAGGGTATCCGGGCTGGAAGCTCGAATTCACACCAGGTCCCGCGTCAAAAAGTTCGTCCCCGATTCTGTTTCTGCTGCTGGCTGCAATCATCGCCGCAGCAGGCGTAATACTTGGGATGTACAGAAACGAGAGAGCTTTGCAGCGCCTCATTTGTGCTGACGCTCGTCAGCTGGATCAGCTGCTTCAAGAACTCTCGAGCGGAAAAGCCGTCAAACCGTTCGGTTTGAGCCTCCCTGCCCTTGGCGGCCTGGCTCAGGCTCTGGCTCGTGTTTCGCTTCGTAATCAACCCCGGGCAATACCTGCGCTGGCTACGGGCAAGGAATACGACCCAAATATCACGACAGGCAGCGAGTCGCCCCCCATCGCTGCTCCCGGCACCGATTGGACGGACCCGCTGTTTCAAGATACCGATATTCTTGATATCGACCTTCTCGACGAAAACCAGGACTTCCTGAGATCGGAGCATCCCCTCGCTATGAACAGCCCAGCATCCGTGGCACCCAAACTCCCTGATACCATTTTTCGCGCCTACGACATCCGTGGCGTGGTCGGGGACACCCTCAGCGCTGAGACCGCCTACTGGATCGGCCGCGCCATTGGCTCCGAAAGCCTGGCGCAGAACGAGCCCAATGTCAGCGTTGGCCGCGATGGCCGCCTTTCCGGCCCCGAGCTGGTTGAACAACTGATTCAAGGCCTGCACGACAGCGGCTGCCACGTCAGCGACGTCGGCCTGGTGCCGACGCCTGCGCTGTATTACGCAGCCAACGTGCTGGCAGGCAAGACCGGCGTCATGCTGACCGGCAGCCACAACCCGAAGGACTACAACGGCTTCAAGATCGTGATCGCGGGCGACACCCTGGCCAACGAGCAGATCCAGGCGCTGCACGAGCGCATCAAGACCAACAACCTGACCTCGCAAAAAGGCAGCGTCACCCAGGTCAACATCCTCGATCGCTATTTCAAGCAGATCAAGGACGACATCGTCATGGCCCGCAAGCTCAAGGTCGTGGTCGACTGCGGCAACGGCGCGGCCGGCGTAATCGCTCCGCAACTGATCGAAGCGCTGGGCTGCGAAGTGATTTCCCTGTTCGCCGAAGTCGATGGCAACTTCCCGAACCACCACCCGGATCCGGGCAAGCTGGAAAACCTTCAGGACCTGATCGCCAAGGTCAACGAAACTGGCGCCGATCTGGGCCTGGCGTTCGACGGCGACGGCGACCGTGTCGGCGTGGTGACCAACAAGGGCAATGTGGTTTATCCGGACCGCCTGCTGATGCTGTTCGCGCTGGATGTGCTCAAGCGCAATCCGGGTGCCGACATCATTTTCGACGTCAAATGCACACGCCGACTGACGCCGCTGATCAGCGAACACGGTGGCCGTCCGGTCATGTGGAAAACCGGTCACTCGCTGATCAAGAAAGAAATGAAGAAAAGCGGTGCCCTGCTCGCTGGCGAAATGAGCGGCCACATCTTCTTCAAGGAGCGCTGGTTCGGTTTCGACGACGGTATCTACAGTGCGGCACGCCTGCTGGAGATTCTCAGCCAGGAGTCGACCTCTGCCGAAGACCTGTTCGAGACCTTCCCGAACGACATTTCGACACCCGAGATCAACATCAAGGTGACGGACGTCACGAAGTTCAGCATCATCGAAGCCCTTGAAAAAGACGCCCAGTGGGGCGACGCCAAACTGACCAGCATCGACGGAGTCCGCGTAGATTATCCGAAAGGCTGGGGCCTGGTTCGCGCGTCAAACACCACTCCGGTTCTGGTGCTGCGCTTCGAAGCCGAAACCGAGGCCGAACTGCAGCGCATCAAGGATGTGTTCCACGCCGAGCTCAAGAAAGTTGCGCCGGACCTCGATCTTCCTTTTTGATTGCTTTCCCATTTGACTGGAGCCCTGAATGACCCTCGAACGTGATGCCGCCTCTAATGTAGCCAAGGTCCTTTCCGAAGCGCTGCCTTACATTCGCCGCTTTGTCGGCAAGACGCTGGTTATCAAGTACGGCGGCAACGCCATGGAAAGCGACGAGCTGAAGACTGGCTTCGCTCGCGACATCGTGTTGATGAAAGCAGTGGGCATCAACCCGGTGGTCGTCCATGGCGGAGGGCCTCAGATCGGTGATCTGCTCAAGCGCCTGTCGATCGAAAGCCACTTCATCGATGGCATGCGCGTCACCGATGCCCAGACCATGGACGTTGTGGAAATGGTGCTGGGTGGCCAGGTCAACAAGGACATCGTCAACCTGATCAACCGTCATGGCGGCAGCGCCATCGGCCTGACCGGCAAGGACGCGGAGCTGATTCGTGCGAAGAAGCTGACCGTCACCCGTCAGACGCCGGAAATGACCAAGCCTGAGATCATCGACATCGGCCATGTGGGCGAAGTGGTCGGCATCAATACCGATCTGCTCAACATGCTGGTCAAAGGCGATTTCATTCCGGTCATCGCGCCTATTGGCGTGGGTGCCGACGGTGAGTCCTACAACATCAACGCCGACCTGGTCGCGGGCAAGGTTGCCGAGGCCCTCAAGGCCGAGAAACTGATGCTGCTGACCAACATTGCCGGCCTGATGGACAAGCAGGGCCAGGTCCTGACGGGTCTGACCACCGAGCAGGTGAACACGTTGATTGCCGACGGCACGATCTACGGCGGCATGCTGCCAAAGATCAAATGCGCGCTGGAAGCCGTGCAGGGTGGCGTGACCACTTCGCACATCATCGACGGGCGCGTTCCGAACGCCGTGTTGCTGGAAATCTTCACCGACACCGGCGTAGGCACCCTGATCAGTAACCGCAAGCGCTACTGATCACATCGCCTCAGCTACAAAAAAGGCCCCGCCAGCAAACGCTGACGGGGCCTTTTTTTTCAGACGGATCAGCGGGTCAGTTGCTGCACGCGCACTCTGTCTGCTGCAAAGTCTGCCTCGGCCCTGGTGCGTGCGGCCTCATAGCCTGCGATGTCGGCCTGCAATTTCTGCTGCTGGCTGCGCAGGTCATCCAGTTGCTCGATGATCGCTTGCGGAACCGGACGCCCTGCCCGCTCCTGATCAGCGGCCTGGCCTTGAAGGGAACGCTGTTGATTGGCAAGACCCTGAATATTGCCCTGGGCAACATCGATCAGGGTATCCAGCTCGGCCAGCTTGCGGGTTTTTACCCGGTCCACTTCTTCGACGCTGCCGTACAGGCTGAGCAGTTTCGCGTTGGCCTCGGCCTGAACCCTGGCGGCTTCGGCCTGACGAATCTGTTCGGCAGTGGGCGCTGGCGGGATCACCTGCACCACACGGCCCCGGGCGTTGAGCACTTCATAGCCTTTGGCGACGTACTCGGCCGGCACACCCAGACGGTCGATGACCGTGACGCCGCGACTGTCGATATACCGGTAAAGCCGCACCTCGGGAACGTCGGCAGCCTGCACGACGGTGCTCGCAAGCACCGCGAGCGACAGCCACCGCGTCAACGCGCCCGATCCGCGTACAAGCCTCTGCAATGCGCCTGACGGGCATTGCTTCTGCGCCCGCCATAACGGCATGTCAGATACCGTACTGTGCGCGGTAGGCTTCGACAGCAGGCAGGTGCTGCTTGAGCTGAGGATCGTCAGCGAGGAATTCCAGTACCTGATTCAACGACACGATGCTCACCACCGGGATGCCGAAGTCGCGCTCGACTTCCTGAATCGCCGACAGCTCACCATTACCGCGCTCCTGACGGTTCAAGGCGATCAGTACGCCCGCCGCCCTGGCTTCCTGCGCACTGATGATCTGCATGACTTCACGAATGGCAGTACCGGCCGTGATCACGTCGTCGATGATCAGTACATCGCCCGTCAGCGGTGCGCCGACCAGACTGCCACCCTCGCCGTGCGCCTTGGCTTCCTTGCGGTTGAAGCACCAGGGCAGATCACGATCATGATGCTCGGCCAACGCCACGGCCGTAGCAGCTGCCAGCGGAATACCCTTGTAGGCCGGCCCGAACAGAACATCGAAGCAAATACCGCTCTCGACCACCGCTGCAGCGTAGAAACGTCCGAGCTGCGCCAGGGCCGAGCCGCTGTTGAACAGGCCGGCATTGAAGAAGTAGGGGCTGGTGCGTCCAGACTTGAGCGTGAACTCACCGAAGCGCAGCACGCCGCGATCTATGGCAAAACGAATGAAATCGCGTTGATACGCCTGCATAAAAAAAGCCTCGAAAGCACGGATTTAGCTAATTGGGTAGAGCTCGGGTATCATACACGCACGTGATTTTTGGGGCCATTTATGCGGATCATCAGTGTGAACGTAAATGGCATTCAGGCTGCGGTCGAGCGCGGGTTGCTCAGCTGGCTGCAAGCTCAGAATGCCGACGTCATCTGCTTACAGGACACCCGCGCCTCCGCCTTTGAACTGGATGATCCAGCTTTTCAGCTGGATGGTTACTTCCTCTATGCCTGCGAAGCCGAAGTCCCCGCTCAGGGTGGCGTGGCGCTATATTCGCGGTTGCAACCGAAGGCGGTGATCAGCGGCCTCGGCTTCGAGACAGCCGACCGCTACGGGCGTTACCTGCAAGCCGATTTCGACAAAGTCAGTATTGCAACCCTGCTTTTCCCTTCCGGGATGAACGGGGATGAAGACCTGAATCAGAAATTCAAGCTCATGGACGACTTCGGCAAGTACATGGACAAGCAGCGCCGCAAGCGTCGCGAGTACATTTACTGCGGTTCGCTCTATGTGGCGCAGCAGAAGCTCGACATCAAGAACTGGCGCGACAGCCAGCAATCTCCTGGCTTCCTGGCGCCCGAACGCGCCTGGATGGACGAGATCGTGGGCACCATGGGCTATGTCGATGCCCTGCGTGAAGTCAGTCGCGAAGGCGATCAGTACAGCTGGTGGCCGGATAACGAACAGGCCGAGATGCTGAATCTGGGCTGGCGCTTCGACTACCAGATCCTGACCCCAGGTCTGCGCCGTTTCGTGCGTAGCGCCCGTCTGCCTCGCCAGCCGCGCTTCTCGCAACACGCGCCGCTGATCGTGGATTACGACTGGACCCTGACGATCTGATCGTCACGCGACACCCGAACACGAAAAAGCCGACTTGATGTCGGCTTTTTGTGCTGCCTGCGATTGCGTTTACTTCAGCAGACGCCAGGTGAACGGGTAGCGATAATCCACCCCTTCGTTGGCCTTCACGCCGGCAATGATCGTCAGCACCAGAGCACCAAGACCCACCAGCATCAACAATGCGAAGCCGATCACCACGACCATCAGCAGGATGCTGATCGTGGCCGCTATCGCGACCGTGATCTGAAAGTTGAGCGCTTCCTTGCCCTGCGCATCGATAAACGGGTCACTTTCCTTCTTCATCTGCCAAAGGATCAACGGCCCCAGCAGATTGCCGAACGGAAAGAGCATCCCGAAGAACGCAGACAAGTGACAGAACATCGCCCATTGACGGGCGCTTTGAGCCGGTTTCTGCACAGGATGCTGGCTGTCACTCATGGTCACGCTCCAGGATTATCAGTCGGCCAGTGCGGCGCGCTGCAATTCGAACAGTTCGGTCATGCCCTTCTGCGCCAGTGCCAGCATCGCGTTCAGCTCTTCAGGCTGGAACGGCGCGCCTTCGGCAGTGCCCTGCACTTCGATGAAACCGCCTGCGCTGGTCATGACCACGTTCAGGTCGGTCTCGGCAGCGGAGTCTTCCAGGTAGTCCAGATCGAGCACTGGCTCGCCCTGATACATGCCGACCGACACTGCAGCAATCATCTGCTTCAGCGGATCGCCGCCTTTCAGACCGCCACGCTTCTTGATCACTTTCAAGGCATCAGCCAGCGCAACCATGGCGCCGGTGATAGATGCGGTACGTGTACCACCGTCGGCCTGGATGACATCGCAATCGACGTACAGGGTGACATCGCCCAGCTTGGACATGTCCAGCGCAGCGCGCAGCGAACGACCGATCAGGCGCTGGATTTCCAGCGTACGACCGCCCTGCTTGCCGCGGCTCGCTTCACGCTGGTTACGCTCGCCGGTGGCGCGCGGCAGCATGCCGTATTCGGCCGTCAACCAGCCCTGGCCCTGACCTTTCAGGAAGCGCGGCACGCCATTCTCGACGCTGACGGTGCAGATCACCTTGGTGTCACCGAACTCGACCAGCACAGAACCCTCGGCGTGTTTGGTGTAGTTGCGGGTGATGCGGATCGAGCGGAGCTGATCGGCGGCGCGACCACTTGGACGTTTCATCTGGGATACCTGTACTGAGACGGAAAACTGCCGAGCATTATAGAGGCCATCGTCCGGACAGGGCATCTCTTAAAGTCGGCGTCGCCCTACCGCCAAGGCTGAGAGGCTTTGAAACGGGGCTTTGAGCCACTATTCGTGCAGGCAAAAAAAGTCTTGCACGGTTTGTCACACTGCCGGATTGGGAGCCTGCGCCGCACTGCGCTACAATCCTGCGCCTTTGCAGCCTGTCGGCTTTCACGACACCCACGGCAGCTGTCCGCCCCATGAGCGGACTCGACCGCCCGGACTGAATCAAGAGGTATTCCCATGGTGCACAGCATGACTGCCTTCGCCCGAGTAGAACGGGCCGGTCCCCAGGGCACACTGAGCTGGGAATTGCGCTCGGTCAATCATCGCTACCTTGAACCCCATCTGCGCCTGCCCGAGTCATTCCGGGATCTGGAAGGCGGGATTCGCGAGGCGTTGCGTCAGGGTCTGTCGCGGGGCAAGGTCGAATGCACACTGCGCTTTGTCGAAGAAACCGCAGGCAAGCCCCTGCAGGTTGATCGCGAGCGGGCCAGCCAGTTGATCGCCGCCGCGGAATCGGTTGCCAGCCTGATCAAGCAGCCCGCGCCGCTCAACCCGCTTGAAGTGCTGGCCTGGCCCGGTGTTCTGGTGGCCGATGCCAACGATCCGCAGGCCCTGAACAACGAAGCCCTGACGCTGTTCAACGAGGCACTCACCGAATTGAAGAACGGCCGCGGCCGCGAAGGCGCGGACCTGGCGAAACTTCTCGACGAACGGCTGACCTCCATCACTGAAGAAGTCGTCACCCTGCGCACCCTGGTGCCGCAGATGCTCGCCACCCAGCGCCAGAAAGTGCTGGATCGCTTTGCCGACATGAAGGCCGAGCTGGATCCGCAGCGTCTGGAGCAGGAAATGGTCCTGCTGGCGCAGAAAAGCGACGTCGCCGAAGAACTGGATCGCCTGAGCACTCACGTCACCGAAGTACGCCGCGTGCTCAAGACCGGCGGCCAGGCGGGTCGCCGCCTGGACTTCCTGATGCAGGAACTGAATCGAGAAGCCAACACACTGGGCTCCAAAGCCTTCGACCCACGCAGCACGCAAGCGGCCGTCAACCTGAAAGTGTTGATCGAGCAGATGCGTGAACAAGTGCAGAATATTGAGTAAGGCTGAACCTGACATGACCCACAAATCCGGCACCCTGTACATCATTTCCGCGCCCTCCGGCGCAGGCAAGACCAGTCTGGTCAATGCCCTGATCCAGGCTCAGCCGCAGACCCGCGTCTCGGTGTCGCACACCACCCGCGCCATGCGTCCGGGCGAGCAGGACGGGGTGAATTACCACTTCGTCGACCGTGCGGAATTCGCACGAATGATCGAACATGGCGACTTCCTGGAACAGGCCGAAGTCTTCGGCAACCAGTACGGCACTTCGCAAAGCCATCTGCAACAGACGCTGGATGAAGGCCACGACCTGATTCTGGAAATCGACTGGCAGGGCGCCCAGCAGGTTCGCGCACAGATGCCTCACGCCCGCTCGATCTTCATTCTGCCGCCCAGCCAGCAGGCCCTGCGTCAGCGCCTGACCAACCGCGGCCAGGACAGCGACGAGATCATCGAAAACCGGATGCGTGAGGCCGTCAGCGAGATGAGCCACTACATCGAGTACGAATACATCGTGGTCAACGATGATTTCGCCGGTGCACTGGAAGACCTGAAGTCCATCTTCCGCGCCAATCGCCTGACCCAACAGCACCAGGAAGAGCAATACAGCGAGCTTTTTCAGCAATTGCTGGCTTGATCGGGCCGTTTCAACGCGGCAGACTGCAGGTCATACAAAGACCGTTTGTGGCATGCCGCTTGCTGCTTGCAGCAGTCCGCTTGTAAACTACCGAGTCCGCTCGCCCATCCGGGCACCGCGCATACGCATTTGCTACGAGGAATACCCATGGCCCGCGTGACCGTTGAAGACTGCCTAGAACACGTCGATAACCGCTTCGAGCTGGTCATGCTCGCTACCAAGCGTTCGCGTCAACTCGCCACCGGCGGCAAAGAGCCGAAGCTGGCGTGGGAAAACGACAAGCCTACCGTTGTGGCCCTGCGTGAAATCGCAGCCGGCCTGATGGATTATGCCGTTATTGCAGAAGCCGAAATCGTTGAAGATGAACCATTGTTCGCAGCGTTCGAGGACGAGTCCAACGAGGCCGTCTAAGCCTATGCCGGGTCGACGTAGTACGGCGCAGGGTAAAAGCCATCGGCAGGGGGTAGCGCCTTGCCGAGCATAGACGCCCTCGCCGACAGACTGTCGGCCTACCTCGGCAAGGACCAGGTCAATCTGGTCCGCCGAGCGTATTTCTACGCCGAACAAGCCCACGACGGTCAGCGCCGTCGAAGTGGCGAAGCCTACGTCACGCATCCTCTTGCGGTGGCGAACATTCTTGCCGACATGCACATGGACCATCAGAGCCTGATGGCAGCGATGCTGCATGACGTGATCGAAGACACCGGGATTGCCAAGGAAGCGCTCAGCGCACAGTTTGGCGAAACCGTGGCCGAACTGGTCGACGGGGTCAGCAAACTGACCCAGATGAACTTCGAGACCAAGGCCGAGGCTCAGGCCGAGAACTTCCAGAAAATGGCCATGGCCATGGCCCGCGACATCCGCGTGATTCTGGTCAAACTCGCCGACCGCCTGCACAACATGCGCACCCTGGAAGTCCTTTCCGGTGAAAAGCGCCGCCGCATCGCGAAAGAAACCCTCGAAATCTACGCACCCATTGCCAACCGCCTGGGCATGCACAGCGTGCGTATCGAATTCGAGGACCTGGGCTTCAAGGCCATGTACCCGATGCGTTCCTCGCGGATCAATCAGGCGGTCAAGCGCGCCCGAGGCAATCGCAAGGAACTGGTCAACAAGATTGAAGAGTCCCTGAGCCACTGCCTTGCCGTCGACGGCATAGAGGGCGATGTCAGCGGGCGACAGAAGCACCTGTACGGCATCTACAAGAAGATGCGCGGCAAGCGTCGGGCCTTCAACGAGATCATGGACGTTTACGCGTTCCGCATCATCGTCGACAAGGTAGACACCTGCTATCGCGTGCTGGGCGCTGTGCATAATCTGTACAAACCGTTGCCCGGCCGTTTCAAGGATTACATCGCAATTCCCAAGGCCAACGGCTACCAGTCGCTGCACACCACCTTGTTCGGCATGCATGGTGTGCCCATCGAAATCCAGATCCGCACCCGCGAAATGGAAGAGATGGCCAACAACGGGATCGCGGCGCACTGGCTCTACAAATCCAGCGACGATGAACAGCCCAAGGGCACGCATGCCCGTGCCCGCCAGTGGGTCAAGGGCGTGCTGGAAATGCAGCAGCGTGCCGGCAACTCGCTGGAATTCATCGAGAGCGTCAAGATCGACCTGTTCCCGGACGAGGTCTACGTCTTCACGCCCAAGGGCCGGATCATGGAGCTGCCCAAAGGCTCCACGGCCGTGGACTTCGCTTATGCGGTTCACACCGACGTCGGCAACAGCTGCATCGCCTGCCGGATCAATCGCCGATTGGCGCCGCTGTCGGAACCGCTGCAGAGCGGTTCGACCGTCGAGATCGTCAGCGCACCCGGCGCACGCCCCAACCCGGCCTGGCTGAATTTCGTTGTCACCGGCAAGGCGCGCACGCACATTCGCCACGCCCTGAAGCTGCAACGCCGCTCCGAATCCATCAGCCTGGGCGAACGCCTGCTGAACAAGGTCCTCAATGGCTTCGAAAGCAGCCTGGACAAGATTCCTGCCGAGCGCGTGCAACTGGCCTTGAACGAATACCGCGTGGAAGTGCTGGAAGACCTGCTCGAAGACATCGGCCTGGGCAATCGCATGGCCTACGTCGTTGCCCGCCGCCTGCTGGGCGAGGGAGATCAGTTGCCGAGCCCGGAAGGTCCGCTGGCGATTCGCGGCACCGAAGGCCTGGTGCTGAGCTACGCCAAGTGTTGCACGCCGATACCGGGCGATCCGATTGTGGGCCACCTGTCTGCGGGCAAGGGCATGGTCGTGCACCTGGACAACTGCCGCAACATCAGCGAAATCCGCCACAACCCGGAAAAGTGCATCCAGCTCTCTTGGGCCAAGGATGTGACCGGCGAATTCAATGTCGAGCTGCGTGTCGAACTGGAACATCAGCGTGGCCTGATCGCCTTGCTGGCCAGCAGCGTCAACGCCGCCGACGGCAACATCGAAAAAATCAGCATGGACGAGCGCGATGGCCGCATCAGTGTGGTCCAGCTCGTCGTCAGCGTGCACGACCGTGTGCATCTGGCCCGCGTGATCAAGAAACTACGTGCACTGACCGGGGTCACACGCATCACCCGGATGCGCTCGTAGGCAATCCCATTCTCAGGAGTTCTTCATGACCAAGACTGTCATCACCAGCGAAAAAGCCCCGGCGGCCATCGGCCCTTACTCGCAGGCGATCAAGGCTGGCAATACCGTCTACATGTCCGGCCAGATCCCTCTGGACCCGAAAACCATGGAGCTGGTCGACGGCATCGAAGCCCAGATCACCCAGGTCTTCGAAAACCTGAAGTCCGTCGCTGAAGCGGCTGGCGGCTCGTTCAAGGACATCGTCAAGCTGAACATCTTCCTGACCGACCTGGGCCATTTCGCCAAGGTCAACGAGATCATGGGCACCTACTTCGCACAGCCTTACCCGGCGCGTGCAGCCATCGGCGTTGCCGCACTGCCACGTGGTGCGCAGGTCGAGATGGACGCGATTCTCGTCATCGAATAAATCCCCCAGCGGAGCGTTGCTGCGTTCCGCTCTCCCTGAAGGAAGGAATCTGTTATGCGTTCCGCGCTCGCCATTTCACTGCTGGCCGTTGTTCTCGGCGGCTGCTCCAGCTTTGCCGACCGCAACCCGGACGGCACCTGGATCAACCAGACCGCCATCGATGCCGCAGTCAAGCAGGGCAACCTGCGTCAGGCGCTGCTCGCCAACGGTCCGAATCTGGAGTGGCAGATCAACTCCAAGGCCAATCAGGCGGTGTACTCCAACGGCTTCGAGCTGGGTGAAGGCAAGATTGTCAGTGCCGCTGAAGGCAAGCTGCACATCGACTTCTACGGTAACTTCTTCGAAGACCTGAGCGTCAAGGGTGACGAACTGGTTCAGGCAGCCAGCGAGTCCGGCCCTGAGCAGCACTTCGAAAAACCGAAGAACACCGTACCCGAAGGCGCACAGCCGGGCAGCACCTTTGAAAAAGCGCTGTATGCGGCCTACATGGGCGGCAAATGGACCATCGTCGAAGGCGACGGCCAGGGCAGCACCGTGCAGTTCATGCCGGACGGCAGCGTCCAGGGTCTTCCGGAAAACGATCGCTTCGCGCTGTGCCTGGCTGGCGACTGCGCCGCCATGAGCGGTGAGTACGACAGCATGTGGCTGGAAAAGGCCGAGCAGGGTAATCCCTGGATCTTCGCTCGCAAGGGCAAGCAACTGGAGATTTTCCAGGCGGTGAACAACGCAGGGGCCGATCAAATGCCCGAACTGCGTCCGGGCACTCGCCGCTGGTTGCTTGAGCAGCAGTAAATCCGGCATTGTGCAGTGGATCAGCAAAAAAGCGCCCTTCATGGGCGCTTTTTCGTTCACGCGGTTCGGCACTCTCGGAGCGTCAGCCGCCCTCCATAAACGAGTCGTCAGGGGTGAGACATGATAACGATATCCAGCCACTTCACGCCCTGGACCTCGCTGACCGGAGGGCTGTTGATCGGTCTCGCAGCCAGTCTGTTCATTCTGCTCAATGGCAGAATCATGGGTATCAGCGGGCTTCTTGGCAGCGTCCTTTCCGGTACTGCCGAAGGCCGTACTGAAAAGCTGCTTTTTCTCTCGGGTCTGCTGGCGTCCCCCTTGGTCTGGTCGCTGGGCTCGTCGCTTCCCGAGGCGTCGTTCGATGCCAACGTCCTGACGCTGCTGGCCGCAGGGCTGATGGTCGGGATCGGCACCCGTTACGGCGCCGGATGCACCAGTGGGCACGGCATATGCGGACTGTCACGCCTGTCGCCGCGATCCCTTGTGGCCGTCTGCTGCTTCATGGGCAGCGGTTTCGCCAGCGTTTATCTGATTCGTCATGTAGCCGGGGTCTGATCATGCGCAAACTGACTGCACTGCTTACCGGTCTGATCTTCGGTCTGGGGCTCTACCTCAGCGGCATGACGAACCCGGCGAAGGTGCTGGCATTTCTGGATATCGCAGGCGACTGGGATCCGTCACTGGCTCTTGTCATGGCCGGCGCACTCGTGCCGAGCAGCCTTGCATTTTATGTGGCAAGGCGCCGCCAGACATCGCTGCTCGGCGCGGCCCTTCAGATACCGACGCTCAGGGTGATCGACCGCAGGCTCGTTTGGGGCAGCCTGCTGTTCGGTGTCGGCTGGGCCCTGGCAGGACTCTGTCCTGGACCGGCGCTGGCGCTGTTACTGACCGGGCGATGGCAACCCGTGGTGTTCACCCTGGCACTGGTGGCGGGCATGCTGATCTTTGCGCGACTTCAGTCCCGCAAGGCAACCTGAGCGCCTGACTGGCGATCAACCCAGCAGGGCGGCGTAACCCGCCTTGTAGTCGGGGTACACCGGTACCCAGCCCAGCGCACGGGCACGCGCATTGCTGCAGCGTTTGCTGCCGACCCGCTGCACGCTGACGTCGTCAGACCATTCGGTAACGCCCAGGTACTCACGAATCCACGACACCACGTCAGCCAAAGCAGCCGGGTCGTCGTCCACGCCCAGATAGCAACTCTCCAGTGCAACGCCCCGATCATCGGCCTCAAGCAGATGCGCCAGCAGACCCGCTGCGTCGTCGGCGTGAATGCGATTGGCGTAGACCGGCGGGTCGATCCTGACGCTGTGGCCCTGGCGCACCCGGTTGGACAGGTCTGCACGGCCCGGCCCGTAGATACCAGTCAATCTCACGGCCGTGGCGGGAAGGCCGCTGTTCAGCGCCAGCTGTTCAGCCTCAAGCATGACCGTGCCGGTATAGCCGACAGGTTCGGTTGCGGACGTTTCATCGACCCATTCACCCTCCTGCTGGCCGTAAACACCGCTGCTGGACACGAAAAACAGACGTTTGGGCCGTTGACCCTGCTCTTTGAGCCAGCCAAGCACATGACGCAACCCGTTGACATAGGCGTCTCGATAACCGGCTTCGTCACGCTGCGAGGGCGTGGCGCAATACACCACATAGTCGATCCGGCCAGCCGGCCAGTCAGCGGGTCTCGCGGTCGCGAACAGATCCCCCTGGATTGGCAAGACACCCTCGGGCAGTTCGGAAACCGTGCGCCGCAGCCCATGGACAGACCAGTCATGAGCCAGCAGGCGCGTGGCCAGTCGGGAGCCGATATCGCCACAACCAGCGATCAAAACGGATGGGGCAGACATTGCATATCTCCACAGGAAGGTGATCAGTCACCGTGTAAGTCATCAGAAAACGTCAAATATTCGGGCCAATATGTAAAAAAGATACAGTATTACTTTTGTTAACAAGAACGATTTGCAATAATGGCGACCCATTTGTTCCCCTGGAACGCCGAACGCAACGCACGGCGACTGGAACGATCACTTTCTATTCTCCCAGGTCAGGCCAGCATGACACGTATCCAATCAATCGCTTCGCCAACCAAGCTATTCAGCCTGCCTAGCGCATGGCGCGGCATCGCGGCTCTCGTCCTGAGCCTGATGCTCGCACCCGTTGCACTTGCCGACCAGTCGGCACCCGCGACGCCGCCTGCCTCCACGGCCCCTGCAGCGACCAACGCCGCACCGGCGCCGGTTCAAGCTGACGCCGCAGCGCCTGTGGAGACGCTGGAACCTGCCGCCGAAGACAACAGCCTGGGCATGTCGCACGACCTGTCGCCATGGGGCATGTACCAAAACGCCGACGTGGTGGTTAAAGCAGTCATGATCGGTCTGGCCATCGCCTCGATCATCACCTGGACCATCTGGATCGCCAAGGGTTTCGAACTGCTGGGCGCCAAGCGCCGCCTGCGTACCGAAATCGCCAACCTGAAGAAGGCCCGCACCCTGTCCGAAGCCGGTGAAACCGCTGCGAAGGAAGGCACGCTGGCCAACCTGCTGGTTCACGACGCGATGGAAGAGATGCGCCTGTCGACCAACAGCCGCGAGCGCGAAGGCATCAAGGAACGCGTCAGCTTCCGCCTCGAGCGTCTGGTTGCAGCCTGCGGTCGCAACATGAGCTCCGGCACCGGTGTGCTGGCAACCATCGGCTCCACCGCGCCTTTCGTGGGCCTGTTCGGTACCGTATGGGGCATCATGAACAGCTTCATCGGCATCGCCAAGACCCAGACCACCAACCTCGCCGTCGTTGCTCCAGGCATCGCCGAAGCCTTGCTGGCAACCGCGCTGGGCCTGGTTGCCGCGATTCCTGCAGTGGTCATCTACAACGTCTTCGCCCGCTCCATTGCCGGTTACAAGGCACAGGTTGCCGATGCCTCGGCGCAGGTACTGCTGCTGGTCAGTCGCGATCTGGACCACCAGCCAGCTGCCGAACGCAGCCAATCGCCACACATGGTCAAGGTGGGCTGAACCTTGGGCATGCATCTGAAGGAAGGCGACGACGATCTCGCCGAAAACCACGAAATCAACGTCACGCCGTTCATCGACGTCATGCTGGTGCTGCTGATCATCTTCATGGTCGCGGCACCTCTGGCCACGGTGGACATCAAGGTTGACCTGCCTGCATCTACCGCAACGCCGCAACCCCGGCCCGAAAAGCCGATCTTCCTTAGCGTCAAGACCGACAAGAGCCTGTACCTGGGCGAGGAGAAGGTCGCACGCGAGCAGATCGGTCAGGTGCTGGATGCGCGCACCAAGGGCAAGAAAGACACCACGATCTTCTTCCAGGCCGACAAGGGCGTGGATTACGGCGATCTGATGGACGTCATGAACTCGCTTCGGGGTGCGGGCTACCTGAAAGTCGGTCTGGTAGGCCTTGAGACGGTTGGTAAGAAATGATCACTACGCGCCAAAAACTGACGCGCTATAGCGGTAGTCTGTTGTTGGTGCTGGCCGTGCACGCGATTGCGATCATCGTCGCTCTTCGCTGGCCGGCCTCTCAAGCCATCGAACTGCCTCCGGCAGCCATGATGGTCGAGCTGGCGCCCTTGCCGGAACCCGCACCGCCGCCACCGCCTCAGGTCGTCCAGCCGCCTCAGCCGCCCGCGCCGGAAGAACAGGTGCAGGTGCCAGAGGTCGTGGAAGCGCCGAAGCCGGAAATCGTCGTGCCCAAGAAGGTGGAAAAGCCCAAGCCGAAACCGCAGCCGCCAAAGCCGCAGAAGAAGCCTGAGCCGCCAAAGCCCGAGGAAAAACCTGCCGAAGAGAAACCGGTAGACACGCCTCCGACCACGGCCAAACCCGAGAAGTCGGCTGCTCCGACACCGCCGGCACCGGCTTCGCCGCCAAGCAATGCGCTGCCAAGCTGGCAGGGCGACCTGCTGCGCCATCTGGGCAAATACAAGAAGTACCCTGAGGACGCCCGTCGTCGCGGCATGCAGGGTGTGGCTCGTCTGCGCTTCGTGGTGGATGCACAGGGCAATGTGTCGTCGTACGAGATTGCCAGCAGCTCCGGCAGTCCGGCACTGGATCGGGCAACCATGGAGATGATCCGTCGCGCGCAGCCTCTGCCGAAGCCGCCTGCAGAAATCCTCAACAACGGCACCATCGAAATCCTCGCACCGTTCGTTTATTCGCTGGATAAACGCTGAATCGCACTTTTGTTACTCAAGAGTGCTTCTGATAACGTGCGTCTATCGATTGCACCCGCTATGCTGGGGCCGCAACTTCATGGACGCACGTTATGACTCTTACAGAATTGCGCTACATCGTTACGCTTGCCCAGGAACAGCACTTCGGCCACGCCGCCGAGCGCTGTCATGTCAGCCAGCCTACGCTGTCGGTGGGTGTCAAAAAGCTCGAAGACGAACTCGGTGTGCTGATTTTCGAACGCAGCAAGAGCGCCGTGCGCCTGACGCCAGTGGGCGAAGGCATCGTCGCCCAGGCGCAAAAGGTACTTGAACAGGCCCAGGGTATCCGCGAGCTGGCACAGGCTGGCAAGAACCAGCTGACGGCACCGCTGAAAGTCGGTGCCATCTACACCGTCGGCCCTTACCTGTTTCCCCACCTGATCCCGCAACTGCATCGCGTTGCCCCGCAGATGCCGTTGTACATCGAAGAAAACTTCACTCACGTGCTGCGCGACAAGCTGCGCAACGGTGAGCTGGATGCCGTCATCATCGCGCTGCCGTTCAACGAAGCCGACGTGCTGACCCTGCCTCTGTATGACGAGCCGTTTTCTGTCCTGATGCCTGCCGACCACCCGTGGACTCAAAAAGAGACCATCGACGCCTCGGCCCTGAATGACAAGAGCCTGCTGTTGCTGGGCGAAGGCCACTGTTTCCGCGATCAGGTGCTGGAAGCCTGTCCTACACTGACCAAAGGCAGCGAGGGTGCCAGGCACACCACCGTGGAATCCAGCTCGCTGGAAACCATTCGCCACATGGTCGCGTCAGGACTGGGGATTTCGATTCTGCCGTTGTCGGCAGTCGACAGTCACCACTACGCGCCCGGCGTGATCGAAGTACGTCCGCTGACGCCGCCCGTACCCTTCCGCACGGTTGCCATCGCCTGGCGTGCAAGTTTCCCGAGGCCCAAGGCTATCGAGATTCTCGCTGACTCCGTGCGCCTGTGTTCAGTGGCACGTCCCAAGACAGAAGCGAGCTAGGCAGGAAGAAAATGAGCGAGCTTTCCAAAGTCTCGGTCACCGCGCTCAAGGGCGTCGGCGAGGCCATGGCTGAAAAGCTGGCAAAGGTCGGTCTGGAAAACCTGCAGGATGTGCTGTTTCATCTGCCGTTGCGTTATCAGGATCGGACTCGCGTCGTGCCTATTGGCGCGTTGCGGCCAGGCCAGGACGCGGTGATCGAAGGCGTCGTAAGCGGCGCCGATGTGGTGATGGGCAAACGTCGCAGCCTGCTGGTACGGCTGGGCGATGGCACGGGTGTCGTCAGCCTGCGCTTCTATCACTTCAGCAATGCCCAGAAAGAAGGCATGAAGCGCGGCACTCACCTGCGCTGTTTCGGCGAAGCACGCCCAGGCGCGTCCGGCCTTGAAATCTATCACCCTGAATACCGTGCGATCACGGGCGACGAGCCTGCGCCTGTCGAACAGACCCTGACGCCGATCTACCCCTCGACAGAAGGCCTGACGCAACAGCGTCTGCGCCAGCTCTGTCAGCAAAGCCTGGCGATGCTCGGCCCCAAAAGTCTGCCGGACTGGCTGCCGGATGAGCTGGCCCGCGATTATCAACTAGCCCCGCTGGACGATGCGATTCGCTACCTGCATCACCCACCGGCCGACGCCGACGTCGAAGAGCTGGCTCTGGGTCATCACTGGGCCCAGCATCGCCTGGCCTTCGAGGAGCTGCTGACTCACCAGCTCTCCCAACAGCGGCTGCGCGAAAGCCTGCGCTCGCAACGTGCACCGGCCCTGCCGCTGGCGAAAAAACTGCCAAAGCAATTTCTTGCCAACCTCGGCTTCCCGCCCACCGGCGCGCAGCAGCGGGTCGGCAAGGAAGTGGCCTACGACCTCAGTCAGCCCGAACCCATGCTGCGCCTGATTCAGGGCGACGTCGGCTCGGGCAAGACCGTCGTAGCGGCGCTCGCAGCCTTGCAGGCGCTGGAGGCCGGTTATCAGGTGGCCTTGATGGCACCGACCGAGATTCTCGCCGAGCAGCATTACATCAACTTTCAGCGCTGGCTCGAGCCGCTGGGCATCGGTGTGGCGTGGCTGGCCGGCAAGCTCAAGGGCAAAGCCCGCGTGACCTCGCTTGAACAGATCGCCAGCGGCACACCGATGGTGGTCGGCACACACGCGCTGTTTCAGGACGAAGTGCAGTTCAAGAATCTGGCACTGGTCATCATCGACGAACAGCACCGCTTCGGTGTTCAGCAACGTCTGGCGCTGCGCAAGAAAGGCGTGGGCGGCCTGATGTGTCCGCACCAGCTGATCATGACGGCCACGCCGATTCCCCGCACGCTGGCCATGAGTGCCTATGCGGACCTGGACACGTCGATTCTCGACGAACTGCCGCCGGGTCGTACGCCGGTCAACACCGTGCTGGTCGCCGACAGTCGCCGGATGGAAGTGATCGAGCGGGTGCGCTCCGCCTGTGCGGAGGGGCGGCAGGCATATTGGGTGTGCACGCTGATTGAAGAGTCCGAAGAACTGACCTGCAAGGCGGCCGAAACGTCGTTCGAAGAATTGAGCAGCGCGCTGGGCGAGTTGCGCGTCGGGCTGATCCACGGGCGCATGAAGCCTGCGGAGAAAGCCGCGATCATGGCCGAGTTCAAACAGGGCGCACTGCAACTGCTGGTGGCGACTACGGTGATCGAAGTCGGCGTCGATGTGCCCAATTCCAGCCTGATGATCATCGAGAACCCCGAGCGACTGGGCCTCGCCCAGCTCCACCAGTTACGCGGTCGAGTCGGTCGTGGCAGCGCTGTCAGTCACTGCGTGCTGCTTTACCATCCACCGCTGTCGCAAATCGGGCGACAGCGACTGGGAATCATGCGCGAGACCAACGACGGTTTCGTGATTGCCGAAAAGGATCTGGAACTGCGCGGCCCGGGCGAAATGCTCGGAACCCGACAAACGGGCCTGCTGCAATTCAAGGTCGCCGACCTGATGCGTGATGCCGATCTGTTGCCCGCCGTTCGCGACGCAGCCCAAGCCCTGCTTGAGCGTTGGCCGCAACATGTCAGTCCATTGCTTGAACGCTGGCTGCGTCATGGCCAGCAGTATGGCCAGGTGTGATACAGGCTACGCTTTGGAAACCGCATGCGACCCAACTTGAATAAGGTGGTTATACTTCGGCCACTGTAGGAATTTGGACAAAGACCATGACAGAAGTTGCTCACGTCGATGATTCGCATCACGCCCCGTCGGTTATCCGGCAGTTGCTTGAAAAGTTGGCGATCAGCTACAACGAAGTCGTCGATGACAAAAACCTGCAACCGACGCGCAAGGTTCAGGCCGTCCTGGTCGAAGACGCCGTCGGCGCTCTTCTCATTCTGTTTCCGCAAAGTCAGTTGCTGGACCTCAGCCGGATCACCGAGCTGACGGGTCGGCAATTGACCGCTGTCCCGCACGAGCGGCTGCTGCGCATGCTGGCCAAACACAGCCTGC
>Ga0065712_10000545_pt1 | contig 24641 bp, 19 predicted proteins | sample MisRhiReplicate1_FD_59099 | JGI IMG/M metagenome (GOLD analysis project Ga0065712, IMG submission 59099) | Miscanthus rhizosphere microbial communities from Kellogg Biological Station, MSU, sample Rhizosphere Soil Replicate 1: eDNA_1 v3... | ecosystem: Host-associated > Plants > Roots >...
AAGACTTGGTCAATCCCACAAACTTTAACCTAATGGTTGGAAAATTAGGGGATGTTCTTATCAAAGCTTTTGACATGCCGCTTGGTTATGCGATAAACTGGGGTCGTATTTGGTCTCTCTGGCCAGTTCATTTAGAAACGGCATGCTGTAGTGTAGAATTTGGAGCTGCCTCTGGACCAAGATATGATGTTGAACGATTTGGGATAATTGAAGCATTTGGATCGTTAAGGCAGTGTGATCTAATTGTGGTTCAAGGGACTGTCACACGCAAAATGGCTCCTAGGCTAAGAATGGTATACGATCAGATGCCAGAACCAAAATACGTTATTGCTATGGGAGCTTGTGCGATTACAGGTGGCCTCTACATTGACTCTTACAATGTTCTTCCTGGTATTGATGGAATAGTACCAGTGGATGTTTATGTACCTGGATGCCCTCCAAGGCCTGAAACATTAATCCAGGGTTGCATGTTACTACAAGAAAAGATTAAAAGGTCGAAGATAAGATAGACCCTAATGTAGAGCCTAATTGAATAATAACAAGCTCTTACATTTTCATATAAAAAATATTGACGACCCCGTTATTTCTTGAAATTCAGTATATCATACTCTCATGTCAGTCATTTCCAAGGTTCTTTACTGCGGTAGAAACGAAATTTGAGGTATGCTAATAGTAGCAGAAAGGCCGTAAAATCTTTTCTATTTTTGTGTTTTTAAGGATTAAGACGAACCAGTAATTCTAATATTATTTTGGACTCGGGGGAACATAATATTAAATGTACGAAGGGATTCTGATTTACGTTCTTGAGCCATTTCCTTATTCCCAAGCCAATTTCTGGAAGTTACATTTGTTGTTGGCTTAAATATTAACTCGTTATCTTGAATGGCGGATGTGCCTAAAATGTGTCATCCTTGTTTCATACTGCTGAGTGCCAGCACATATATGAGGATAATATCGTAATTTCCCTACCTAAATCATGTCATATAACAGAATGCCCGGAATGCCTAGGTTTCCACGAGTTAATTTGTTAAGAATTGCGGCAGTCGTGATTACATTTATTGTCATAATAGTAGTTATGTTTGAATCAGTCGTAACCGTACAGGCTGGTTATCGAGGAGTCGTTCTTTATTTGGGGGCTGTAGAAGATAGGGTACTAGGTGAAGGATTGCACTTTATTGTTCCGTTCGCAGAACAAGTTGTTCAAATGGAGGTACGTACTCAGAAATTCCAAGCTGAAGCTTCCGCAGCATCAAAAGACTTGCAAGAAGTTCAGACCGTGATAGCTTTAAACTATAGGATAGATCCCCAACAAGTCAACAAGATCTATCAGCTCTTGGGTGTCAACTACGCAGATCGTGTCATCTCTCCTACAATACAGGAATCGGTTAAGGCCAGCGTCGCAAAATTCAATGCAGAAGAATTAATTACAAAGAGAGAAACTGCCAAAGGAGTAATTGCTGACGCCATACGAAGTACTCTCGCTTCCAACAATATCGCCGCTCAGAACGTTTTCATTACAGATTTCAAGTTCTCTCAATCTTTTGCTGACCAAATAGAACAAAAAGTCGTCGCGTTTCAAAAATATCTAACAGAACAAAATAACCTAAAGACTGTGCAAGTTATTGCAAATCAAAATGTTATTCAGGCACAAGCCGCTGCAAGGGCTAATGTTGCCAAAGCTGCTGGCGAGGCCCAGGCTATAAAAGTGATTACATCTCAATTAAGGTCAAGCCCCGAATATCTGCAGTGGCAGTCTATTAACAGATGGAACGGCCAATTACCTTATTCATTAGGAAGTGGTGGTGTTCCGTTCTTCCAGTTGCCGAGCCCATCAACTAATATCCAGAATATTACCAGAAGATGACTTGTAAAAAGTCCCTTTAGTCAGGAGCTGACTTGATAGCCATTCTTTAACGGATACCTAATAGAGACCTATCTAAAATTTGGAAACCTAACATAAAGGCCCCGAAGTTACATTTGGTAGCAAAGATGATTTTAATGTCTGGTTAATTTCACAGTTATACATTTAGACAGTTAAATCACTTCATGACAAAAGGCGAGAAGATAAGAAAATAGAACAATAATTCATGCTCAAATTTAAGTTGAAATCAATTTAGAATTGAAGAGATCACGATTTGGGCTTCGTGAGTTCATTCGAATTTTAGCAAACTGTCGATTTGAGAACTCATTAGCTGTCTAACATGATGTGACGAGTGATCCAAAATAGAGTGAGAAAATTCCACAGGATAAATTACCTAGGTTTGTTACTTACCTTCAGTTACTATTACTTCTTCTACCTTCACAATATCAGAAACTAGGTTTCTAGTAGTTTCATTTTGCTGAAGATGCCTTATTTTCAAACCGCAGTTGGGACAATAATATGTTACACATTCTACCGAAATTCCGGATTCTCCATTGTTCGAAGCGCTTTCCTCAAGAATGAATGAGGACTGGGAACAATCAGGACAAACCTTCCCAGATAATGACTGAGCCCCTAGTTGTGACATAAATTGTTGCTCAAATATATTATAAACGGCACTATATAAGTTTCAAACTCTATTGGAATTGACAACTGTCAATATCTCATTTTCGATCGGTAATGCAAAATTTTTCTGATCACTCTTCAGATTTATTTTTCGGATCAGTGAACTAAATTTGACCCGCTTTCAATTCACTTTACCATCCACCTTGTGACTACCTCATATGACAGATTCCTCGTCTACTAAAGAATGAGGCGACTGGGATCAGACATACTTGCTACTTTAAAGCATCAGCATTTGAAATCAGTTATAGGATATTAGATATTTATTCGAAACTCGTAATTTCGAGTCGGATTTAAACCATAAACCCAGNTCAGTCTTGGATGTTGCTCACCAATATTGTCTGNGGGTTTGATCTATGCAACTTGTAACACTCGGGGCAAACCATCTCGTCGAACCAATACTTTAACAAGTGGGTTGTCTTCCTGCACGAATCGCAGCGCATATTACTAATCAATTTTTCTCATATTTGATATAATCTGATAGTTATATAACAGTTATCACAGAGATCTATAAGATCTATATTGATTAAATTGATGCGGTGATTTCGATTGCCGAAAATAGAAAATGGACCGATGAACGTTTGGGATTATAGCGGCAATCGACTGACGATAGGGATTTTTTGGTCATAAAAACGAAGTATTTTTGAACCTAAATTTAGCATAAGCATCAAGTTAACTCCGGCTTATGCTTTAATTGTGATATTATTCCCAAAGTACAGTACTGATCCACCCCACTCTTTTTTTATCTTTCATATAATAGAACGAGACTTCATAAGGCTTAATAGGTCATTCTGAATGGGTTACTGTACAGTGATAAAGCAGTCAAATTTTCTGGTGAGCATTTTCTCGGTGATAATTTTTTTGGGCATATCCAATGCATTCGATAGTCAAATTGCTCTAGGATATGGTAAAGGAGCTGGGGATGACAATACAAATGATTCTCTCCAGTCCGAGGGTACTTTCAATGATAATAACTTGACTAATATTGAAAGCAGCAACAAGACGAACGCCACCATTCTAGGACCTAATATAACTGAAAGCCTTGTAGGAAATGACCAACAGAACAATAACGGTAACCCTCCGATGGACTTGAGCCAGAGTATGTCTCAATCTGGATCTAATGATGTTCAAACATCAACGGAACAAAATAGTCAGGATAAATCTAACCAAAATCAACCTGTTCAATCTTTAACGCAAGATCAAAATCTAGCGGAGCTGAACCCTGCCGAACAGAATTCTACTGAACCTTCGACTAATCTGACTGATACAAAATCAACAAATTTAACAGAAAATGAGAATATATCTAATGAAACCGGCGCTGAGATGGTCGAAACTAATGACTTACAACCTTTGATATCTAAAATTAATGAAAGTAATATTACTGCTATCGAGGTTCAACAACAGCCATTACCTAATGAAAACCCTAATGTCCGAGAAAATCTAACAAATGTTACTCGACCATCAGAACCTCTCCAACCACAACCTTCGACAATCGAAAATAACGCAACAACGACAATACCGTTACCTGAATTAATTAATATTACAACTCCTGGGACACCTGAAGTGAACCTGTTAGCTCGTACCAATCCCACACAAGACGAACCATTGGCTCCGGAAACGCAAACTTCTGAAAATATTACACAGACAGAAAGTACATCAAACGCAATTGTTGAGTCAGAGGCCACTTCCGACACTTTGGGACAGATTCCAGCCTCTGAAGATGTCCTGGGCAATAAGACTTCAGAAGAGATCGATACCGCCTCTTCAGACATTGCAGGAACATCCAACGTAAATTCTACTACTGAGAATAATCAAGTCTCTAACATTCAAAACGTCATTAACACTATCGCAATTGGGGCTGCTCAAAGTGGTGGTAATGCGCAACAGGCAGCCAGTCAAATTACAAAGGATGTAATTGCCAATCCTAAGGGGCCGGTAGCTAAAGCCATACAGACCTTGGCAAGCGAATATTCCAAAGGAAATAGTGACGAGGTAAACATTGCAGCAAAACAAATCGGGACACTAGTTGCAAAAGGAAATAACATAAAACAGACCCTGATACAGGTGACTAATAATGTTGTAAACAACATACAAAATATCAAGAATTCAATTGAGAACTATGACAAGATTATTGTAAATCCAAAGACATCTTCGAAAGATAAAACTATCATTTCTGAAACCATAAATGTCATAAAGAAGGCAAAGAAAGTAGTAGACGTTCCCCAAGTTCACATAAAATTCCATACACATGAACGTAATTTGGTACTCCGCGTACTAACCACGACTAATTACAAGTATGATCTGCCATTTAGTAAGTATAATGGTGCATTTGTACTGGATGACAATGAGTTTAGGGTTAAGATACTAAGCGGAGATGGGAAGACCCTGAGTGCTTCAGTAGCAAAGATGTTTAAGGGTGGCAAAGTGGGCGATAGAATATTCCTGGACAAGGATATAAGGAAGGGAAAAGTATTTTTTTCAGTAGGCGATATCAACAAGGGCACGTACCTCCTTGAAGTTTATATCAAGCTCAGTAACGGTGCAATAGGAACTTTTGCAAGGGGCTCGGTTAGCATAACATAAGTTACCCTTAACCTTTGGTTTTAAGAAGAGAATACCTTTCGTTTTTTTTCGAATAATTGATTGAATTTAAAGAATTAGCTTCATAATTTTGGGCCAGTTAATTCTTCTCCATCCTACTTCTTCTGTCACTTTCCAAATAACTATTTTTTGGGTCTTCATTTAGGATTTAATTCATGGAACGAATTAAGAAAACATGCGAAGGCAACAGATTAACATAGTTAATCAATGTCTATGTCGTACTGTCTACTATTATCAAGATCTGACTTGACTAAGGGGAAATTTGACCTCCGTTATCAAGACCGGATAAGTATCATAGAGTCAATATCTTTTTGTCTTCTGCAGGTACATCGAATCCACCATGATATACAGGCCTCAAAGCAAGAAGGAAGGAGGTGATGGGAAAAGGTTTGGGAATAGAAACTGGCTGGTATTTTGCCGTTGGCATAAGTATACCATTGGTTATTTGGTTCGTTGCGACTCACTTAAAAGAATTGAAGGGCAGTAGCACTAGCACAAACATAAAGAAAGAAAAATTGCAGCCAATATCAGGATAAAGAATGCGGACACAATCGTAGAGGAAAGATATTTTATAGATGAATGTTACCTCCTGTCCTAGCGTAGCTAAACTAACCAAGGACCACCAACCACATAATGGTGTTTATCGCCAAATAAACGGCTTTGAAATTTGAGATCTCTTGTGTAAACAAAAAACCAATGTAAATACTCCATCAAATTTGTTTTTACTAATTAGAGATACTTCAAAATATTTTCAGCCATAATTTTTGACCATTGTATAGATAAGATTTCGGATAATACCCAGGATTCAATTAAATAATAAAAGTTAGTATATCNTATCTGATATATCCATGATTTTAAGTTNTTGGGGATATGCTAGTTTGAAATTAACGTTCACTATTATTTTGTTTCTGTCTGCAATAGGATCACTAATTACCCTACAATCTTCCGTAGCCCAAGAAAACAAAGTTTTAGTAAAGCCAACAGGAGACTGTAGTCAGGAAGCTCCGCAGTCTATCGATCCGATTGAGATGACTTCTCTCATAGATGTGTCACCGGTTAAGGGCGCTAAAGCATCTAGTATGGGATACATGAGAACGGTTCACTTACACAATACCGCCTTCACCTGTTTCACGGGTAATAATCCAGGAATGATAGTTGATGTAACCTTGCTTACTCAGATCCTTGGATCGGCTCACGGTCCAGAATTCTATCCGAACGAAGCCAGATTTAGTTTGACAGAGTGCAGGCTAAACCTTGACGGTAATTTCATTTCTTGCGACTCAAGCCAGGTACCCAAAAGGCAAGAAAACTTGACGAATTGCTTCGAATTGAGCGTACCTTCTCCTCCCATCAAAATGAATACTGTTGCTGTAAATTCTTCGATAGCGAAGTCGATCACGGCAAAGGAATTCACATATTCTTGTTCTTCGTCTACGCAAAAAAATGAAATAAAGCTAAAAGAAGTAACCATGTTCACTTCTCTTTTTAAGAGTTCGAATTTTACTAACAGTTCTTTTATGGCTACTACTTGTATTAGGGATGTCAAGGCCGCTAGTATCGAGTCTTGTTACGTCTCCTTAAAATAAGATGGCTATGCACATTCTGCGCTATCTAACTTATGAATAAAAAATCGAAATAATTGTTGACCAGAAAATCCAAGGTTTTATTTCTGGTCAATTTAGCGTTGATCCTCTGCTGTTTCACGAGCAGATACCCTACGAGCATTGGTGATTAGACGAACATTTGTTCTGTGTGTTCCTGTTGTGCAGCTAGTCAAAAATTAAGGACTCTGCTCAGGTACCGGCTCCTGTGCTGTTACTGCTGTTACTATCATTACTTGTCCCGTAAATTGTACTTACTGCATTTTTTAATATGCCCAAGTATTTGGTTGGTACCATTTTTCCGTTATTGTCAAGAACCAAGTTAAAGCTGGCAGTAGATGCATCATTGTAATCCCATTTCCAAAAAGCAGTACCCCATACTCCAACTTTCTTAAACGCCGCTAAAATCTTACCTGCGTTTTCCGGCGTAAGTTCACTTTGACCTGGGTTCAGCTTGAAAATTCCTCCTGACTTCGTTCTTACAACGTTATTCCACTCTCCTATGTAAAGGGGCACACCGGTAAGATCTTTTGTTTTTAAGAAGGTATCAAATCTCACTTTCTGATAGGCATCTCTATCAGGAACTCCGTAAACACTTATTTTGAAAGCGACATTCTGCTTATCCGAAGGAGCCATCTTCGCTAAATTCTCAGGTGTAATTTTAATCGGACTAGTAAGGTCAACGGGAACATTCATGCTGTAGATGATTGTTTTAGTGGTTGTATTTCTTAACTCTGAAGTCATAAAGTTGTTGAACGTACCAATCTTGGCCCATTGAGCTACGTTATCAACATGAGGTTCGCTAAGAAGCTCATAGCCAAGTGTGCTGGAATGATTATCAACTGCCTTAACGATTCCTTTAAGAAATTCTGCCATCAATATCCAGCCGTCCCTACCCTGCTTGTCTTTAACTGATCTATTCCACCAATCACCCCAAAAGAGTTGCGCCGCTTTATCCGGAGTATTGCCTCCCCCTCCTTTGGAATATTTGGAATTGCCTTCAAAAAGAGAATATGGAAATCCCGTACCCTTACTTTCAAGCCACGAAGAGGTGTGCCACTGGTGATTATCGTAAATGACCTTTATTCCATATTTATCTGCGGCTTTTGCAACTTCTTGTATTTCCTTCATGAAGGCACTTGGATTCTTTTCATACGCTTCCCAATAAAACAAAAATCTAGCATGGTCTAAACCCGCTTGTGAAATCATTTTTAAGCTTTCATCAATGTAGTTTGGCGGGGCTCCCGGAGACCCATTGTCATCCTGTTTCATATTCACGTAAGCGCCTTTCATGACCACCCCGTTAATCGGTTCATTGCCACCAGGCTGGCTTGATTGCGCGAATGAAATTGCTGGAGCGGTGCCTGTGAAAATGGCTGCTAACAGAAAGATCGGAACGAGTCCACTAATGATTATATTCATATCCTCAACATTAACAAATCTCAAATGATTTAATATGTATTGCTAATTGGCTATTTTTGACCTAATTCCCGCTCTTATATATGCATATACATTAAATCTGTCTTGATGCAAAAATTGACCTCATAATTGTGAAAGATACGGATATTACTCGAGGTTCGTACTGACCGCCTATAAGGTATGGACAAATTTCTATTAAAACAAAAAGAATATCCCAGAAGACTTGTACATTATTAATAAATGACTGGATATATTGGACCAGTTTCACTTATTGAAAGCTCATGGAGTTAGTATAACGAAACCATCGAATGGCGTTACTTTGCTTCCTAAGGGGTATTATGTTTTTTCGTCGAAATAGCGCTTCAAGATGGGACTCAATTCGGAATCCCTGCGTATGGGGAACCTAAAAAATTATATAAAAGACTAAAAACGGTTAAGATAAATTTTTGATAGTCATTCTTTCTTTAAATATTCTTTCATGGTCAGTCTCGCGGTAAGAGAACAAGAGTATAGTTCTAACTGAATCATGTTACTACAAATTATCTATGTGATATGGGATTAATTATTTGTCCTAAAGTAGTTAGACAATGAATTAGGGTTACCAATGGCCATAACAAGAGAAAATTTTGTTTCGACAGCGTTGTCTACAGGCGGGTGAAAAAATTGTTACTATCTAGTTATTAAAGCTCAAAGATGAACAAAAAAGATGGATGGATCTTTACATCCCTGTCATGTTACTAGTTCCATTTCCGCTCATACTCATGCCGCTGGTTGCATTAGAACCGGCTGCTTCTGAAGCTTCTATTTGTCCTCTGATTTCGCCCTTTGGATGTTTCTGAGTGTGAACGTTCGTATATGTATCACCGCTATTCATTGCAGAGATTAAGTCCCCTACTGTTTTGCCCTTCATAGGTCCGGTTAACGACGAATCAGTGATATTCCCTCTTATCGCCATTCCAGCTTTCGTGGGATTATTCTTACTATTCTTTAAAAGGTCAACTATCACATCTCCATTCTCTCCCTTTTTGCCACTATGAATATGAGCTCCCGTTGCATCAGATAACCCTGTGATATTAAGCTTGTATTTTATAGAGGTATCGTTATTTTGTGTTGTAAAGCTCGCCATTCCTGTTGCCTTTGTGGTAACTGATGGAACTTCTTCGTCACCAGTCATAGTCGCCTTAAATTTTTGCTTCGCGAAGACAAACGCTGGACTGTTCACTGCAGCCATTATCATCAACGATAGTACTGCTGAGCTCAACGCAAGTAGAGCTATATTTTTATGTTTCATAATATCGTTCTGGTATTATCTCTTATAAGGATTCCATATTAATGCTAAAGGGGATTCCCTAATTTTACGTAATTTTATAATTCCGCCACAGCTAGAAACCCCTATCGGACACAGCAATAAAGCTAGGTACCTGACAAAGTATCTGGAAGCCGACTAAATAACCTTATTCATTTGTATAATGCAGTTATTAGCAATGACAGGTTTATTATGCAAAAAAAGGAAGAATTAAATATTTTAATGGATGTAATCCAGATATTCCGTTTCCAGAAATCATTAGGATCTGTATTTATCATAAAAATTTAAAATTAAAGTCCAAATTGAATGGCTAACATTTTTCTGAAATTTTCTCTCTAAATGGCAATTGATTGATAACCAGTTGCCCCATCTGGAAAAGGTTCACTTACTTCTGCTGTTTGAATTTGTCCGGCTTTGTCAGTTGCCCTTACAATTATTTTGAAATTGGTTTTGTCTGTCGGAACGTATCCTGCGGTCCACAGAACCCAGGTATATTTTGAAAGTGGTTCCTTAACTGCTGCGGTCTTCCAAGTCACACCACCGTCAGTACTTACTTCAACCTTTGAGATACCCCGATCTCCGCCGAAGGCGATACCTGCTATTGGAGTTTTTTGACCAGGTATTAGATTTGGCATCTCATCTAATTTCCTGAATCTATCTCTTAATGGTGCCATTCCAGGAATAACAATGGTAGAAACAGTGTGAATGTCTGCATCATTTGTCCAGCCATTTCTTTGCCAATAGCCTTCGTAGACACCGTCTACGAGCTCTATTTCAGTAATCCATTTTGGATTCATCATTCCGTATAACCCTGGCACAATTGCTCTAACAGGAAAACCATGTTTTGCAGTCAATGGGGCTAGATTCATATCATATGCCAACATGGTGCCTTCCATCAGGCCTCTGTCCAGCGGAATACCTACATCATAACCATCTGAGCATCGAAATGCAATATATTTCGCCCCTTGCTTAATTACAGCCTTATCGAGAATTTCCTTAAGCCGTACCCCTTTCCACAGAGCTGTACTCATTAAATCCCCGCCGATCTTGTTACTGACACATTCAAGCGTAGCATATTGTTCAACCGGCGGCATCTTCCTCAGTTCTTCGTAGGTGATCGTCAAAGGATTATCTACCAGTCCCCTAACAGATAGACTCCAGGTTTTTTCATCAACTACAGGAACAATTGGATTTATATCGATTCTATAAAAGAGAAATGTTGGAGTTAATTCGGAATTCAGGAGCGGAGTTAACACAGGGTCTTCAAACCCGACTGGCCTGGGCCTTGCAGGAGTTATTAGCTGACTCGATGATGGCAATGATTCTTGTTCATTTTCTTGTTGCTGTTCTGAGAATAAGCGATTTAATCCAAAATACAATATGGGGACTGCAATGACTGACGCAGTTACTAATCTTAAGAACTCCATTCTACTTTTATTCTTTTTCACAGAATCAGATGTTGGTCTAACTTGCTTTTCCGAAATTGGTTTTACTCCGCCCAAGATTGCAGAATAAGTGAACCCAAAAAGTATTTGGGGCAATATAAGCGAAATTGCTGAGATAGAAATAGGAGTGCTTATACCGAGCCGCGCATGAATAATAGTTAACAGCAAAACGGAGATTATTGCCATAATAATGTACGCAACTAGTGAAGATTGAAATGCCTTTGCTATGTAACTATCCCAGCGATAGCGATTATGAAACTTTTCAGCAATTATTCCAAAGATACCATATAATACAAAATTAATAGCTAATGATGCTATAAAGGCTGAATACTTAGCTAGAGGACCAAAATTTTCTACAGCTTGCGATTCGATAGCTCCAGGAGTGATTGAAAACAATGTTTGTGAGGCAAGCTCTGGAATAAACGGCAATCCCATAAATGACCTTAATAGTAGTGCAACACCTATGGAAATGGAACCAGCCACCAATCCTGCAATAAAAGATTTAGTGAATGTATAGTTAGGTTGGCTGTTCATCAAGTCATATTGGATAAGTATGACTTAAGTCCTTTTCTAAAATTATTCCAGTTGAGAATGATGGATTTACTTGATTGATTATTTATTGAGAGCATACTATTTAAAAGCTAAAAATGCTGTTCAAGTCAAGTGAGGCGCTGGGGTTAACACATCTCACACGGGCAATATTGTGACAGTACTTACTTCCAAAGTCAGAATGCATGAACTGCTCTCACCTTGACCTAGAGATTTAATGGTTCGTCAAATATAGGGAGTCTGATTCATTGGATCAGGGCAAACGAATTAACGTTATGAAAGACAAACCAGATAGATATTTTCCATGGGCGTAAGAAAGTAGTTGCATAATTAAACTGTCTTACTTCTTATCTGACCATAAGGGTAAAAAAAACTTAAATTCTATAATTTGGTACCATTATAGAGCAAAATCATAAGAAATGGCTGAACCACGCATACAATTATGGACGGATGATACCAATAGTGAATTTGCAATATATTTGAACTCTGACTATGTAATAAGAACAAATCAAAAAATAAAATACACCAAAATGATTGATGAGTCAGTCTGTATGCAGGGATACAATTATGATTGGAAACATACCTTAACGCAATGGGTCACATTTCTCTTTGGAAATAATCTACAGATATCGCCAGAAAAATTTGAAATAACCGATTCGCCGCTCGACTTAATCGAAAGTACTAAGACTAAGGAAAAAAATATTCAGAAGATAAAGTATCCCAGAAAGACCCTTTTGATGAAATCGAGACAGAAACTGGAAGTCAATCCAAGACCGGCACTTAAACCGAAGCTGCTCAAATGCACCTTCTGTAATCTGAAATACTATATAGACGAGGAAAGAATCGAGCACGAGAAATTTTGGCATTCGGATAAAATAGCTTCAATCTAGATCTGCTCAGTTCAACAAAATAACTCTTCTAAATAAGGTCTATCTTCAAGGTAGTCCAATAACGCAAATAAGGATTCTTTTTCTCCGTGGCAGGAGTAATAATGCGCCATAAAAGACAGATATGAGAATATTGGCCATAATCAGCCAATTTTCGCGCCAGAGACAATAAAAGGGATTTTCTATCGCACACCTTTATGGCCCAAGTTATTGAGCATTATGTAAGTCTAAAGAACGAAAACGTAGATGTCTTCAAACATATCAAAACATTTGCAGTTTCTCAAATTGTTTTGCTGAATTATCGTAAGAGGTGGGGGCTTATCTATGCAATGGCAACATTAGCTGGTTTGTTTTGCATACCAGGTACTTTTCTTGGTAGTGTGTATTCATCAACAGGTTTTGTTGATACTATATTGAGGATAGTTACCTTACCACTTGGTTCTTTTTTCATAATTGTAGGCATGTATGTTTTTAATGATCTAGTTGATGCCAACCTTGATAAAGCGAATGGAAAGGATAGACCAATTCCGAAAGGACGAGTATCTAAATTGCAAGCATGGTTTTTTATAGTAGGTACTAATGGTCTGGGCTTGGCACTGTCTCTTGCGACATTTAATATTTTCACCTTGGCCATTTCTTTGTCGCTAGCTTGCATAGGTATCTTGTATTCTATTCCAAAAATTGCGTTAAAGGATAGATTTCTTGTAAAGACTCTTTCTATTGCCGGAGCTATGATGTTGTGTATTAGCTTAGGATCAACTTCTTACTGGAACTCAAATGTTGCGTTAGATATAAGTGCTAATACCCTAGTAACTAATATTCTATATTCTTCAATCTTGCTTGCGATTATGGTGTTCATTACGTCTCCCTTTAATGATGTTGCCGATGTAATTGGAGATAGAGCGGCAGGCCGTAAAACAATTCCGATTATGATAGGAGCTGAAAACACCGTTAAAATGGCGATGATCTTGGCAGGAACAATGAGTGTAATCTCATGGATTGTTTATTCCATTTCAAATATTGGTTTGATAAATTCAGTATTAATTACATTTGTGTCAGTACTCACCGTCTATAACATGAATAAAACTTTGAAAAATTTAGAAAACAAAGAATACGTAAGGAGACAACACAAAAAATCAATGCCACTTCATCTGTTACTACAATTGTGCCTGGTTGTAGGTGCGTTACTATTTACAATATAAGATAACATAAGAACCTATACATTTAACTCTTTTAATGGTTAATGATAAAATGAATATACCTATCGAAGACTAGGATCCTCGAGTTTTTTTCATCGTATGCTGTTCAATTTCGCTGGTTAAAACTCGTTAATCCTTAACCGGGCCGAGACTGGCCTTAACAAGCAAATTAACCTAGAGGAGCCCGCGAAGCGCAACTGAATAATTATTGCTATACAGAATCTAAGGCACATGGTATCGACCAATTTCTATCCGGTGAATTATATTACTAAAGATAATTCCTAACATTCTACTGGGAAAGGAAAGCGTATCCCCATCGACTGTTTCCACTTAAGGATCAATAAGCGAGAATTATCTTCAGAATGTTCCAAATACTTGTGAGTCAGATAAAACTGTGATCTGGAAAATTATGTGGTATAACTTTATCTTGAACAAGTATAATCTAAGGTTTACTGTTCTTTGTTTAGCAGCTATTACTTTTCTATTTATTTTGAGCAACCAGAGCTTAATTCTAATTTCTGCTCAGCAGCCTCCTACTACAGGTGAATCACTCAAAAGTATCAAAAATCAAACCATGCAAGAAAGCAACGAAGCTCATCTTGGTGTCAATATGAGAGGTTACTACACGAGTATGCCACAATCAAGAGACTTCAAATTCCCCTTTCCTGATAATTATTATGATACTAGCTTCAAAGAACTTTCTAAGGCAAATATAATTGATCATGTTCGATACAGGTATTATTGGGAATCATATGTAAGAAATTCAAGTGCCTTTCTAAATGAGATAGAAGAGGTAGCAAATACAGCAGACAAATACGGATTGAAAATAGTTTATGATAATCATCAATTCCATACATCTTCGTGGCTAAATCCTAGTCGTGGTACTGGTTTCCCATCGTTTCTATTTGCCGATACTGTCNTCTACCCACAGGACGGCGGAGGAACAGCAAAGTCAACNGCGGCACAGGTCTGGTGGACTAAGTGGTGGGACAGATCTATCAAAAGNATAAATGGAACTGATGGTTGGACACTTCAATTAAATTTTTTAAAACGGATAGTCAGTATTGTCGATAAACATCCAAGCACATTGGGATATGAGATATTGAGTGAACCACAGGTCCATAATGTGGATCAGTGGTCAAAGATAGGCAAGTATAATTCATTCATGACAGATGAATTAAGAGGCCTTACGAATAAGACTATCATATATAGCATGAATATTCCGATAGATCTAAAGAGTCCCATAAAGGTTAATGCAGAAAATCTTGCAAAGATGATTCCTCAAAATAAAGAGAACGTTGTCTTTAAATTTTCTTTGTATGGAATACCTTCAGATGGGTATCAGAATGAGAAGCTTGATCTTTTCGAAAATACTAGTAAATTGGCTGGTGTTCCTATATACATTGGAGAATGGAATAACGTAAAGCGAGTTGCAACCTACAATGAAGAAGGCAAACTCATCTGGACAATAGATGAAACATTGAGTGACATAAATCAAGCACAGGCGAACAAGATAGTCGGAAAATTCAAGGAAATTGGGATATGGGGTTTGGCGTTTTGGGAATGGAGTTTTGTTCCTAATGACACACCTAACTTTAATCTCGTAAATGTGACTTCAAATAAAGTGACAGGTAAGGAAACAATGCAAACTACTGAATATTTTAAAATTATAGAAAATGCTTACAAAGAGATCTTTGGCCAGACGAGTGTCATATCCTCATCTACTCCCAAATTTGGATGACTGGACAAGGCAACAACACTTATTTCTAATTATAGGGAACATTTCTGAGAATTAACAGAAAGCTACAAATAACCAAATTGAAAATTAACTTATTATACGATGTTAAGAAGTATAAGGGGTACTGTTCGCCTTCACTTTCTTTAAGCTGAATTTATTTCACCCATAATATCGTCTTATTTCATTAGACATAGTTGACATACGGTAAAGACTTGCAATTAATGTCAGTTAGGGTTTGAAGACCACTAACCTAGGTTCCATACGTTCTTATTCGTGGATGAGGAAACGAATTGTAGTTGCCTTCTGCGGTAGATACAAGTGTTCTCGTTGCGGCTGGGCTGATTACTTTGCTTGCGGTTTTTAAAATTAGGAAGGCGATTAAGGGCTGCAAGGTAAGGCGGAATTCTGTAATTTTAACGACAATATTGTACATTGGACTAGCCTCGTTTTTTGTTGTAAGTTCCTTTTTTATCGGCATTTCGATTTTCTATCTTTTATTATATGTCCCAGTTTTTGTAGCCTTTCAATTTGCTGCTTTTCGTCTTTCAGGGAGATCGTTAAAATTTTGGAAAAGATCAGACGGGGCAATCTATTCAAGTGGGGGCCTGTACATCAATCTGGTGTATGTTGTGTCTCTTGTAATGAGATATTTTATATCGGTGATTTATGTTGGAAGTTCTTCGTTCCACTTCCAGTTTGACAAATATTCGGTCTTGGCGAACGAGGGTGGAGAAGTAACTCTAGCTATTATAATTGTGGATCTTTTGATGGTGGCTGGGTCAGGTCTTTTAGTAGGCCTAAACCGCCAGATCTTAAGACGATCCATCCTCATTAAAAATGGTATAGAAACTGTGGAGGAATTGGAGTAATAGTTTTTTTATACGTTAATACATTGTAAAATGGAATCCTAATGTGAGAGCTGATGAAAACCTGTAATGAATTTATTATGGGGGATATCATGGTGACAGGGCTTGTTTATGGAACGACGAGACAGACAAATGACCATTTTTAAGTTTGGTCGAACTAAAATGAAAACCTACAAGAAACTTGCCCTAATTACTGCAATATTAGGGTTAATTGTTTTAGTAACAATAATCGCAGGATTTGCATATGTTAACAGCCTAATTGGGTTCCCAATACTGGGGTTTCTCATAGGGGGTTTTTTGCTACAAGTTTTTCTTCTTCTGGTCGTCAACGTAGGTAGTTTTTTTGTTACATTTAAAATAAAAAATCCTAAACTCGCTGGCATCCTGTTGATATTATGTGGGGGTGCAATTCTTGCTTTAGCATCGTTTCTTGGGATTCCTTCCTTTGTATTATTTTGTGCATCAGGAGTACTTGCTTTCAGGGAGAAGGCAGATATTACTACTAATAAAATGGTTTAATTTGGTACCCTGTGTATCGTCTATGTGTTCTGTTATTTGGCAATGGTAAACTGATCCAGCAATTTATGGGAGTTGTTGTCATAAAATGACCCCACAAGTTTTCTTCCGTTTTCGGTTACAACAATATTAACGAACCCATGCCTTTCGAACTGGCGAACTACGAAGGGAACCTGTGCATAGAGCGTATGAAATTCTTGGCCTGCTGTACCTATGGTAATAAAAAGAGGCCCTTTTTGGACTCCTGTGTAGTTTGAGGTGTTATCACTTTCAATAATGGGGATTGATCGATGTATGGAATTAAACACAATTGGAAAAGTTCTTTGATAATTGTGAACGTGAGCTTGTAAAACAAGGTCAACGCCGTACTTGTCAAATAAAGGATGGTAAGTGTCCCGTAGTTCTGCAGGGCCTGGATGAGTGGATGGAGAGGAATAGAATGGTCTAAAGGAGTATACAACTATCCACGTTATCTTGCTATTATTGGAGGCCTTCTTAAGGTCATTTACGACAAACTGGTACTGATCTGAACCAGCGCTATAATTTAATTCTGTAGCCATTGATAAGAAGTGTATATTTCGGTAGTCGAATGAATAGAATTGTTTGGCAAGGTTAAAATGCCTAAGATAACTTTGAAGCAGATCCCCACCACCGTCAAATATATCATGATAACCAAAGGCAATCTTAACTATAGTGTATTTTTCCAAGGGAGCAATCATATCAAACCAGCAATTGGAACCAGGTTCATAACTAAGGTCTCCCAATGCCAACAACACTTCAGGTCTTAAATTGAATATGTTTCTCAAAGTTTCCTTGGCATCAGTGTTGCACCCAAAGTCACCAACTGCGGCAAAATTAAAATCCAAGGAATCTTGGTCAACCAAACTTTTATTATTATTTGCAAAAGTAATCGGCAAAAGAAATGAAGATAAAGGTGCTATGGTTACTATCGCGAGGAGTATAGCAAAGGTAAGAGAAAAAAATGATAATTGCGATGCACAATAGTATACTGGGTTCAATTTTCATACACGTCATTCTTTAGGTTATTTAAGCTCTTCATCCGGGCAGGCTGCTGATAACTGAGCGAAAGCCTCTCTCTATGAATTCCGTTGTTTTAGTACTTCCTAAAAAATTTGTCTCCACGAATTGCGTGTCTAAGAAGTTTAATTCAGGATAGGATCTGATGAAATTAAGTACTACTAGAATTTCTGGTTAAAGTGATAAGATCAATTCAGTAAGCCTGTTACTCCATTTATCCCATATAGAGGGGTAACAATTTTTCATTAATGTCAATATCCGCTTACGGCGATTGTAATAAGGATCCTCCAGAATTCGATACCGTTTAAACCTACCGTCCCTTATTTCTGCTATTACCTTTGCTGATATCAATCTCTGGACATGCCAGTTGACCGACGCTGGAGATATACCTATCTTGTTAACAATTTCTGATTGGGTAGGATCTTGCTTTTCAAGTATGAAAAGGAGAATTTCTCTTGCTCGTTCCTGAATTAAAATTTGCAAGATTTCTTTGTCAAAATCATGGAAAATCTCTGCAGGGAAGTAACACTTGTAGAACCCCAGTTTTGAAGAGCAAATCGACCTAGCCTTCTCTAGACGATTCAAGTGATACTGAACTGTTCCAACTGAAATGCCCAATTGCCTTTTTATTAGCCTAAAGTGGCAACCCGGATTCTGTTGTATAAAAATAAGTACCTTGTCTGTGTTAGTTTCAGTAGTGGGTCTTAGCAATTACTAATCAACCGTTACATTTATCACATAATTGGCCTTTCATAAATGGTCCCGCTAGATTTTCATGGTGATATTCAATTAGTTTTATTGATTCCTTAACAATGTTAACTCCCGTATAGGCCTCGCTATTTAGTTATGAAATTAACTAATTGAGCATCAATTTAAAAGGAGTGCAATAAGGAGACCTTGTCGACTCATAGTAGTCACAAAATCATGGTCGGAGACTAGTCCCAAAACCAAAGTAAATATTGCTTTTGTGTATTTTACTTATTAATTGAACAAGAAATCAATCAGATACATAGCGATTATAATTGCGATCGCATTCGGTTTATTCATAACAGTTTCCATCTTTACAGGGTTCCTGAGATTCGTTTCAAAGGATTCCAGTAATTTACAAGGTCATGATCTAATACAAGCCTATCAATCTGCAAAGACTCCAGAAGAGAAATGTAAGATCCTGAATAAAGTATACGGTGATGACCTTACACAATGTATAGAAGAAAAACTCAGACTCAAACTCTAATTTTTGGTAATGATTTCGATCTTGTTTTCAATAATGCAATTATATAGAAGAGAGTAGACTGGTTTTTACATCGTGTAGGAATTGCCTCATCTTTGATTGAGGGTGAATTCGATCAGCTATTCTGTTCATTTTTTAAGTTTGCACTCTCATTACAATTATAAAAAATACTACACGTTCAGATCTTTCAATTGAATTCAGGATCAAATTCAGACGTAGGTTAAAGGATAAGTCGAGCAGTCATATTGGCCACAATCAGAGAATACAGTGGGTATATAAATAGCCCTTATTGTGAATTAATTGTCGATGTTGAATCTTAACCATAATGGATTTGGCCTGAAGCTTTATCAAATTGTAATTGGAGCATGCTCTGTTTTATTACTTTGGGGTTTAGTTGCTGATAATATCAATGCTCAAAACGAATCTCAGTCGACCACCTCCGAGTCGTCTAATCGAATCGGAGTTAATGCTTACTCAGGGCAAAATTCCACCTCTATATCTGGTGATAACGGTCAAAATAATTCAGCGCTTATTGTGACATCAGATAGAACCGTATACTCTCCTGGGGAAATCGTAAACATAACCATAAGTAATACTGGTCAAATACCTCTAACCTTTCCGAACGCGGCTTTAGGCATTAATATAAAAAACTTGCAAACAAATGAAACCTACCCAATTTTTTCAGCGCAGGTAATTACTACCTTAAATCCGAATGATTCAAGGTCGGTAATTTGGGACCAGACTGGTTCAAACGGTACTCAAGTACCACTAGGAGACTACATAGCTTCCGTAGGATCGGGGTCGGCCGAAGACGAAGTAATATTCAACATATCTTGATATCTTCTTTCAAAACCTGTTTTCTTAATATTTCATTCTATGATAGACTAAAAATTAGCAGTGATTAGTTGATAGTCAAGTCATTGAAGGGTAAGGATCAGCATACATTTGCAAATGGCTTGCACCAGCTCCCTGTTCAGTTCATACTAACCAATAAGAGGAAAATTTTTATTTTTTCAATAAAAGTTACTATTCTCGGTATTGAATTATTGCTTGTGGTAGACACAAAATATAGGTAACTTCTATAGAGAAATACCCCGTACATTTTCACCAAAGAAGGATTCTGGTGATTTGTCGAGTTATGGAATAATGTATATGAAGCCACTTTCCATACTCATTTATATTTTCGGAAAAGAATAAATTCATTGAATAATCAGTCCTGGTTAAGATTCTCGACAGCTTTATTCAGCTTAGGTATTATTATTCTGACCGTCTTGCCTGCTCAGACTCTGTTTGCTACGAATATTCAGGGTACTCAAAGTGATGAATCACTGACAGGCGGGGTGGGCAACCTGATTAGGTGCTTTGGAAACGGATTCATTCCCCGAACAAATTGTGTTGGCACTGACCATAATGACAAAATTTTAGGAGTAAACGGACCTGAAACTATATACGGTCTAGGCGGAAATGATTACATCCAGGGCTTTCGCGATGCAGACGTAATTTACGGTGGCGATGGAGATGACACAATCCAAGGCGGTGAGGGGTCGGATACGATATTTGGTCAGGATGGCGACGACGTTCTATATGGGGATTCCGGTAGCAACTTAGTTTTCGGTGGCGGAGGAAATACTTTGTATGGTGGAAAAGGAAATGACCATCTATATGGTGGTCCTGACAATGATGTCCTTGTCGGAGGTGCAGGCCATGATGTTTTTGACTGCGGGGAAGGTGTTGATACTATAGTTGATTTCAATCCGAATGAAGACACTTCGAATAGTAACTGTGAAATATCGTGAGCCTTAAAGGTGGTCAAACCATTAGAATCAAAGATTTAATTGCCCATGGTCAAGATTTACAAAAAATAATACCGTAGCTGGCTTCATCGATATAACCAGGAGATGGTCTTCTGGTAGTACAGGTTACCAAAGTGGAGTATGTTCATACTTTTTTAATTGAAAGTGGACATTTTTAATAGTAAGCGGTGTGATAATCTATATCTAGACGAAAAAACCAAGTTTAATGATATTTATAATTGAATTTCGAGTGAACCGTCCGGTAACATTATGGATCACACGAAGAAATAACAGGTATCGATATATCTGAAAATTAGATAAAATTAAGTATGAAATTACGATTTTCATGGCTAAAGTGGATGTAGATGGAGTGGGCCATTTTCATCCATTTAACCATGATGATAGATTCTTCCTCGTCACCCGGTCGATTTGAGTAGCGATTTGGGCTTCGAGTATTAATCTAGCATGTCATAACTAGGAAATAATAATTGTGATACTAAGTATAGTTAGAAAATGGAGGGACTATTAATGGGATTAGATTTGAAGTACAATCCTATTAATCACACCCTTTTCTTGACCCATTCTGTACTCTGTCATTCGAAGTCAAGAAATTTCTTTCAGAGCTTTTAATTTTGGATCAAAAGACACTAATGAGATATAATAAAGGAGTTGTTGGAAATAAGTGGTCCGATAGATATTATTGCACTATAATTTCCTGGGTTAACCAGTTGACCCGTATAATCGTGTTGATCCCACGTGAATATTTTGACTTGACCGGGATGTATTACTGATTTAGTGAGTATCGAAGAAGGCGTATAGACATCATGCGTATTCATATTCTTAATTGTTATGGCAGAATTAACTGGAGAGAAAATTAAATTCTGATCACCACTGTTCCTTAAGGTAATATTTATAATTTCTCCTACTTTATAGAGTCTCTTATCTGTAGAAACATTTAGAGAATTCCCTGAACTTGAGATGTTTGTAGATTCATTTGAGATATTACGAATTGAATTTTGAAGTTCAGTTTGTACAGCATTTTCTTGACCACCCGAAGACTGTGCTGAAATCGAACAGTGAGAAGAAGAAGAAGAAGAAGAAAATGAAGATCGTGGCCTATCGGAGCAGTGTATAGTTGCGCTTTCTTCATTATCCCTTGGAAAATTATGAACAGTAGTGCATTGAACTAAGTCGATTCCCTCAGAAGAAGATGGACATTGATCAGTTGAGGGACATTCTGCCGCGCTGTTTACTATTGATCCGTCAGTACATCGAAAATCGCCGCCTTCTAACGCAAAGGCCGCCATTTTAGTAAAGTCGACTTGACTAAATTTTACAAATCCGATAGAGTTAACCGATAACAACAAGAACGTTGACAGAATCGCAGGTACGAAAATTCCCAAAATAGACGCAATAGGTAATACTAGGTGGGATACGTGCAACCGTTCTTTAATTCCAATGTTAACCATGTATAGCTAGATAATACTGATCACAAAGAGCAATTATAAAGTAGTTTCAGATATCTTTTATTGGGATTATTACTAAAGGTCTTGTTACTATAAAGCTAAGATAACTTTGGAAGCTAAGAAATCTTGATGTTTATGTTATCGTAGGAAAAACAAAAATATTTTGTATACAAAAATTGACACTACTACACACTTAGATTTCAAATTCCAAAGGATTTTTAGGCTGGATTTGCTCTCTTGCTATTGAAATGACGCTGAATTTCTTATTTATTCCTAATCATGTAGTTGGTGCCAAAGTAAGAGAAATAATCCCTGTGTCCATAATTTTGATTTCATTAATATTTTCAACAAGTTTGACGCATGAGGCGGTTGGCCAAACTTCATCGTCTCTATCACTCGGCTCTGGCAATTTAAATAATATTGTTTCGCTGCAAAGCATTAAAGTCCCCTCAAATAAGATCGTTGAAGCCACTGGACCGGATGGAGCGGCAGTTACTTATTCAGCGTCGGCCTCAGATACTAGTGGAAACAAGATTCCAGTAAATTGTAATCCGCCTTCTGGATCGATATTTTCAATTGGAAGTAATACTGTAACTTGTGGAATAGCTGGATCTTCTGAAACAAGATCATTTTTGGTTACCGTCAAAGATACTACTCCTCCGATTGTCTCTGTGCCTGCGGATATGACCTTTGAGGCTACCGGACCTGGTGGTAGAATTGTAAACTATAACGCCACTGCAAGTGATATTGTTGATGGAAATATAGTTCCATCGTGCAGCCCCGTCTCAGGCTTTGAATTCTCGCTTGGGCAAAGCAGGGTTAAGTGCACCGCTACAGACAAAGCAGGGAACATTGGGACGAACTCATTTATTATCTCAGTCAGGGATACTACTCCACCCGAGACTAGTCTAGAAAACGTGACTGTTGGCTGGTTGGGTTTAATTGCTTTTGGAAATTCAACGCCATCGAATGACATTAATTTTGAATTTTATGGGACTGATTTAGTCGGGATAAGAAATTACGAATGCAGAATCGATGGTGGATCTTGGCAATTAGGAAAGACTGTAATAGACATGTCAAACAACAGGATCAATATTTGTACATACACCGACTTACTTAATCAAGGTGCCCATAATTTTCAAGTAAGAGCTGTTGATACATCGGGAAATAAGGATCCTAATCCGCCAAACTTCATGTGGGAGATAGAATCTCCACTCAACGGTGTTCAAGAACTTAAATTGCAAGTCGAAAATACCAACCCTCAAATCAATATAGAATCTTCCCTCAATCAAGTAATCAAAACATTGTCAGACAAGACAACGGCGAATGATGCTATGTCTTGTTACCTTCTGAGCTCATTTATGAATGAAATAAAACTCAAAAATCTACAGAGAATGTTAAGTTTTACCGACTTTGATAAAATGGCGAGAACTACTCTTGCTATTATGGATAACATTGGTTGCCCTCCACCGATTGCAAAAGCCGGGCCCCCACAGACTGTTGATGCTGGTACAAATGGCGTGATCTTGGATGGAGGGGGCTCCTTGTATGCTGATAATCAAGCAAAATTCAATTGGAAACAGATTGGTGAAGGCCCTACAATAAAGATAAAAAATGCGGACTTGGCAAAAGCATCATTTGACGCCCCTTCCGCATCTCAATTTAGTGACAATACTAACCTTATCTTGACCTTCCAGTTAGCAGTAACGAGTATTGGAGGATTGGAGTCAACTGATACCACAACAGTGCAAGTTAACCTACCAAATACCCCGCCTGTTGCCAATTCACAGAGCGTTACGACAACCAAAGATACATCTGCATCCGTAACACTTGACGCCAGCGACAAGGATGGGGATACTTTGACCTACTCGATAAAGTCATTTCCTGCTCATGGATCACTGAGCTCATTTGATAAAGACACTGGAACCGTTATCTATAACCCAAATCGTGGATATACTGGATCAGATAGCTTCACATTTACTGCGAGTGACGGAACTTCAACAAGTAATACTGCCAAGGTCTCGATAACTGTCAATTCTGTGACGCCCATTAATACACCGCCGTTGGTCAAAGATCAAAACGTTACGACTCCAATCAACACTCCCGTTAACATCACCTTAAGAGGAACAGATGCTAATGGGGATACTCTTCGCTCGTTTATAAACTCTCATCCTTCAAATGGGACTCTCGGTGAGATAAATCAAACAACACATACTCTGACTTATACCCCAAGCCCAAATTTTACGGGTTTAGACACGTTTACTCACAAGGCAAATGATGGAAAAGAAGATAGTAATATTGGAAAAGTGACAATAAACGTGCGCAAGAAGTAAATTTGTTGCAAAATTAGAAGGGTTCAATAGGACGAGATTGGTTGAAAATAAGATAGACCAAATCTAAAAGTAAATTGTGTGATTCTCCTCAGAATAAATTTTCATTCCAAT